>OLRJ01002119.1_pt1 | contig 15440 bp, 12 predicted proteins | sample 1672741 | NCBI WGS metagenome assembly OLRJ01 (sample SAMEA3136719, study PRJEB25190) | human gut metagenome | biome: human gut; feature: human-associated habitat; material: faeces | place: Austria | collected 2013
TTGGCATATTCATGCCAAAACACCTCGCGGAATAGTGGTGTGTGAACAGTAACAAAACTATCTTGCAGGATATCTCATAATTCCGTATAATATACCTGTCAGAAGATAAAATTTTTTATCCCTGAGTAAATATACGGATAATTATATGGGCTGTTCCGGAAAATAATACTCCGGAATACCCGGAAAGGAATTTAATAATGATACGATTTATTCTCGTCTGTATCGTGGTGATCGGATATCTGATCCTCTCCATCCCCATTCTTCTGGTGGAATGGATCATAGGCAAATTCTCTCCTGTGACCAAAGATATCAGTTCTCTTCGGATCATCCAGGCAGTATTCCGTTTTATCCTTCGGATCACTGGTGCCAAAATCACTGTGATCGGAGAAGAAAATGTGCCCAGGGACATCCCTGTACTGTATATCGGAAACCACAGAAGCTACTTCGATATACTTCTCACGTACTCACGCTGTCCGATCCGCACAGGCTACATTGCCAAGAAAGAAATGGAAAAAATCCCACTTCTGTCTACATGGATGCGCTATCTCCACTGTCTTTTCCTTGACAGGGCAGATATCAAACAGGGACTTAAGACCATACTTACAGCAGTAGACAAAGTAAAATCCGGCATTTCCATCTGTATCTTCCCTGAAGGTACCAGAAACAGAAATGAGGATGAACTTGATATGCTTCCATTCCATGAAGGAAGCTTCAAGATTGCAACAAAGGCCAAATGTCCGATCATCCCAGTCGCTATCAGTAATTCTGCCAACATCTTTGAAGCACATTTTCCCAAAATAACTCCTGTCAGAGTTGTAGTAGAATATGGCAGACCAATTTACCCGGATGAACTGAGTAAAGAAGATAAGAAACATATCGGCGAATACACTCAGAACATCATCCATGAAATGCTGGAAAAGAACAAATCTCTTACCGAAGATTAATTCCGGTCAGAAGGTATCCGGCCCAAATCCTTTTATCAGAACTTCCACTGTATCTGGATTGAGCCGGGAAGTACCTTCAGCAATGTGATCATCTTATCAACTGTGAACCTCTTTTCTTCAAATCCGATTTGATCCCAGAGACTTATATTGGATATTACTTTTTCTATCTGTTCCGGCATGACATGATTTTCTGCAAGAACTGTCAGCGCTTCCATCTTTAGCTGACGGGTATGATCTAATTCTTCCACTCTCTGATTAATATAGGCAGCAAGGGTTTCCCCTGCACCGGTCAGTGAATCCACAAACATGGAAATCTCTTCTTCAATCTCCTCAATTTCCCTGTAAATCTTCTTCACTTGCGGATTTTCCTTCAGCTTTGTATATCCCACCGGCGTCTGCGCATCACGCAGCCTGCGTACCATTTCTCCATATACATAATTCTCAACCTCTTCGGTGTAGATCTTACCGCATCCCGGACAGGCTTTGTTGTTCAGACGCTTCGTACATCTCAGGTACTGTTTACCGGACTGTATCTTAATACTCATAAGTGCATATCCACAGTGGCCGCACTTCACTTTTCCCGCAAGCCATGTATTCACAGCCTTCCGGTTTGCCTGGATTGTTTTATTTTGCAGGAGCTTGATCCTGCAGTTCAGCCATTGTTCCGAAGACACCAGACCTTCATGAGGAGCCACAACAAGCATATGCCCTTTCAGATTCTGCTGTTTGTCAGTAACGGAATCCCGCCCCTGATACAGATAACATCCATGAATCCCATCAAACTGTTCAGAGCTGCTGACAACATTTGTCCCATGACTCTTAAAAAAGCGATACACATCCATATCAGCCCGCACATACACCGGATTTCTCAGAAGCTGTGCCAGCATTGGACGAATCAGTTCCTTTCCGTAAAACTGAACTCCCTTTTCAGCATAATATCTTGTGATATCCCCGTAAGAAGTATCCGGTCTCTCATACATTTGAAAAATTTCCCGCACAATTGCAGCCTCCTGCGGCTCCTCCACCAGCTTCTTTGTATGAATCCCTTCCATTATGATCTCCTCAAGCCTGTAGCCATACGGAGGCTTCCCTCCCATCCGGAATCCCCTCTGGCTTCTGGAATAATAAGCATCACAGACACGCTTCTGGATCGTCTCCCGCTCCAGCTGGGCAAACACAATACAGATATTTAACATTGCCCTGCCCATAGGCGTAGAAGTATCAAATTTCTCAGTGGAAGACACAAACTCTACCTGATATTGCTGAAACAGCTCCATCATATTAGAAAAATCCAGGATAGAACGGCTGATCCTGTCCAGCTTATACACGATCACCTTCTCCACCTCTCCTCGCCGGATATCCGCAAGAAGCTGCTGCAGCTGAGGCCTGGTGGTATTTTTACCACTGTATCCACGATCCTTGTACTCCCTGAAGGATCCGCCCTTCAATTCATACTTGCAGAACTCAATCTGACTCTCAATAGAGATACTGTCAGCCCTGTCCACGGACTGCCTGGCATAAATTGCATTGATTCTGTTCATAAAAGCCCTCCTTTTTCATCTGTGTATGGTTTTTTCATATGATTACATTTATAATTTAATTATATATCACCGCTTATTCACAGGAGGAACCTATATGCGCAGAAAATATACTGATTCCCTGATTCAGTGGAAAAAAAATCCCCACCGCCATCCTCTCCTTCTCCAGGGGCTGCGGCAGACCGGTAAAACCTGGCTGGCCCTGGATTTTGCAGAAAAAAATTACAAAAACACCCTCTATCTCAACCTTGAAACTGACAAGCCAGTCACCGATTATCTCTCCGTACCCAGACCGCCCCAGGATGCGCTGCTTTTCCTGGAGACCTACGCCGGAAAACCTCTCAAGCCCTCTGTCTCACTGCTGATCCTTGATAACATCCAATGTGTACCAGAGCTTTCCACACTTCTAGCTGCAATCTCTCTGGATTATCCACAGTATCACATCATTGCCATCCACAGAGGCCTTGTCTCCCCTGAGCTCTACAGCAAAAATGATTTCGATATTATCAGCCTGTATCCTCTGGATTTCGAGGAATTCCTTTGGGCAAATGCGGAATATGCCCTATCCAGGGAAATCCGCAGACACTTCTCCACCCTGACTCCCCTGGGAAAAGAACTGCACCAGAAAGCCCTGTCACAGTTTTATCTCTACCTGGTCACCGGCGGAATGCCACTGTCTATACTGGAATACCGCAGGGAGAAAAAACTGCTGATGGTACCGGATATACAACAGAAGCTATTGGAACTGATCCTGGGTGATATTTCCAGCCAGGCTCCCACAGGAATGACCCGCCACTGTCAGAATGCCTGGCTCTCCATTCCCGCACAGCTTGAAAAATCCAGCCGGAGATTCCAATATTCCCTTATAACCAAGGGCGCCACCGCCAAAACCTATGAAAAGCCACTGGACTGGCTGCTCCGGTCAGGATATGCCCTTGCCTGCCGCCAGACCTCCCTGCATCTGTATCCCACTGACTGCGGACTGTGCGCCAGAGTACTGGGTGTACCATCTTATCAGCTGCTCACCGGTTCCGACACCCCGGCAACCAGAGCCTGCACCGAAACCTTTCTGGCACAGCACTTTACCAGAAACGGATACACCCTCTCCTACTGGTCCAGCGGCAACCAGGCCGAAGTACCTTTCCTTCTGGAAAAAGAGGGCCGGCATATTGCTGTGGACTACCGCCTGACCCCACATCAAAAAACCCGGAACCTTACCAGATTCCGGGCAGAAATAAATACAAACGCAGAAATGTACCTGCTGTCGGTGGAGGACTTCAGGGAAAAAGAAAACTACCATATTGTACCGGTGTATGCAGGGTTTTGTGTGTGATACGCCAAAAGAACTCCAGCCATAGTCTGACTGGAGTTCTTTTCGTATTTACTTACAATTTACCCGTATGATATCTATTCATTTAGTAGTTTCTTAACTCTTCTTCCAAAGCATTTCGATTATCTGCTATTTTTAACATAGCATCCTCCGCCTGCTCTCTGGTCTTATATTCCTGTGCATATCTATATTCAGAATTGATTCTTACAAAATACTTTCCGTTTTTTTCTTCAATCGACATGTCATAATCTATATCCAATGCATCCTTTACAAACAAACTGTCCGTTTTATCCCTTACTTTAATCAACATTTTTTACCCCTCCCCAGTTTAATAAGTTCTGGTATTGTTGCTTGAGATTGTTTTTTCTTTTTTGCTTTACTATTGCTTTTTCTATTTCTTTTAATTGCGGATTTTTGCTTATCTTCTCTTCTCTCTTAACATATGTTGGGACATCTTCCTGCATTTTTTTATATGCGTCCACAATAGATGATACTGAAATTTTTCCGGCTAATTCTTCATATGCTGGATTTTGACTCAATTCTTCCCTTATAGAATATAAATTCTCTGTTTGTTGTTCATACATAACACCTGGTTCATTTCGTTGCACTGCTTTGCCTGTATCTGTTGATAATACAGCCTGTTCTGCGTCACCTTTTGATAAATCAGCAATAAGCGATAACATATATATAAGTTGCTGTAAACGTTTATTGGTCAATTTTTTCCTCCTTCCTTTCCGCTATTTTCCAAATTCCATTTTCATCTTTTTGTTGCATAACGACTAGCCTGTCATTCAAAATCTTTAATGCCTTTTTAGTTTTGAAACAATATTGATCTGCCTTCTCTTCCTTCTCCGTCTTCCAGCGTATAGAGGAAACAGCATCTGATGCAGATATAATTCCTTTTTTATATTTATCTAATATCTGCGAAATATTTTTTCCTCGATTATCCGCCATTTTGTCATATATAATATCATAATCCGTTTCTTTTCCGTCTATTCGACAATCTGCAATAAAGTCCAGCCACTTCTCATCATATTGAAGCAGCTCCAATATTTTATATTCTTGAAAGCTCGCATATTTTATCTTATACTGATAAATATATGTAATGCTAGATTTTTCTCTGTCCGCCTTCTGTTGCGCCCATTTTTGTGCCTGCATAAAATTTGTCGTCAGATAAAACCCTTTTCCAAAATCTTTAAACATTTTTGCATATCTCAAGTCAAAATATTGAAACATCTTTGCCGTTCCATGATAGAGTGTTGAAACAGTATCTATTTTCATATACATCCTTCCACATTGATTTCCAAATTTTCCCAACTTTGTAACGTTATTTTGCCAGTCCCCACACTTATTACTTCTTGTAATTGAAACGGCGTACTTACTTGATTTGGTTAAATTATAACAAACATTTCTTATCCTTACCAGTAAAAAAGGTCGTTTTATTTCGTGTTATTTATACAAAATATCAACTTATTCCGACATCAAATATCGTTCATACCCAAACTTCACCTTGGTCAAATAGTATAAATATCCATAATTCTATAATTACAAATTAAATCGCACTTATAAATATACTTCTGACTTCATTTCACAAAATACTCTAATTTAAAAATTACACAACCACATCCTGAAGCAACCTGTACACCACCCCAAGGGGAACTATAATCATGACAAAGATTAAAAACACAAAGAAGGGCATGGCTAAAAAGACATTAAGTATGTCTCTTGTAGTTGCAATGCTTGCTACTTCTAATGTGCCGGTATGGGCTGCTGAGTTCAGCGATGGATCTGACGTAGCAGTAACATCCGAAGCTGCAGCTCCAGTTGCAGAAGATACAGCTACTGCTGCATTTACAGATGAAGCAACACCAGAAGTTGCTACAGAAGAAACAGTTGCTCCGGCTACTGCTGCTGAAGTAAATACTGACGGATATGTTTCCACAATTAAAGTTAATATGAATGCTAAAGGATGGGGAAATCCAGTAACTGTAAGTGGTACTCTTAAAGACAAAAATGGAAATGAAGTTCTTGGCAATTGGAATAATATTCCAGAAAAAGACAATAGATGGGTTCAGATAAGCTATACATGGCTTTCTAATGGATTAGAGGCTAATGGCTCAAATCCAAGTGGAATAGTTCCAGGAAATGAACCAGTGAGCAAAATTGGTGCATATATCCCGACTAGAGATGATTTCAACAAAGATTTATCTCTTATGGTCACAGTAAAACGTGGAAATACTGTTGTTTATCAGGAAACAGTTGCTGGCGGTGTTGTAGGTGCAAAGGACATCAGTGACGAATTTCAGGCCTCTTTGACAGGAATTGGTAATACAATTTATAATGGAAAAGAACAGAAACTTGTTCCAACAAACACATATAAAGTAGATACAACATTCGGTAAAATCACAGAAAAACATATCACATGGAACTACAAAGAAGCTTCTAATGATTTCACAAATGTAACAGGAAAAGATATTACTGTAACTGGTACATTAGAGGGAACATACGATGCTACATCCGATGCATATGGATACAAAGCTACAACAAAATCTGCATCATACCAGATTGCAAAATTAGCTATTTCCAAAGATAACCTGGAAGCAGCTATGAAGACAACTTCTGTTCAGTATACAGGTTCTGCTCAGAAATTTGGAAAAGCAGATGTTACTTTACAGGTAAAAGCAAACGACAGCACAAAAATTGATATCTCTGCAGCACTCAAAGATAAAGCAGAATTTACAGGCGAGACAAAAGTAGGACAGCACACTTTAGCTATCACTACTGATGCATTAGATACTAATAGTGATGTTCTGAAGAACTTTACTGTTCCAAGTTCAGCCGTTACAGCTACAACAAGCAATAAATATAGCATTGTAGCACGCGATTTATCAAAATGCTCTGCAGAATCTAACGTTGAACTGAATATTGATGAAGTTAAGAGTCTTACAGCTGACCAGCTGGTAGATAAGATTAAAGCTGAGGCAGGAAATGTAACTCTTAAAGGTGAAGATGGAAGAACATTTACTCTTGATGATATCAAAAATGATGCAAGCATCACAGCTGAACAGGTATTAGTTGATGCAATCAAGGCTGGAACAAGAGGTACAGTTGCAAATGCTGTTACTATTTCCTATAAAGCTGATACCAAAAATATCACAGGAAAAGTTTCTGTTCCTGTACGCCTTACAGTAAGTAACCTTGCTAAAGTTGATGTTACTGTCAATGGAACAGCATTAAGCACAAATCCGAATAGCCCTACAGATCTTGGCCTTAAATATATCGCAAAAGCATATGATTTAGAGGCTTGTGCAAAAGATAAAAAATACGGTATTAACAGTCTTGCAGTATCTAATCTGAAAACTGGTGAGTACAAACTTACTTACAGCGACAATGTAAATGCCGGTACAGTTAAAGTTACAGTAACTGGTCTTCTCAGTTATGAAGGAAGTGTCAAGAATTTCTACTTCAAGATTGCTAAGAACGATATCGTATCAGACAGTGTATCTATGAAGAAAACTGTTACTGTAAATTCTGCAAATAATGCAGATGCGTCTCTTTATAAAGATGCTCTGGAAGTTGCAGTTAAACAGGAACTGTATAAAGGAAATGGAAAAACAACTCTTGAAGCAGATAAGGATTACACAGTAAAATATTACTATACAAAGAACGCAGTAACTACAAAAGAAGCAGCAGAAAAAGCTGATGGTGATAATGTACCGGATAACTATGTAACTGCTGTTGTTACTGTAAAAGATGGAAATTACAACAAAGCTGTATTTGTTAAATCTGCTAAGATTACAAGAAAGAAAATAAGCAATGTAACAATCAGTGTAGAAAAATCTTCTTATACATATACAGGAAAACAGATTGTTCCTGAAGTTGTAGTAAAAGATGGTTCATCTGTACTTGAAAAAGGTGTTGATTATTCTGTAATCGTAAAAGATAATGTTAATGTAGGAAAAGCTACAATTACAGTTAAAGCATTAGCTGGAAGTGATTATGAAGTAAACAGTGAAGCAACAGCAACATTTGATATCACTGCTGCAAATGCAGAAAATGTTAAAGTTGTTTTAACAGCTTCTTCTACTGCAACACCATCCACAGGTAAAACAAATACCTTTGATTACAGAAAAGGAAAACAGATTAAACCTACTATCTCCGAAGTTTGGTTAGGAGATGTTAATGTAACAGATCAGTTTGATACAAAATATGCTACTTATGGTGACAACAATCAGGCCGGTAAGGAAATGGGAACAATTACTCTTTCTCCAAAATCTGGTAACAAGAACTTCACAGGCACCAAGACCCAGAAATTTGATATTAAAGGTATTGATTTAACTGGTACATTAAAAGTTTACGGTTCTAACAAAAAGGAATTGAAACCTACTAGTGGCATTATTAACTGGAATACTTACCACTTCTATTATAGTGGATCTGAATGCAAGTTCGCTGATGAAGCATTCCTTCCAAATCCAGTAGCTGCTAAAGAAGGAACAGATTACGAAATCAAGTACATTAATAATGTAGATGCTGGCTATGGTTATGCTGTAGTTGTTGCAAAAGGAAACTATGAATCAAATGTAAAGAAAGATTTATATTTCACTGACGAAAACGGAACTAAGCATGTTGTTGCAACCATTAGAAATGGTAAATTTAACGATGGCGAATCCAAAGTCTTAAACAATGTTGTTGACGCAATTGGATTTGAAATCAGAGCATCTGTATTCACAGCTAAGAACATCACAGTATCCAACGGTGTGTATGCAACAGGTCTTCCTGTTACACCAAAGGTAACTGTAACAGTTGCAGGAAAAACTCTGGTAGAAGGTGTTGACTACAAATTAAATATCCGTCCTCAGGATTCTGATAAGGGCTTCACATATCCTGCATCTGTAATCAATGCTACCAACGGAAAAGTATTCTATGTAGATGTTGTTCCGATGGGTGGTTATGAATTTGATGATGTCGATGGAAGCAATACATTTGCATGGGGAATTGACAAGTTCGATTTTGCAGCAGCTGACATCACAGCTTCCGGTGATACTGTAACTGTTAAGAATGGCAACATGGTTGTTGATCCTTCTGACTACACAGTAACAAAGGATGAGAAAGCTGGCACAGTAACTGTAGCTGCCAAAGAAGGAAGCAAGAACTACACAGGTTCTCAGACAGTAAAAGCTGACAATGTAAACATTCAAGCTCCTGTAATCAGCAGCGTTAAAGTTGTTGGTAACAAAGCAACAGTTGTACTTTCCGGTGAGAGTGACGGAGCAAGCGGATATGACTATGTTATTTCCAAAGCAAATGACTACACTTCAAGTCGTGTAGATGTTACAAAGAACCAGGTTAAGACAGCAGGTGACTTCAATTATGTACAGCAGGGAACCTATTTTGCATACTGCCACGCATGGACACGTAATGCCGAAGGTAAGAAGATTTTCAGCGGATGGTCAAATATTTATCCATTCTCTGTAACTGCAATCACACCTTCACAGCCAGTGATTACAAGCGTAAAAACAAAAGGTTCTACAGTAACTGTAACATATACAAAATCCTCTGATGCAACAGGCTATGACTTAGTTCTCGGCTCCTCTGCAAAGAGAGTAAACGGCGAATACCGTCCGGTAGAGTACGGCAAACTGGTTAAAAAGAACATCAAAGGTAATGTTGTAACAGCAACCTTCAAGAATGTAAAGAAAGGCACCTATTATGTAGGTCTCCACGCATTCAACAGAACAGCTGAAAACGGCAAGAAAGTATTCAGCCGTTGGTCAAATGTAAAGAAGGTAAATGTAAAATAATCCTATTGGGTAAATAATACAGATTCCTAAAAGAAAAGCTCCAGCCAGAAATGGCTGGAGTTTTTCGTATGCCTTTCATATCCCAAACTTCCCTCTGGCAAATAACTCTCTGCTTTGATAAAATATAGCCATAAAACAATATGGCAATAAATAACATCTACAGCAGATCAGAAGAATTCTGATCATGCCGGATTTCAAAGGAGGTTGGAATATAATGAAAAAGAAATTGATAGCTTTATTGCTGGCATCTTCTATGGTTTTGACAGGCTTTGCCTCTGTATATGGAGCGGAGGATTTTACGGATCCTGGTGATGGGGCGGCTATGGAAAGCGTGACAGAAAATGAATGGGATGAGGACTGCTTTTCTGATACCGAAGATGGGGATTTTACCTCTGAGGAAAGTGGAGATGCGCTTTTTTCTGATGAAAAGGAAATACCAGCTGTTCAGAATGGAGAGGTATGGATTGAAAATGCAGGACAGGGGATGACAGCCGGTACCTCTGTATATAATTCCAAATCTTCCTTCGGCCGACGAAAAACCTTTCCTCAGCTTGCTGATATGGGAAATTCACCGGGATCCTACAGCTTGAACTGGGCAAACCCTGAGTATACTTCCTACTATACGGATACAGCCGGTAATCTGCACATTGTTGCCTGGAAGAATCAAATCTTATATGATGTATCCTGCAATCCGGATCTTAATATTACCAGTGTAACAAAAGTAAAACTTCAGCTTCCACTGTGGGGAGGTTTTTACGCTGCGCCGGACGGAAATTTTTACGTTGTAACAGGGCAGAAGAATCTTGATGAAAATGACAGCCTTACGGTTGTCCGGGTTCTTAAGTATGACTGTGCCTGGAAGCTGCTGGGAGCTACAGATATCAGCGGAGACTATACCAACATGTTTAAAGGAATTTACATTCCTTTTGACGGCGCTTCTCTGCGCATGACTCAGATCGGATCCACACTGATCGTCCACACAGGACGTGAAATGTATGGTATGGATGGGATTCATCATCAGAGTGATGTTACCTTTGTCATCAACACACAGGATATGACACTGATCAGTTATGACATGCCGGTTATCGCAGTTGTTGACCCGGATATGATGTCCTCTATGCCAAAGGGACTTACAGCTTCCACAGGTATGGATGCCCTGACACATGCAATTGAAGGATATACAACAAAAGCTGCTTGGGAAATGACAGATATGTTCCATATCAAAGCAATCGAAATCATTGGAAAATCTTTAAGAAGTGCTGTTGCAAATGAAAAAGAAGGCCGTGAAGGAATGGCTCTTGGGCAGTATATCGCAGGAATGGGATTCTCTAATGTAGGTCTTGGAATCGCCCACTCTATGGCTCATACCCTTGGTGCTGTATACGATACTCCACATGGTGTTGCATGTGCTATGATGCTTCCAATCGTTATGGAATACAATGCAGATTGTACAGGTGAGAAATACCGTGAAATCGCAAGAGCACTGGGCGTTAAAGGTGTTGACGACATGTCTGTTGAAGAATACAGAAAAGCTGCTGTTGATGCTGTTCAGAAACTTTCTGTTGACGTTGGAATCCCGACAAAACTGGAAGCTCTGAAAGAAGAAGATCTGCAGTTCCTCGCTGAGTCTGCTCACGCTGATGCTTGTGCACCGGGTAACCCGAAAGATGCAAGTGTAGAGGATCTGAAAGAGCTCTTTAGAAAGCTTATGTAAATTGATTTCTAGTACACGGGCGAAAATTCTTCCTGTGATTGGGGTTAGAGTTTTGTCTTCGTAGAAAGGGACAGTGCAGCTGACTCAGGGTTACGCACACTGTTCATACTAAGAAAAACAACAGATTGCTAAGAACAAAGAAAGGATCGATAAACTCGCTGCCGCTCAGACAGCTATCGATCCTTTCTTTAACACAATCTATCGTTTTTCAAGTGTGAGCAAGTATGCTCCACATTCACCAGCTGCACTGTCCCTTTCTACTTCGATTGTACTCTATCGAATCATAGAGCAAATATGTTTGTGTACAGAAATAGATTTACAGAATGTACGTAAGGATGAAAGAATTCGCGTGTTTTTTTCTGTGTATAGAAATAGATTTACGGAATATATGAAGGGGTGAAATGATTCGCACATTTTTTGTGTGTAGAAATAAATCTGCACCAAAAGGTCTGTCTACAACAATCCACGTTCTTTAAAGACGTCTCTTAGTTCAGCAGGCATGGATTCGGAGAGGAATCTAGCCAGGGTTTCGGGGGTGGCTTTGTGATTGCCGAGAACCCATTGGACCGTCATGTAAATGGAGCCTTGGCAGTACATTTCTAACTGAAAGCGAATCTTGTCGGACATCTTTTTCCCTGTGTTTCCTTCGATACGATCGGTATAAAATTGTGTGATCAGTTCAAAGTCGTGATCACGCAAACAGTTCTGGTCGTCATTTTTAAATGCCGCACGAAAGAAAAGTGTTTCTTTCTGAATGTATTGGAATTTATTTACAAGACTTTCATAGACTGTTTGTCCCTCTCCCATATGTTCAAAGGATTCAATCAGTATCTTGTCAAAATACCAGTTGATCAAATCGTATTTATCCTGAAAATTCCGGTAAAAGGTCTGACGCGTCACTCCGCATTCTTCTGTGATCTCTTTCACAGTGATCTTCTCGACCGGAGCTTTTTTCATGCATTCTTTCATTGCCTCTGCCAACCGGTATTTTACTTTTTCTCCTGACTTGTATGTTTCTGCCATAACTTTTTCCTTTCCACTCCAAGCAGTTCAAGCAGTTCTTCATGCGGGTATTCTTCGTCTTCCTGGTAAATATCCACATAATTCATTGCAGCGCCTCCATCTACGAATGCAGGAAACAGGAAACCACATTCCGGTTCGCCCGGTTCATATTCTCCGCTTAGTGGACAGATCACGCATAAAATGTATTCATACATTCGTTCTGATTCTCCCTGACGTATATGATCCAGCCCCTTCGCCGGAATGTCATATCTGTCATGAAAAACATAGATTGCATAATCTTCATCTGCCTGATAATGTTCCCCGATAATCTCATAAAATGTCTCCATCAGAGCATCATTTTTCAAGCCACAGGCACGCATCCCCATCAGAAGCTTCCACATACTGTCCGGATTTCTTTGATCATCAGAAAACTTATATTCCTTCAGATTTTTATTTGTTTTCGCAAACGGCACTTTCTTCGCAAGCGCCAGATTTTTCTCCTGTTCTACAGGATTTAATTTCAGGAAACTGGTGTTAAATGTTCCATCTATAAATCCGTCTATATCCATATATCCCCCGGCGATCCGGGTGATCGATGTCCGTTTTACTGTCATTCGTCTGGTCAGCGCCAACATATCTTCTCGATTGATCATAATCTTTTCCCTCCGGCTCTCTGTTTATCCCTACAAATCTCTGCATATCTCGACAGCTTTCTGTTCATCTCAAACATCTTCCGCCTGTCTACATCAGAGATTCTTCTGTCGTATCCGCTCTGTCAATCCTCGAAGCATTAACGGTTCCACGCCGCTACTTTTTTCTTCCTCTTTTTCCTCCGCCTGCATGATCACATCACGCACCTTCTGCATTCTCTCATCAAGAGCTGAGCTGATCTGTGCACAGTCCATCATCTCTTCTGCCAGATACTTACTCTGATCTTCCGGAATACTCTTTTTATAGCGAAGCTTATGCTCCAGGCTCGCCCAGAAATCCATCGCGATCGTACGAAGCTGCACTTCAACTGTGATCATCTTTTTTCCTTCTTTTAAGAAAATCGGAGTCTTCACGATCAGATGAAGACTTCTGTAACCACTTGGCTTTGGATTTGCAATGTAGTCTTTTTTTTGAATTAAAATTACATCGTCCTGATCAAGGAAGCATTTCGCAAGTTTATAAATGTCATCCTGAAAAGCGCAGATCACACGCACACCGGCAATATCCTGAATTTTTTCTTCGATTGCATCAATCGTCAATGGAATATTTTTACGACGAATCTTCTTCAACAGACTCTCCATTGATTTCACACGAGTCTTAATGCTCTCGATCGGGTTGCGGTCATACTCCAGCGAATACTGTTCGCTCAGCACCTTAAATTTCGTCTCAACTTCCATGATCGCACACTGATAATAAGCCATCATTGTGTTGACCGGCTTTAAATTCTCCTGTACAAAGTCAATAAATTCATCTGAAAGAAGACTGTTTCTTACAAAGTCCTCTCTTCTTTTCTCGATTCGTTCTTCTAATTCTCGTCTACCCATTTGTTTCTTTCATCTCTCTTTTCTTGCTTTTATAAGATTGATCTAATCAGATACTTCCATTCTGCCAGATATTCTCTAAGCATATTATTCGGCAGATACAATGGATTCGAGCCTGCAGCAATCGCTTCCGCTGATTTCAGCCCCTGTCCTTTTGTGATCTGCATCGCCCGAAACATATGGAAATCATTTGTGATAATTCCCACACTTGCTCCGTCTTTCATATATTTTTTACTATATTTTATATTCTGCTCTGTTGTTTTCGATTCGTCTTCCAGAATCAAACGGTCTTTCTCGATTCCGACCGCTTCCATATAATCAGCCATCGCCTGCGCTTCCGTACACGGCTCGTTATACCCCTGTCCACCTGACACAATACAGATTGTCTCCGGATTCTTCTCCAGATAATCGATTGCTGTGTTCAGTCGATGCTTCAGCACCTTACTCGGTCCATCTGCTCTCACCTGTGCACCAAGCACTATGATGTAGTCCAGATTTCCATCTGCCTTCGCATGCATCTGACTAATAATGCATCCTTCGATAATTACAAAGGAAAATACAAACACGAGCAGTATTCCTCTTAATATCCACAACATCCACATCGGAATTCTTGCCCATCCATCCAGAAATGTAATCGCTGCGCATCCTCCAAGCAATGCAGCCAGTACAAACCAGATCAGGAAGAATCCTGTCCCTGATCCATTTCCACTCATCCAGAACCCATAACAGGCAAATAGCACTGCAAATAAAATACATATTATAGTTACTGTCATTTTCCGCTTTGTTCTCACTTTCCACTCTCTCCAAGAATCAGTCGAAGCAGTGTCTTATCAAGCATGATTGTCCGGTTCCATGGGTTCAAAATGATACCTTCAATCTCATTCACCTGTACAGCGGACTGAAATAATGGTTCGATTGCTGTCAAAAAGGTAGACATCACACGATCAGAACCTTTCAGTTCTTCTTCAAAACTTGTAAATGCACTCCACCACTTCTTTCCATCAGCTGTCTTTACTGCCTGTATCTTCAGTTCTTCTGCAACAGAAGGCTCTACCGCAAGAATCAATTGTCCTTCTTCTTTCATTCGTCTGCGGATCACTGTCAACGTATGTGCTAAAAGTTCCTGAGACACTTCCTGCTGGAGCGCAGAAATTGCTTCCTCAATCTTCTCGTTTCCTTTCAGTCCTTCGTCTTTTGTATCGTTATTCTGTATCTTCATCCTCGCTGCTCCTTATAAATTCTTTATAGTTTAATAAGCATTAATATTCTAACACCAATATGCTCTAATCCCCCTTGTGACGGAGGCAGTAACACATCTCATGCTTTCATGTCTGATATCTTTTAAGTATATCATAAAAAAAGAGAATAGTGTGATATTTTAAATTTGTTTCACACTATTCTCTCTTTTTTTACTTTTATTAATATGACTTTGGATTCTTCACATTTATCTAAGACACAAGCTCCTGCATCAGCTCATGCACACTCATCATCTGATTGATCCGTCCGACATTGCTTCCGCAGAATACAAGTCCATTTTCCACATCACCTTTTACGGCATCGATCAACGCTTTCGTGATAC
>OLRJ01002129.1_pt1 | contig 15381 bp, 18 predicted proteins | sample 1672741 | NCBI WGS metagenome assembly OLRJ01 (sample SAMEA3136719, study PRJEB25190) | human gut metagenome | biome: human gut; feature: human-associated habitat; material: faeces | place: Austria | collected 2013
CAACACCACCGAATCCGATATCGTAAGCCCATCCGTCACCACCGAAGATCCACTGAGATTTCTTAGCGAGGAAGTCTTTCTTTTCAACGATATCTTTGCATGTCGGGCAGTCGCATCCTTCTAATGCAGCAACAAGTTTGTCTGTAGCTGTTCCGTTAGTAGCTCCACATCCGTATGTTTCAAGCCATTCGTTGCAAGCAGCTTTTGCTTCTTCGCTGGCTTTATCTGATGCAGCAACTTCTTCAACTTTCGCTTTCAGACCTTCTCTGATTGCTTTCTGAGCAAGTAACATACCGTAACCAAACTCAGCAGCATCTTCGAACAGTGAGTTAGACCAAGCCGGTCCCTGTCCCTTAGCGTTTACTGTGTAAGGTGTAGACGGAGATGAGTTACCCCAGATAGATGAACATCCTGTTGCATTAGCGATGTACATTCTGTCACCGAATAACTGTGTGACAAGTTTAGCGTATGGAGTCTCTCCACATCCGGCACAAGCTCCTGAGAACTCAAGCAGTGGCTGTTTGAACTGAGATCCTTTTACTGTATTTTCTTTAAATTTAGCAACAACTTCCGGTTTTACTTCGATTTCTGTACCAAAGTCAAAGTATACCTGTTCTCCAGCGTTCTCTTCCATGTTACCCATAACAAGAGCTTTTTCACCCTTCTTACCTGGGCAGACATTTGCACAAGAGCCACATCCTGTACAGTCATAAGCTGATACAGTCATTGTGAACTTCATTCCCGGCATACCGATCATGTCGATTGCTTTCAGTCCTTCTGGTGCTTTTGCAAGTTCTTCTTCTGTAAGAGCTACCGGACGGATTGCAGCGTGCGGACATACATATGCACAACGGTTACACTGGATACATGTTTCTGACTGCCAGATCGGGATATCTACTGCGATACCACGTTTTTCGTAAGCAGCTGTTCCTGACGGTGTAGATCCATCTACATAATCTTTGAATGCAGATACAGGCAGTGTGTTACCTTCCTGAGCATTAACCTTAGACTGAATGTTCTTAACGAATGCTACTGCATCTTCTCTTCCACCCTTAACTTCTGGTGTGAACAGACCTTCGTCTTCGCAGTTCTTCCAGCTTTCCGGTACTTCGATTGCGTTAACCTGCTTAGCTCCGGCATCGATAGCATCGTAGTTCATCTGTACGATCTTATCACCTTTCTTACCGTATGTAGCCTTTGCAGCTTTCTTCATAAGGTCGATAGCTTCTTCTTCCGGAATGATGTTAGCCAGTTTGAAGAATGCAGACTGAAGAACTGTATTGATACGTCCGCCAAGTCCGATTTCTTTACCGATCTTGATACCATCGATTGTATAGAATTTGATGTCATGGTTGGCGATGAATGCTTTAACCTGTCCCGGAAGATGTTTGTCAAGTTCTTCTGCTGTCCATGGGCAGTTAAGAAGGAATGTACCACCATCTACAAGTTCCTGAACCATGTTGTATTTGTTGATGTATGACGGGTTGTGGCATGCAACAAAGTTTGCTTTATGAATCAGGTAAGTAGATTTGATCGGTTTCTTACCGAAACGGAGGTGAGACATTGTAACACCACCGGATTTCTTTGAATCATAATCAAAGTAAGCCTGTGCATACATATCTGTGTTATCACCGATGATCTTGATAGAGTTCTTGTTAGCTCCGACTGTTCCGTCAGCTCCAAGTCCCCAGAACTTACAGTTGATTGTTCCTTCTGGTGTTGTAACCAGTGGAGCACCTACTTCAAGAGAAAGTCCTGTTACATCATCAACAATACCGATTGTGAATTTAGCTTTTGCTTCGTTCTCGAATACAGCAACAACCTGAGCCGGTGTTGTATCTTTAGAACCAAGTCCGTAACGTCCTGAGTTGATCTTAACAGCGTCGAATTTAGTTCCTTTAAGAGCTGCAACAACATCAAGGTACAGAGGTTCTCCAAGAGATCCTGGTTCTTTTGTTCTGTCAAGAACGTTGATGTACTTAACAGAATCTGGAATTGCATCTACAAGTGCCTGTGCGCAGAATGGTCTGTAAAGACGAACTTTAACAACACCAACCTTCTTGCCCTGAGCAAGTAAGTAATCGATTGTTTCATCGATTGTGTCACAAACAGATCCCATAGCGATGATTACGCTTTCAGCGTCTTCTGCACCATGGTAGTTGAACAGTTTGTAGTTTGTTCCGATCTTAGCGTTAACTTTGTCCATGTATTCCTGTACGATTGCCGGCATAGCATCGTAGTATGGGTTACATGCTTCACGAGCCTGGAAGAATGTATCCGGGTTCTGAGCTGATCCTCTTTCACATGGATGGTTCGGGTTCAGTGCATGTGCACGGAATTCCTTGATTGCATCCTTATCTACGAGATCTTCCAGATCTTCGTAATCCCATGTTTCGATCTTCTGGATTTCGTGTGATGTACGGAAACCATCGAAGAAGTTAATGAAAGGAATTTTACCTTTCAGTGCTGCACAATGTGCAACCGGTGTCAGGTCCATAACTTCCTGTACGCTGGATTCACAGAGCATTGCGCATCCAGTCTGACGACAGGCGTAAACATCTGAATGATCACCAAAAATATTAAGAGCGTGTGAAGCTACTGCACGGGCAGATACGTTGAATACACCCGGAAGCTGTTCACCAGCAATTTTATATAAGTTAGGAATCATAAGAAGTAAGCCCTGGGAAGCTGTGTAAGTAGTAGTAAGCGCACCTGCTGACAGTGAGCCGTGTACAGTACCTGCTGCACCTGCTTCAGACTGCATTTCTGTTACCTGAACAGTCTGACCAAAAATATTCTTTCTTCCTTGTGTTGCCCATTCGTCTGTGGCTTCAGCCATTACAGATGAAGGTGTGATCGGGTAAATAGCAGCAACTTCTGTATAAGCATAAGAAGCATGAGCAGCTGCATGGTTACCATCCATGGTCTTCATTGATCTTGCCATTTTCTTTGTTCCTCCTTAGATTGTGTCAAAACTTTTACTTGTGTTAAAATTTTTTTACACTTTCGTTCGATATTATTATAGCTGTTCATATATGAAAAGTCCAGTCATTTTACTGTTCTGATTGTTCCTTTTGACGTACAACCCCTGTATTTCACAGGGTTGTTTTATGCAAACTGTAGTAAGTTTTAACTATCCTATATTATAAAAGAGACGGACATCTGTCCGCCTCTCACCATACATTATCAATTACTTTATTAACGACTATTATACGTTGAATCTGAACAGGATAATATCTCCGTCCTGTACAACATAGTCCTTACCTTCCAGTCTTACCAGACCTTTTTCTTTTGCAGCGTTATAAGTGCCACATGCCATCAAGTCATCATAGGATACGATTTCAGCGCGGATGAATCCTCTTTCAAAATCAGAATGGATCTTTCCTGCTGCCTGTGGTGCTTTCGTTCCTTTTTTGATCGTCCATGCACGGACTTCCGGTTCTCCTGCTGTCAGGTAACTGATCAGTCCGAGAAGGCTGTAGCTTGCCTTGATCAGCTTTTCAAGGCCAGATTCCTTAAGTCCCAGTTCTTCCAGGAACATGCTCTTTTCATCATCATCAAGTTCCGCGATCTCCTGCTCAATTTCCGCACAGACAACGAATACTTCGCAGTCCTCTCTTTTTGCATACTCACGGACTGCCTGTACTCCCGCATTACTTGCACCATCATCTGCAAGATCATCTTCTGCCACATTTGCAGCAAAAATGACCGGCTTGTAGGTCAGAAGATTGTAGCTTTCCAGCCACTGCTGTTCATCTTCGTCATTGATATCATCAAAGCTCTTTGCCATCTTTCCATCTTCCAGATGTGCTTTAATTCTTTCCATCAGTGCCAGCTCTTTTGCGATCGTCTTGTCATTTCTTGCTGCTCTGACTGCTTTGGAAATTCTTCTTTCCAGGATCTCAAGGTCTGAAAAGATCAGCTCCAGGTTGATCGTCTCAATGTCACGCAGCGGATCGATACTTCCGTCTACATGGACAATATTGCTGTCCTCGAAACAACGTACTACATGAACAATTGCATCAACCTCACGGATATTTGCAAGAAACTGGTTTCCAAGACCTTCTCCTTTGGATGCACCTTTTACAAGACCTGCGATATCTACAAACTCAATCGCTGCCGGGATGATCTTTTTGGTGTGATACATCTCACCAAGCACATTCAGACGTTCATCCGGTACAGTAACAACGCCCACATTTGGATCAATGGTACAGAATGGGTAGTTAGCTGATTCTGCTCCTGCTTTTGTCAGTGAATTGAATAAAGTACTTTTTCCTACATTCGGTAATCCTACGATTCCTAATTTCATAATATATTCATCTCCTTCATTTTTCCTTTATTTTACTGGCTTTCCGCGATTCGTGTTTTTAACCGAGTACCACATCGAGTACCACGGAGATGAATTTCGCATCAAGTTTTATACCACTTTTAACGCGTCAGCCACTAAGTCAATTTCTCTATGTTTTTCATCCTCTGTAATATGAACATACAGATTCATGGTAATACCGATATTAGAATGACCTAAAATCTTCTGCAGAGTCTTGGGCTTCATTCCACCTTCAATGCACCTTGTCGCAAAAGTATGTCTGAGTACATGCATTGAAAATCTCGGAATACCTACACGGTCACAATACTTAAAAAGTCCTGTATCATAAGTACTGTTCTTGACCGGCGTTCCCTTTCTGCAAAGAAAGACAATATCCTTCCATTCCATCGGCACGAGCTTTAAGCTCTTATTCTTTGATCTCTGATTTTCAAGAATACAAATTGCTTCGTCTGTAAGAGGAATTGTACGGTAGCCGGATTTGCTCTTAGGTGGACCAACTCTCCATTCACCTACCTTATAGCGATATTCCATCGTCCTCTCAATCTTCATGGTACGATTTTCGAAGTCGATATCACTCCACTTAAGTCCTATAAGCTCACCTGTACGAAGTCCGGTCTGCAACACGAAGCGGTACTGATTCTCATAGCTGTAGCCAACCACAGCTTCTAAGAACTTTTTCTGAGCGTCTATCGTAAGAGCTTCTTTCTTATCTGAAGGCTTTCCCATATCGCTCTTTAACGACTTCTTACAGGGATTTGCAATGAGAACATCATTTTCCCTTGCGAACTCAAACATGTTGTAAAGAGCGATCCGCGTCTGGTATATGGTAGTCGTCTTATAGCCCTCATCAGCCATATCCGAAAAAATCTTCTGGCAGTGAATGGGCTTTACATCAGTTAAGAGTTTATTGCCTATAACACCCTTGATATTACGCTCATACCGTTCCGAATAGTTTCTGACCGTATTAGGTCTCACTGTCTGCTTTTTTATCCCTATCCAATAATCGAACCAGGCATCAACGAGCATATCCGTTGCCTGGTCGAGGTCACTGTGTTGGTCTATGTATGTAGCATCAGCAAGCCACTGTTTTACCTCTTGAAGTTTCTTGGATCTTTTCGTTCTGCGCTTCCCAAATTTATCAACAAATCTGGCGAAATAAGTCCCGTTAGGTTGCTGAACGATTCCTGCTCCAATCTCCTTTCCTTTGAGATCTTTTCCCATTTAAGGCTCCTTTCTAAGCTATATGAGCCCCAAATTAGCACGTTATATTATACACCAACTAGAGCTCAAATGCAATGTTATTTCATTTTTTTGATAGCTGATAAACCGCGTGGTTACCCCATTTGTTGGGAATACGCTATATCTCTACGTTGTCCGAAATGAACTTTTCAAATTCCTTTCGTTTAACAAGTTTTTTCTTCCCTACATACAGAACAAAAGGACATCTCGGTGATCTGAGCAAGCTCTCCAATTTATTGATACCAATATTGGAATACTCCGCAGCCTCTTTTATAGTGAGTGCGACCTTACACTGTATAGGAAGCGCTTGATGTATGCCTCTTTGAAGGAAGCCGCCTTCTTGCCTCTGTACCCCATTACCAAGAACACAAAGCCATCACGTGTCATGTTGAAGCAGGCCTGTCTATGCCCCTGCAAGTTGGTGTAGCTTGACTCCTCAAAATTGAGGAGTCGGAACTCTTCTGAGCAGTCAAGATTTCTGATATCTCTGACTACGTTGTCATGACGTTTCTCAAAAATCTTTGCTACCACAAGGCTGTCCGCTCTCACAACACCGTTACCGTCCGCGTAGATACCAAGTTCGTTTTTTGCTACTAAATTCTTTTTCATTGCTTTTCCTTTCCGCCTGTGATCTGCGGTCGGGATACAAAAAGGAGCCGGTAGCTATCCACCGACTCCACTAACCCCGAAATGGCATAAGAAGTAACGGTGGGTGCTTCGGAGTCAAGACTCGGTTAATCCGAAATCTCGAATCTCCTTATGCATCCCGCCGCCTTAATGGCCATCTCAGGCATTGAGATTATTTATATAAAGTTCCGTCTTGCCTACAAAGTGCTTAACCAAACATCCTGCAGGACAATTTCGTTATATCAAACTCAAGCTCTATATCCAACCAATTGTAAACAGCAATATAAAACATACAACAACGGCCGCTCCGATGATCCCCACAGCAAGCCATTGAGTCGCTATCACAGATAAAATAAGAAGAATAATCATAGGAACAAATAACAGGCTTGCAGCCCTGCAATACAACCATGAAATAGCAGTTGCAAATAAACGAAGTATTCCAAACAGCAATATCATAGGAAGTGCGATAAGTACCTTAACTAATCTCATGATTAAATGCCCCCTTTCTCTTCTCGTTAAGAACCTTATAAGCAATCAAACGAAGAACGTACTCTGGCATAACACGACGGCCAAGTTCCCATTCCTGCATCGTTCTGTAAGGAATACCAAGCCAATCGGAAAAATCCTTACGGTTCATACCGGACTGTTCTCTGATCATTTTAAAAGTATAAGCCATCTTACGACGCTCTGCTTCGGTATCATCTTTGGAGGTTCTTTCAACCTCGATTTCAATTCCTTCTACGTTATAAATCTCAGTCTTCATAAGCACTCTCCTTTACTTGTGTAGTCAGTGCGTGTATCCTACTATAATTATAATGTAGTCATTGACTACACGTCAAGGTAAAAAATAGTGGTCAGGATAAACCCGACCACTGAATATCATGCAACAGCCTTTGTTACTGTTTCAACAATACTATCATAGCATACGCTCTGGATAACGCGATTCCAATGCCTGCGATCTTTGACATCACCGGCGAGTATTTGATCACAAAGCTCGTTCAGCTTTTCTTTGCTAACTGCGCCGCTACTCTCAGCCATCCAAAAGATAAGCTCTCCGCATTGAATCGACTTATTAAACGGTGCCTCATCCTCAGACTGAGCACTCCATGAATATATCAAATGCCAATACTGAGAAGGTTCTTTTACTCCCGAGCGCTTAGCATTCAATATATATCCACCCGCTGGTTGCACATATCCGCCGCTAATCAATCTATCTGTGATAGAATGGTCAACGTTTTCTTTATCAATATAGAATTGTCGTACCTGTCTGTTAATCATCTTACTTCCCTCCACACTTCTTATAAACGGTTGCCTGATGCGCCTTGCTTGTAGATTGAATCTTCTCGATTTTACCTTCATCAACAAGCATCTTCATCTGTGATGCTGCGGTCCTTTTTGCCGAAGTTGTCATCTTGGCCCATTCTGGTCCAAAAGGTGTAGAACATATAAATGTTTCGTCTTTTACCTTTTCAAGATACTTCTCGATCTTCTTTCTTATCTCTTTTACATTCGGTGTCTCAGTCCTTGGCATATCCAAAAATAAGGTCGTAGCATATTCAATTAGCTTGGATGTGCTCATACCTAATTTCTTTGCCTTTGCCTCCAATGCCTCATATTCATCATCATTAAAGCTGCAAAAAGCTCTATGCATAAAAACCACCTTCTTTCAAAATAGGATTGATGCCGCCACTCCTACTTGAATATAACACATAGGTTTGATACCGTCAACCCTATTTGAAATAGATAAAAATTATATGCTTTTCGCACATACTTTTATCATTTATAATTTATATATGCAGAAAGCATATGCCATTTAGTTATATCTTTTTAGCATATATATCCTTATGCTTATCTCAAAGGAGATGACTTATGTTTAAGACCAACAATGAAAAAATAGGAAAGCACCTTGGCAACTTGATTAAAAACAGTGAACACAAGAATGATCGCCAGTTTTGCATCGCATATCTCACACTACGTGACGGCGAAGCTAATCCTGACGATATACAGAAAATGCAAAACCGTATTTGCCAAATAAAAAATGGCAAAAAGGGCGTTCAGATTGAGGATCTTCCAATCTTCTCTGATTTATTGGGAGTATCAATTGAGGATATTTTAAGCGCTGGGACTGTCCTCACTCTTGTACTAAACAGAAAAACTAATTACTCAATCGCTTTTTCAAATGATCCCTCAGAATGGGAAGCATATATTAAAAGAGACGACAAACTTATTCTTAATCCTGATGAGTATGACAAAACGGCAATTGATTACGCCCTTGAGGCAGGCAATTACCCTTTCCTAAAATATCTCACCGAGAAAGGCTACATATGGTTCGTAGGGGATGATAAAAAAGAATACTATCTTGGATTTGGTGCTGGAACATCTATAAAACGACGCGAAATAGGATTTCTTGATACCTTAGACTCACGTATGAAAAACCAGGATGATCTTCGCTTTAAGATGATAGCCTTGGCTATCAGAGACAATGATTTAGAGATGCTGAACGTTCTTCATGCAAGAGAGATTCCTTTACTGTATACTATTAACCCGATACAGCATTGGACATTAAATAATAAGCAGCTACCCTCTTCTTCTAACATTGAGCAGATGATCGACAGCATCGCTACAAGTGATAACACTGCCATATCGTATTTCTTTGAAGAATTTGAGACGGAAGCAGAACTTAACTCATTACGAAGCACTTTTGTATTTCCGTACGCCGGACAAATATTAGATTCTTTATCAGCAGCAAAAGGGCATTCGAAAGTAAGCTCTTTTTAGAAAGGGCCATAGAGCATAATAAAAAGGTGCAGGGAAAACTACAGAAATTGGTAGATAAAAGTAAAGCCAGCTGTAAAGAACTCTATAGTGCGACTCCAAATAACAATTATTATGATGAAGCATATTTCTGTAGAGAGGCTTGGAGCGAATACTATTTTTACCCTGAAACAGGTTTCATAGCATACTATATGCCATTCTATTCCAAGAACACTACCGGCTTTATTACCAATGTCATCAACGTAACCGCATCTTCTACAAATGCAGAAGTACAGTTCCTTATTGATGAATTAAAGAAAACATACAACACCTTTATCAAACAGTTTGAGAAAAAGGAGGCTTAACATGTGTAATCCAATCTTTGATTACGATGACGGAGATTTCATTTACCAGACTTCCGGTAATATGGGAATCGATTCTGACGGTGATCTGCATATGCGAATAGGTGATAATATGTCGATGGACATGGACACCGGCGAACTACACTTCAACTCCGGTTGGAAAAATGATGATGACGATGATAATTTCTAGTACAGAGATAAAGCCAGGACTTTTTGTCCTGGCTCAATTTACATGCATCCACCCATGGTAAGAATAACTTTAGTATGCTTATAACCTTTATTCTTGCTACTGCATTCCATTACTATATAATAATCGTCATCATCTTCTGCTCTAACAACAATCCCCTGGGAATACTCAGTTTTCCAAAGCGGGCCAACACCATAATATGGAGCTACAACTTCATTTGTTGGGTTAGGCATCTCATAACTAAAATTGTTTTTAAATAACCACGCATGATAGTTCTTCAACGCTGGCGGAGCTCCCATAATTTGAAAAGAAGTCATAATGGCAGTCTGAAACTGTAATTCTTCTTCAAGATTAATCACATATTTCTCAGTAGGATCTAGTTGATATTCACCATTATCATTATTTCTACTCTTATCTATATCATTCAACGATATCTTTTTCATATCAGTTTCCTTCCTCGTTTGGTCTAGTACCCGCATAAGGTCGCGGTTGCGATACATATTGATCTATCTTCAAAAATGATTCTCCCAATTCGTTTAAGCTTAATACAAGCATGTACTCTGCCACCTCTCCTGCATGATCTATATATCGCATAGGATCAAGTGATGCTCTGAACTCTTCAAATGAATCCCCTACTTCAATCCACTCATCCTCTTCTTTGTCATAATAGCAATGCAATTCACGCCATAGTGCCTCATCTATTTCCTCGTAGTATTCATCATCAACAATGAAATTTGCCCACGGAAATAATCTAGGAAAAACATCTGTATATACGGTATACGGAAACCAATATGGATAGGAATACTTCTTAATTGAATTACCATCATCAACAATTAATTCGATTTCTCCTTTACCGCTACACTTATTAACCCATTCATTAGAATGAAGTTTTACTTGTCCTCCCTCCTGAATTATCTGCATAAATTTCTTTTGCGATAGCAGAAAATTGTAGTTTGTTATATGCTCCGGCAAATTTGTATATGTGAGCAATAACTTATTTGAGATATCATCCAAAAATACCTGATCTGTCGGGACGTTAACATAATATCCTTTTCCAGTTCCTCCACAGGTTTTTTGAATAGTATCAACCGACAATTTTTGCCAAATACACATATCATCTTTTGGATTATAAAGTACAACTATACAAGGCAAGGTATTAGTGGTCCAATAATTGTACTGTCTGTCATCTATATCACGAAAAACAACATAATCTCCTTTATTCTCTTTGAAATAGCTCTCCCCACTCTTTATTTGAAGAGCAAGAAGCTGTTGAACTTTGCCATCTGTATCCGTACGTTCCATATGAGCATCTATTCCTATATCATCAATAGGTTGTTCTCTAAACATCCACTCTGTTTTTGCAGCTATCAACGAACAATATGAAACGCCTATACGTTCTGTAGTATTTGCCATTTTCTGTCCCCCAATTTATCTATAAATCTATTTCTTCAGCATTAACAAACCAATCCCTCTTAATATCAGTGCTATCATCAAGGCGCAATATCAAGTTTTCATCACAAACAAAGCTTGCGTGCTTCCAATCTTTGTATGACCTAACTATAGCATTTATCAAAAATATAATAGTTTTTTCTATCTCTGATTCCGGTGGATTGGCTAAATCAAAAATCACTTCTGAAAGCGGAATTAAATATTCAATACAATAATACCTGCTATTATTGGAATAATCCGACACCATATTCTTTATCTCAAGAAATCTCCCTATATTGTCCACAAATTCAGGGCTCCATGAAAGTGAACGATAATATGACTGCATTTCCAAATGTGATCTAAACGCAAATCCATTTACGCAATAATCTTGAGTATCAAAATATCCAAGCCGCGACTTAATATATGCCATATTCCCAGGTCCTGCATAAAACTCGTCATCTAGCGTTTGTAAAGCCCCCTTGTAATACAGTTCCATATGGCCATTATGCTTCTTAAAAGTAACATCATATCTTTTAAAGAAGTCTGATAATGGTGTCTTGCAAAGCAACAGTCGCTCTAAGTTATTGTTTGTTCTTAAATCTGTTCCATTTAACCGCCTAGTGAGATGAAACATCTGGATGTACTCCAAAGGAGAATCTATCCCGTAATCCTCTAAATACTTTTTTACCCAATCGTATGGGTCCTCGTCAACCGAATCAATTGTTTCAAATACTAGCTCAAGTTCTTCCTCTGTGACATTTAAAAATTCCATTACTCCGTGTTTAAGCGACAGCTGATCTCTTGTATCAATATATATCATTTACATATCCCCCGAAAAAAAAGCCTACACATCACCTACTCAGAGCAGGAATGCATAGGCAATAATAGTAATTATTATTATTGTGATTAATTTCGCTAACCTGGGTCTCAATATAGCTTGTTACAAATGAAATAATGTTGATATTTTTTCTTGGTCTCCCAAATATCAAGTACCATACCGAGTACCACGGGAGTACCATTTTTCTATAAATTATAATAATTTATAACAAGTTACATACGAGATCAAATTACCACGAACCCAGTAAATATGCGGTTTCATAGAGTTATATGACTCTTTATGGAGATTCATGAAAACAGGCTTCAAATAACGATACCTAATTTCATTTTTTATATTTCCTCCTATAAATCCTTTGATTTTCAGTATAATTATCTAAATTCAGTACTCTGTATTATACCATAGCCTTTTCTCTTTGTGAATATTTAAGTTTCTGTTTTCTTTACACTTGTAAGCAACCTTATTTGTAAAACTTAATTTTCTCTAAGAAATTTGTTGCGCCTGCCGCCAATGGCAGATCGTTCTTGATGAAAATTTTTTTCGGTTATTTGAATACCTGAAAACCTAAAATACTCACCCATTCCGGGTGAATGCCTTATCAAAATTTCCTTATTTTGTTGTTTGATTTATGAACCGGCAATTCGTCATACATTGCTTTAAAAAGTCCAGCCAAATATTCCTTACTGTCAACATCTTCTACTAACAGCATCTCCTTTGCCCCTTCATACGGTAATTCATAAATCGCAGTTGCCATATAAGAAACTGCAGATTTTGTCGGTTTCACAAGTAACCTGTCATCATATATGCCTCCGACAATCCTGCCACGATAATATATGATATATTCTCCCATCATTGCACGATAATTAATTTCTTCTAAATCAGATAACTGCTCTAATATAAATTGTAAATATTCTTTGCTAGAAGCCATGTTTTTGTCCTTTCAAATACCTGCATTTTCAAATTATACTGTAATCTCAATTTGATTATCTTCAACCGCAACAATGCAGCTTTCGTAATATCCATCACCCGTAGTCCGTGGTCCACTGATAACCTCATAACCATCTGCTTTTAATTCTGCCGTCAATGTATCCACTATTTCTATACTTCCTACGCTAAAAGCTATATGTGAATATCCAGTACGAACTATTTTCTTCGGTAAATCAGCCATTTCCGGTAAATTCATTATTTCAATATGTGCACCATCCTCAAATGTGAGAAAATACGAATAAAATCCTGTTTTCTGATTATGATATCCAGCATTTGATTTTGCTCCAATTCCTGATGCTCTGATTCATCGTTCAAATCGTTTCACCCTTTCAACTTATCTGCATTTCCTGTAAGAAATGATCCATATGCTCTTCCAGTAACTTTATCACTTGACTTTTGTCTTCTGCTCCATCATATATGCTATAAAGCAAAAAAATAGGTCCATAAAAATCAAGTGCTGTCTGTCTGGCTTTTCCTTCATCGCCCAGCATTCCTGAAAACAAAGCTTCCATATAAGTTAATGGTCCGCTTGCAAGATAATTCTGATATAGCTGTGCCATCTGTGGCTCTCTGTACTGTTCCAATGTCAACATCTTACGAAAACAGCTTGAAAATTCTTCCTCCGTCCAATGAAGAAACTGTACCTTTGTGAACTGCTTAATCTTATCAAATGCCGTTTCTTTATACTCGGCTGTAACCTTTTCCAGATCACCCTCCGGCATTTCATACTGCTTTACTCTCTCAATATCCAATTCATTCATTTTTTCAATAATACTGTCCAATATCTCCTGCTTGCTTTTATAATGCTTATACAATGCAGCCTTGGTTACTCCAAGTTTTGAAGCAATATCATTCATGGATGTTCCCATATATCCACTCTGTGCAAATAACTTCAAAGCTTCTTCCAATATTTTTTCCTTTGTGTTCTTTTCTTTGCTTTCCATGTCTATCTCCTAATTTAAATCTGTTATTAAGTTACCTTTTGGTAACTTGTCAAGTAAATTATAAATTAGTGTTTTCTTTCTCCCTGTATCTTGAAAAAATAACATACCGTTTTGCATTATTGTTAGTTCTGCCTCGACATCATTGGCAAACTTATGGATAGTCTCCTGTGATGTCAGATTATCTTTATCTCCATATAATATACAAATCGGAACCGACCAATTGACCAGATGATTACGCACATAACACAAATATTCCCAGGACAATGTTTCTCCAAATCCTGTAGTTATCAACTGTTTTTCACGTAACTTTTCTTCCGTTATATCTGCCCATCCCATCATATCAAGAATCAGCTTTTCCATATCAACGATTGGTGAAATGAAAAAGGCTTTGTCTACCTGTTCATTATTAAGAGCACACATTGAAAAATAAGCTCCAATACTGTTCGCTATTAGAATAATTGAATCATACCATTGCCTATATCTGTGAAAAAACTCTTTAAATTCACTTATTGCATCCCACGGATTGTCTGCATGATAATCAATTCCTATCACATCATAACCTGCAAATAATGTTTTATAATGGTCAGCTTCCATAGCATTTCCACCTTTTCCATGAATATATAGAACTAATTGTCTCATGAATCTTACCTCTCTATCTTCCTAATATAATTACAAAAGACACAATAAATCCCATAAAGTGCTATTCTTCTGTTTATGAACTCTCGACTATATTCGTTATCATTTCTTTCATATCCCCGAAAACATCAGCTATATAAGGATCAAAGTCCTGTCCACTTCCATTCTCAATAATCGAGAAGCATTGTTCCAATGGCATAGCATCTCTATAACACCTTTTCGCAGAAACAGCATCAAAGACATCAGCAACAGCCATGATACGAGCACAAAGAGGTATTTCCTTGCGGGATAACCCCTCCGGATACCCTTTTCCGTTCCATTTTTCATGATGAAAACGTGCTACCTGATATGCAATCTTTTCATATTCATCGTCACCCATGGATTGAAATGTTTCCTTAATAATTTCTCCGCCCTTTGCTGCATGAGTTTTCATAACATCAAATTCTTCTGCTGTCAGTTCATCCTTATATAACCCTCTGTTTTTAAGTTCTTTTGCAAGCATTTCTACATAAGTGGTTGTACGACGTATGTGACCTCCTGTGCTGCCATCCCTGTTTTCCACGAGAGTTGCAAATCCCATTACCATCTCTTTATTATGAGCACACAGCTTCTGAAGCAAAGGATTCTCCATATTAAGATAAGCCCCTATGATTACAAAAACTGACACCAGGCTTGTAAGAAGCGCCTGCGGATGTATCATCTGATATACTGTAACTGCTAATGCCGCCACAATACAGGTTGTTATTGTAATGAGCTTATCATACCCCATATTTTTTCTTCCGTATATCAGTAATATAACACTACCAAGCATATAAACAGCTACCATAATGTAACAGGTATACACCGGAATTCCCATCGAATAATTTGTAATCTCTCCATGACAATATGTAATCTTTGGCATAAACAAGATCACAGCAGCCATATTTACTGCAAACGGCAATGCTGAATATTCCCGTAAAAAGCAATAATTCAAACACGATTTCTTTCTTTTGAACCTTATAGGCATATCGCTCACGGAAATATATAAATGCAATATAAATTACAATAAGCATACA
>OLRJ01002131.1_pt1 | contig 15378 bp, 18 predicted proteins | sample 1672741 | NCBI WGS metagenome assembly OLRJ01 (sample SAMEA3136719, study PRJEB25190) | human gut metagenome | biome: human gut; feature: human-associated habitat; material: faeces | place: Austria | collected 2013
CCGTTTTCACCCGTTTTGTGCAGAAGCGGATGCTCGCCGCGCAGCTGGAGAACCGTCGCGCCGTCGCCGCCGTGTCCGGGCAGGTACCGGAAACGCTGCACAACATCCGCACCATTCACGCCTTGGGGCTGGAAAGTTACATGGAGCAGCGCTATGACAAGCGCATCGGCGAAAGCTATGCCGCGATGGAAAAAACGAATTTCTATGACGCGATTTACTCGCCCGTCGTCTTCTTGCTCAACGCTGCCGTCGTGGGCATCGTGATGCTGCTCTCCGCGTCGGGCAATGCGGATATGCTGGCACTGTTCGGCATGTCGGTCGGTACGTCGGTCGCCATCATCAACTACATTTCCCGCATTTTTTCGCCGATTGAAAGCCTCGGCATGGAGATTCAGACAATTCAGTCCGCTATGGCGGGTGTCAAGCGCATCGACACGTTCCTTAATCAGCCGGAACGCGCCATTTCCCAGGAGCGAAAGAATGCCGCGCGCGGCGACGTTGTGCTGTCCCATGTGACGTTCGGCTACGGCGAAAAGCCCGTACTGTCCGACTTCTCCATGACCGCGAAGGAAGGGGAGCAGGTCACGCTGGTTGGCAGAACAGGCGCGGGCAAAAGCACGGTGTTCCGGCTGCTGCTTGGGCTATATCAGCCGGAAAAGGGGGATATTACCATCGGCGGCGTGAACGTTTCGGCGATTCCCGACCATGAGCGCCGCGCGTGCATCGGCTGCGTGGAGCAGCGCTTCTCCCGCGTACCGGGGACGGTGCTTGACCAGATTACACTTTCTGACCCCGCCATCACCGAGGAAATGGCACAGAATGCCGCGAAACTGGCGGGAATGGATGACGCCATCCGCGCGCTTCCGGACGGGTACAATACCATCTGCACAGACGGCATGTTTTCGCAGGGGGAGTGGCAGCTGCTGTCCATTGCCCGCGCGGCAGCGGCAAACCCAGCGGTGTTGCTGCTGGACGAAATCACCGCGAACCTTGATGCCGAAACCGAAACGCGTGTGCTGGAAGCGCTCCGCCGTGCCTCCAAGGGACGTACCGTGCTGTCCATTTCGCACCGCATTTATGAAAATCTTGGCGGAAGAACTGTGGAAATCAAGCCATACAACGCCTACGCCGCTGATTCTGCGGCTGATTGCAGCGTAAAATCAGCATAGAAAAGGGTGTGGAGGCAGCTTGACAACCTCCCCACCTTCTCCTTATTTTGATTAGAACAGCGGCTGCATCGACGCATCCAATGTCGCGAACGGGCCGGGAAGCACCCGCGCCCCGCGGTGATTGCCGTAGAAGTCACTGTCAAACACGATGGTCGAGCCATCCGCCGCTTCAAAGCGCTGGTCCGGCTCAAATGCGCGCCCCAGCGTGTCGCTGTCCACCAATCCGCCGCGGAACGCGCCGATCAGCTCCGCCACGTCGGTATCAAGGAAAATCTGTCCTTCACGTTCTACCAGCATGAAATATGGCTTTTCGGACTTGACGCAGCAGTCTTTTTCCTTCTTCCACGGTTTCGCGCCCGCAAAATAGGCGTTGCCGTCTGCCCAAACCGGCAGATGCCCGAAGTGGTACTTTTCCAGCTTGCCCATGTCCGGGCGCGCCACGTCCAAGTCGAACTGATCCAGCCACTCCTGCTCGGTCGGGTAGTCATCGAAGCACCAAGTGCCCACGACGCGCTCGTTTTCGCCCGGATCACCCTGCTTCGCCGGGGCATCCACCGGGTGCGCCTGCACGAAGATGTTGTTGTAGAAGCGGTCGTCGCCATGGAGGATGGTCATGAAGCCCGCGACCTCCGTGCGATGGCGGATATGGTAAGGCGTATAGCGCCAGCTCGTGCCGCTGCCGACGCAGGTGAACGTACCCAGCATGAGGTTATGCACCAGCGCCACGCCCTGCGTCGCGAATCGCAGGGACACTTTCGACATCATGATGTTGTTGTCAATCAGCGTCGGGCCGTGTCCGACCTCCACGAAAATGTCCTGACTTTCCATACCGCCGACTGCCCATGTACAGTACGCTGGGCGCTCGTTGTGGTGCAGCAGATTCTGCGTGATGCGCGTGCCCTGTGCCTCCCAGTCGCACCAGACGCCCATGGTGCAGTCATGGATGTGGTTGCGGCGAATCACCACGTCAATCGCCGCGTGCAGCTTGATGCCGGAGATTTCCGCGCCGCCAAGCTCCTGCATGTTGTTGATGTGGTGGATGTGGTTGTTCTCAATCACGGAATAGACCGCGCCCATACGTCCGACGATGCCCGTCTGCTCGCAGTTGTGGATGTTGCAGCGGCGGATGATGTGGCTGCCGATGTTTTCCTTCAGCCAACCGTGATACTGCCCGCGGCAAACCGCGTCGCGCTCCATCTGCGTCGGGCTTTTGAGGTGCTTTTTCGTGAAGTAGTGGTCGTTTTCCGGGTCGTAGTATTTGCCCAGCGAAATGCCGCAGCACTTGCTGTTCGTGATTTCGCAGTCCTCGATAATCCAGCCCTTCGACCAGTGCGGGCCAATCATGCCGTCCTGAAACGCAGCTGGCGGCGCCCATGTCGTCGCAGCCTTCTCGATTTTGAAGCCATGCACCGTGATGTACCCGCAGCCCGTTTTCTCTGGGAAGAAGCAGCGGCGGCGGACGTTAATTTCCACCTTCTCGCGGTTGGGGTCTTGCGTGTGGAAGTTGGCATACAGCACGGTTTCGTCGCCGTCCTGCTCGCTGAACCACTTGAAGGTAGACCCCTGCGGATCCCACGACGGCTTGTAAATTTCGCCCGCAATGCACTCCTCCAGCGATTCCGCCTCGTAGAGCATCTGGTCGTTCAAATACACCGCACCCGTGTGGCGCACCGTCGGCGCAAAGTACCAGTCGCCGAAAACCTCCGTCGTATACGGATTATACGCGCCGAACGTGCTGTTCTTCACGCGCACCGTCCACACCGTGCCCTGATAGGGCGTCCACCCTTTGATGCGCTCTGCGCCGCAAATCACCGCGCCCAGCGGCTCGATGGAACGATAGAGGATGGGCGCATCTTCCGTGCCGCCGCGTTCCGGATTGACATATTCGCGGTACACACCGGGAAACACCAGCACTTCGTCACCGGGCTTGGCGATCTTGGCGGCTTCGCTGATGCGACGGAAGGGAGTCCCGAGGCTGCCGTCACCATCATGCAGCATGGCTTGATTGACATAGTAAATCATAGAGTGCTCCTCCTTCATATATGGAATTTCTTCCGCAGTGGATTGTTCTGTTATGATTATACCAAATTGCTACCGATTTGTCCATATGATTTTGGACATTCGCCGCTTCCTTTCCGCGCAATAGTTGAAAGACGCTGCAATTTATGCTATACTGTATAGAGGGGATTTGTCCCCATTTGCAGAAAGGCAGGCAGCGATATGAAGATCATTCGCGCACGGGATTACCAGCATCTCAGCCGACAAGCGGCGAACATTCTTTCGGCGCAGGTGATTTTGAAACCCGATTCCGTTCTTGGACTGGCAACCGGCTCCAGCCCGATTGGCACGTATCAGCAGCTCATCGCGTGGGAGCATAAAGGCGACGTTGATTTCCGGCAGGTATCGACGGTAAATCTGGATGAATATGTCGGTCTGCCCACCGGCCATCCGCAGAGCTATGCGCATTTCATGCGGGAGAATTTCTTCGACCATATCCAGATTGATCTGAGGAACACGCACATTCCGAATGGCATGGCAGAGGACGGCGACGCGGAGTGCCGCCATTACGACGCGACCATCCGCCAGCTGGGCGGCATTGATCTCCAGCTGCTGGGGCTTGGGCCAAATGGGCACATCGGCTTCAACGAGCCGGAAGACGTCTTCCAGAAGGATACACACCGCGTTGCGCTGACGGATGCCACCATTCAGGCGAACAAACGTTTTTTTGCGTCGGAAGCGGATGTGCCGCATTTCGCCTACACGATGGGCATCTGCGGCATCATGCAGGCGCGGCGGATTGTGATGGTCGTGTCCGGCGAAAGCAAGGCAAATATCCTCAAACAGGCGTTTTTCGGACCTGTGACCCCGCGCGTTCCGGCTTCGATTCTCCAGCTGCATCCTGATTTCACGCTGGTGGCGGATGAAGCCGCGCTCAGCGCACTGGATGGAACAGAAGCGCAATGAAAAGAGGCGATTGAATGCCCCGTTTTGAATCATTATCTGAAGAAATGACGCGCCGGATTGAAAGCGACCGGCAGCACGGCACAAGCCCCAAGGTTTTCTGCCCAAATACAAGCGTCATCCGCCGCGCTGCCTCGCCGCGTGATGCGGGCAGCGTCTGGCGACCAGCTTTCCTGCATGATGTGGATAAAATTATGCACTGTCCATATTTCAACCGCTACACGGACAAGACGCAGGTGTTTTCGCTCATCCGCAACGATGACGTGACGCGCCGCAGCCTGCATGTGCAGTTGGTATCCCGCATTGCGCGCACCATCGGCAGCGCCCTGAACCTCAATCTCGACCTAATTGAGGCGATTGCCTTGGGGCATGACATCGGGCATCCGCCGTTTGCGCATTCGGGCGAAGTGTTCCTGAACGAGATTTCCATGCAGCACACCGGGCGGCATTTCAGCCACAACATCCACTCTGTCCGCGTGCTGGACGGCATTTACCCCTTCAACATCAGCTTGCAGACGCTGGTGGGCATTGCCGGACACAACGGCGAAATTGAGCTGGAGGAATACCGCCCCGTGCCGGTGGACAGCTTCGCGGAATTTGACCGGATGATGGAACGCGCCTACACGGAGGATGGCTATGCGAACCGCATTCAGCCCTCCACGCTGGAAGGGAATGTCGTGCGCGTAGCGGACATTATCGCGTATCTGGGCAAGGATCGGCAGGATGCCGCGCGCGTCAAGATGACGGCGGAGGATGCCTATGCGGAGCACGAGATTGGCTCGCTGAATGCAGAAATCATCAACAATCTGGTCGTCAACATCATCGAAAACAGCTACGGGAAGCCCTACATCAAACTGGATACGGTGCATTTCGAGGCGCTGCGGGCGTCCAAAGCGGAGAATTACAAGCTGATTTACAACGAAGCTGCCAAGGCCGCGCACCTATCCGACACCGTGCGCCCCATGATGCAGGAGATGCACGCAGGCTGCTGCGGGATGCAGAGCTGGAGGACTTCCGGATGTCGCTGGACGAGTTCCGCAATAAGGCGCTTGCAGGCGGCTTTGACAAGGAGCTGGAGGAGGTTTATCTCCGTTCGCGTATCTCGCGCTTGCAGGCGTTGCAGACGCAAGTCGAACTGCGGATGATGGAGCTGTTCAGCTCTCAGCGCGATGTGCTGCGCGACCATTTGCAGGAGCGCTACACCGACACCTACTACCGCACGGTGTACGCCGTCAGCCAGCAGGCCGATGTGGCAAGCACGTTCGCGAGGATTGACCCGCAGACCATTGAACGCATTCTTGCGGTGCCGTGGGCCGGCAGTGACTTTTCGTCCCGCATCTGGGCGGACAAGGACAAGCTGACCCGTGAGCTGATGCAGACGCTCTCGCGCGGCTTTGTCCGCGGCGACTCACTTGACCGCATGACGAAAGAGTTCGCCCAGCGCATGGGCGTGTCCGAGAGCCGCGCCGCAACGCTCATCCACACCGAGAGCGCCCATATGGCGGCTGAAGCTGCCGAACAGGGATACCGGGAAACCGGTGTCCAGTCCTATCGGTTCGAGGCGGCGCTCGATCTCAAGACCTGCGCAGTGTGCGGTGCTCTGGATCAGCGCGAGTTTCCGCTTGCGGAGCACGAAACCGGCATCAACTATCCGCCGCTGCATCCGCGCTGCCGGTGTACCACCGTTCCGGTGACGGAGTTCCGGATCGGCAGCAAGCGTGCTGCCAGAAATCCCGCGACCCGCAAGACCGAGTATGTCGAGAAAAAGCTGACGTATGAGGAATGGCATAAGAAATATGTTGAAAACGACCCGGAAAGTGCTATACTGGAATTGAACAAGCGCGAAACAAGCGCACTGCAGAAGTATGTCAGTGCGGCCAGCTATTCGCTAAACGATAAGCTGCGCCGAGGTGAATCGCTCAGCGAAGCGGAACAGCGCTGGACGAAACGGCTTGACAAGGCGCTGGATAAACTTCCGGTGTATGAGGGAACGGTATATCGTTCTCTGTCCAGTGACATGATACCGGATAAAGCTGCTTTTCTGGCAGCGCATGAGGTTGACGCGATCGTTACATACGACGCATACACGTCTACTTCTACGGAGGTATATGACTCGGATATGGATATTCAGCTGGTTATTCAGAGTAAGACCGGCAGAGATATGCGTGGTATCAACACAATCGAAAAGGAAATCCTTTTCAAGAGAGAATCGCGTTTCATTGTTGACAGAAAGGAGGGCGACACCATATGGCTGACAGAAATTTAACCTTTGAGGACTTCAAAAGGCTGTCACCCGAGGAACGCAACAGGCGATATGAAGAACTGTCCGATCATGACAAGTTTCTGGCACGCTGTTCGCAGCCGTCGGGCGTTCATGGTGTGCTGTGCAATACCTGTATCCACCGAAAGCGGGTATGCTGCAAGGCGTTTCCGGATGGTATCCCGGGCGAGCATATGAATAAGCTGGAGGAAAACCCGGCAATCGAATGTGCACCGGGCGTTCACTATCAACCAAAGACTTAGTCATCAAGACCGTACATTGGAGAGATAACAATGGATCTCATTCAGCACATGAAAAAGCTGCTCGGCACCGAGCACCCATATGACAAAGCGCATCGCCTCAAGGTGGAATGCACGGACGGTATTACGCTGACCGGCAAATTCGTCACCGTCGTAGGCGCACTGGACAATGAACCGGAAATTGCAGAGCTGATTATCCGGCGCGACGACAACGGCGTTCTGACCGGAATGCTGGAAACCGAAATCAAAACAGTAGAACTGATGGACTAAACCACCAAGGATTCAATCCAAGGTGGTTTTTTCATACCCATTTTTCGATGAAAGGAGCAAAAAACAATGGAATTTCTCAAAAGCCTTTTTGAAAAGGGCGCACTGACCTGGGAGCAGTTCCAGCAGGCCGCAAAGGACGCAAAGTTTGAGGTGGTCAACGCCGCCGGCGGCGCTTACGTTCCCAAGGCCGACCTGGACACCAAGGCGCAGGAGCTGACCACGGCGAACAACACCATCAAGGACCTGCGTGCCGCCGCCAAGGCGTGGGACGGCAAGGACCCGAAGAAGCTGGAGGACGACCTCAAGACCCTCCAGACCAAGTACGACACCGATACCGCGAATATTCGTCGCGATGCGGCAATCGACCTGGCGCTGACCCGTGCCCATGCACGCGATCCACAGCTGACCCGCGCGGCGCTCTCGATGGACGACATCAAGATCGGCACGGACGGCAAGATCACCGGCCTTGACGCGCAGGTCGAAAGTCTGAAAAAGGACAAGGCATGGCTGTTCGAGGAGGACGGCGCAGGTCAGTCCGGCAAGCAGGGCGACAAGCAGGGCGACAAGGGCGGAAACCCGAACGGCGGTCAGGGCGGCGGCTACAATCCGCAGTCCGGCGGCAACCCGAACACGGTAAACGACCTCGGTTCCGCTCTCGCAGAAGTATACAACACCAACGGCTAACAGAAAGAAGGAATGAAAAATGCCTATCACTCTCGCACAGGCAAAGGTCGGCATGGCAAACCATGTGGACCAGCAGGTTATCGACCAGTTCCGCCGCGGCTCCATGCTGCTGGAGGCACTGACCTTTGACAACTCGGTATCGCCCGGTACCGGCGGCTCTACGCTGACCTATGGTTACACTCAGCTCAAGACTCCGGCAGGCGCGGATTTCCGTGACATCAACACCGACTACACCGACACCGTAGCCGACCGCGAAACCAAGTCGGTTGACCTCAAGATCTTCGGCGGTACGTTCAAGATCGACCGTGTTCTCGCTAACACCGCGAACGGCCAGATCAACGAGGTGCAGTTCCAGCTCGAGGAGCACATCAAGGCGACCACCAACCTGTTCCACTACACTGCCATCAACGGCGACAAGGGCACCAAGGGCTTTGACGGTCTGGACACGCTGCTCGTCGGCACTTCCACCGAGATCAACGCGGATGCATCCAAGGCGATCGACCTGTCCACCTCGGCGGCGATCGACACCAACTACAAGACCGTGCTCGATATGCTCGACGAGTTCCTGTCCGAACTGGACGGCGTGCCGACCATGCTCATCGGCAATGCGGCGCTGCTGACCAAGATCCGCTCCTGCGCCCGCCGTGCCGGTTATCTGACCCACTCCGAGGACGCTTTCGGCCGTCAGATGAGCGGTTACAACGGCATTCCGTTCATGGATATGCAGTATTACTACGACACCTCCGAGAAGAAGGAAAAGCCGGTCGTGCCGATCACTTCGCGCGAATACGGCGCGTCCTCGTCCAAGACCACCGTTACCGGTCTGACCGACCTGTACGCTGTCCGTCTGGGTCTGGACGGTTTCCACGCTGTATCTCCGATGGGCGGCAAGGTGATCTCGACCACGCTGCCGGATTTCTCTACCGCAGGCCCGGTCAAGGCCGGTGATGTCGAGATGGTAGCGGCAACCGTGCTCAAGAAGTCCCGCGCTGCCGGCGTGCTGCGCAACTTCAAGGTAAAGTGAGGGAACTGCCATGTATAAGATCAAGGCACCGAGCGAGGAGTACGACCGCAAGATCGGCGGCGTGCAGTTCGTGAATGGTGAGGCGCAGACGGATAATGAGTGGCTTGCAAGCTGGTTCTCCGGCCGTGCGGGCTTTACCGTGGAAACCGTGACCGCCGAGGAGGAAACCGAGCCGACCGAGGACAAACCGAGGGGGAATCGCAGAAATGGCAAGGGAAACGCTGATGCTGCGGGCGCAAAGCCTGCTGCCGAACCTGCCGCAGGAAACGCTTGAGTTCGCCTGCGATCTGGTGCTCGAGCAGATCTGTAACTACTGCAATCTGACCGAGGCGCCGGACGGCCTCGCGAACACCGCAGCGCTTATGGTGCGCGGCCTGGTAAACAGCGTTCAGCTCCAGAACGAGAATATGCAGCCTGCCGCAAAGGGCGTGTCCAGAGGGGATACGTCCTTTTCCTTTGCAACCGCAGCGGAGCAGCTGGCGGCGTTGGCAGGCTCGGGTGACTTCCTCACTGACTACAAGGCGCAGTTGAACGCCTATCGAAAGATGAGGTGGTAGTATGCTCGGCAATCCGGAGCTGGAGCGTGCGCTGCTCGAGCAGACCTATGACGGCGTGATGACCGTCACCGGCACAAGCAAACAGGAAGTGGGCGGCGAAACCGTTGTTACGCCGGACGCGGTGCTGCACGAGAATATCCCGTGTGCGCTGTCGTTTTCGGGCACACCTGACAGCAAGACCGACGCGAACAGCGGTCAGATCAGCTATCAGGCGACGATCTACTGCGCGCCTGATCTGGCTGTCCCGGCAGGCTGCCGCCTTGCGGTTCAGCAGTACGGCGTGACCTATCGGCTGAAATACAGCGGCGAGAGCGCGGTCTATCCGACCCATCAGCAGCTTTCCGCCGTCCGAGAGGAGCGAGCGTAATGGCTGCTTGGGGAAGCTGTGATTTTCACGAGCTGCGCGACTTAAACGAACGCATTAAGGCCGCCGCCAGCGAACCGGAGATGGACGCTTTCTACACCGGCCTGCTCGATGAGATGATGAACGGTCTGCTGACCGACGTCAAGGAGCTGACACCGGTTGACCGCGGTCATCTGCGGCGCAACTGGTTCATCACCAAGGCGAAGCGCAGCGGCAAGGTGTACCACGCGGATATTTATAACAATATCGAGTATGCACCATACGTCGAGAACGGCCACCGGCAGGAGGTCGGACGGTATGTTCCGGCTATTGGCAAACGTCTGGTTCGCAGTTTCGTTGAAGGAAAGCATATGCTGCGCGAGGGTCTGTTTGATCTCCAGAAAGAAGCGTCGGACTTTATCAAGACCAAAAGCGAGGAATTTCTCAGCCGCATGATGGAGGGCAAATGATTAACGTAGTACAGGAAATCGTCGATAAGCTGCGCACGGTCTATCCATCGGCGCAGTACGACATCTACACCGAGCGTATCGGGCAGGGATTCTCTGCGCCGTGCTTCTCCATTCGGCAGCTTCGCGCGGATGTGACACCGTACCCGTCCGGGCTGCATGAGATCGTGCAGCACATGGACGTGCGGTTCTTCCCGTCGGACGGCCGTCCGCAGGAGCAGTGCCGAGAGACCGCACAGACGCTCACGCTGCTGCTGCGGCGCACGGAAAGCCTGCGCGGGAGCAATCTCTCGTGGGAAATTACAGACGAGGTGCTGCATTTCTTCGCGGACTACCGGCAGTTTGTCCGGGAAGTCCCGGGGGACATTCCGATGGAGAATTTGCAGACCACCGTAGGAACGGAGAACGAAAATGGCAGTTAAACGCAAAACCGAGGCAGGAGCACCGGCGTTTACCGGCGCACAGCTCCTGACCTTCGACAGATACCGCGAGCGGCGCGACCTGCTGGGTGTGCTGCTCGACAAGGATCAGCGCTACACCTTTTCCGAGGTGGACGCGCTCATTGATAACTTTATGAAAGGCAAGGTGAATTAAATGGCTTTAGGCGGCGGTATGTATACCGTACAGAACAAGGTTCTGCCCGGTGCGTACATCAACTTTGTGTCGGCGGCGCGTGCGTCTGCGACCCTGGGCGACCGCGGCACGGCGGCTTTCCCGCTGTCCCTCGACTGGGGACCGGAGAACGAGGTCGTGACCATCGAGAACAGCGAGTTCCAGAAGGGCTCACTTGCGCTGACCGGCTACGCCTACACGGCGGACGAGCTGCGTCCGCTGCGCGAGATCTTCGCAAATGCCAAGACGCTGCACCTGTTCCGTCTGAACAGCGGCGGCGCAAAGGCAGCCTGCAAGTACGCAGAGGCGAAGTATCCGGGCAAGATCGGCAACGAACTGAAGATCGTGATTCAGCAGAACGAGGGCTTCACGGCATCGACGAACGAGGTCTACGACGTTTCGACCTATATCGGCACGACCCTTGTGGACACGCAGAAGGCAGTCAAGGCAGTTGCAGACCTTTCCGACAACGACTATCTGCACTGGAAGGGCAGCGAGGCGCTGACCGAGAACGCAGGCTTGCTGCTCACCGGCGGCACGACCGGCGCGGTGCAGGATGCAGCTTACCAGACGTTCCTCGACAAGATCGAGCCGTACAGCTTCAACGCGGTCGGCTGCGACACGAAGAACAGCACGGTCAAGGGTCTGTTCGCCAACTGGACGCGCCGCCTGCGTGATGAGCAGGGCGTGAAGTTTCAGTGCGTGCTGCATGGCTACCCTGCGGCGGACTATGAGGGCGTGATTTCCGTCAAGAACGGTCTGGTCGGTGCATCTGATGACCCGTCGGCTGTCTACTGGACGACCGGCGCGGAATCTGCGTGCGCGGTCAACCGCTCGATGACCAACTCGACCTACACCGGCGAGTACGACATCGACACGAACTACACGCAGACCCAGCTTGAAAAGGCGATCAAGGCGGGTGAGTTCACGTTCCACCGTGTCGGTGACCAGACGCGCGTGCTGACCGACATCAACACGTTCGTAAGCATTACAGACGAAAAGAGCGCGGATTTCTCGTCCAATCAGGTCATGCGCGTGCTCGACCAGATTGCGAATGACATTGCATCGCTGTTCAACTCGAAGTACCTCGGCAAGGTGCAGAACGACGCAAGCGGCCGCGTGAGCCTGTGGAGCGACATTGTAGCGCACCACACCCAGCTCCAGACCATCCGCGCCATTGAGAACTTTGACAGCAGCAGCGTCACCGTGTCGCAGGGCGACATGAAGAAGTCTGTTGCGGTCGAGGACCATGTACAGCCGGTTTCCGCGATGGAACAGCTTTACATGAAGGTAATCGTTGAATAAAGGAGGGAAAAGTCATGCTGAACGCTCCTGTTATGGAAGCAAATGATGCGGTATCCGGCTCGATGGCCGAGTGCTACGTCACTATTGACGGCAACCGCTACAATATGATGCAGCTGTACAGCTTTGAATCGTCCGCGAAGGTCAACTCGCAGGACGTGAAAATCCTCGGCCGTACCGGCATCGGTAAGAAGCCAACCGGCTGGTCCGGTTCGTGGAAGGGCACGGCGCACTTTAACCAGAGCGTGTTCCGCCGCTGGTTCCTGACCTACTGCAAGACCGGCAGGATGACGCCGTTTGAGATTCAGGTGTCCAACGAGGACCCGTCCTCGTCCGCCGGCCGCCAGACCATCACGCACACCGGCTGCCTGATCGACAGCTCAATTCTGGCGAAGTTCGACGCAGGCGACAGTCTGCTTGACGAGGAGCTTTCCGGTACGTTCGACGGCTGGGATATGCCTGAGGAGTTTGCCGAACTGTCCGGTATGGAATAAGGAGGAATTTGTACAATGGGTAATCTTACCGCATTTCTGGCGCAGAACGCCAAGCGGGTTGAAAACGTGAAGCTGGTCGTATCCGACCGCTTCACCGATGAGGACGGCAAGCCGCTCGAGTGGGAGGTGCGCTGCATTTCCTCGCGCGAGGACGAAACGCTGCGCCGTGACTGCCAGTACCGCGTACAGGTGCCGGGCAAGCGCGGCAGCTTCCGTCAGGAATTCGACAACGTGCTGTACCTTGCCAAGCTGGCAGCCGCCTGCACGGTTTATCCGAACCTCAACGATGCAGAACTGCAGGACAGCTACGGCGTGAAATGCGCCGAGGAGCTGATCTCGGCCATGCTGACGCCGGGCGAGTATACGAACTACACGGAAAAGCTGTTCGACATCTGCGGCTTCGGTGACAAGCTCGATCTGGTGGAACAGGCAAAAAACTGATTCGGGACGGGGATGACGAGGCTTCCGTCGCACATTTCTGCCTGCAGGAGCTTCACATCCTGCCGTCCGCATTTTTGAGCCTGCCGACGGAAGAGAGAGCCTTTATCACCGCTTCGTGCATTGTGCGAGGCGAGGAAGAGGAAAAGGCGCTGAATAAGACGAAACGAGGGAGGTGAGTTCTATGGCACTATCCAACACCGTCCAGCTGCGCGACGGCATGAGTAATGTACTCAGCCGTATCGCGTCCAACCTGAGTGCGGTCAATGACCGGTTTGAGCGTATGCAAAGCCTGACCGAACAGGCGGCGCCGACCGGTCTGTATTCACAATTTAACAGCGAATTGACGGGTGTGCGTGAAGAACTCACCCGAACCGTGAGCGAAGTCGAGGAGCTGCGGAGCAGCATGACCTCGGCGCAGCCACCGGCGGAAAACCTGACGGCCTCACTTAAAAAGCTGGGCACCGCGTTCCTCGGCTCCAAGCTGGTGAGCGGTATCGTGAGTATGTCGGACGAAATGACGCAGACCACGGCGCGTCTGAATCTGATGAACGACGGTCTGCAAAGCACCGCCGACCTGCAGGAGCTGATCTATCAGTCGGCTATGCGTTCCCGCGGCGCGTACAACGCCACGGCGGATGCGGTCGCGAAGATGGGTCTGCTTGCCGGTGACGCATTCAGCAGCAATCAGGAAACGATCGCGTTTGTCGAGCAGCTGAACAAGCAGTTCAAGATCGCCGGCACCTCGGCAGAGGGACAGGCAGCCGCCATGCTGCAGATCACGCAGGCCATGGGCTCCGGCGTGCTGCGCGGCGAGGAGCTGAACTCGGTATTCGAGCAGGCGCCGACCATCATTCAGTCGATTGCCGACTATCTCGGCGTATCGGTCGGTGAGATCCGCAGCATGGCACAGGAGGGCGAGCTGACGGCGAGCGTTGTCAAGTCTGCGCTGCTGTCCTCGGCGGAGGAAACCAACCGGAAATTCAACGAGATTCCGCTCACCTGGTCGGACGTCTGGACGCAGGCCAGCAACATGGCGATCATGGCCTTGCAGCCGCTATTGGAGACCATCAACTGGGTGGCGAACAACATTGAGATCATCGGTCCGCTGGTGCTTGCGGCTGCGGCAGCCTTTGCGCTGTTTGCGGTGGCGGCTAACTGGACGAAGATCTGTGCTGCGGCTACGAAGGCGCTGACAGCCGCGCAGAAGATGCTCAATGCCGTGATGTCGCTCAACCCGATCGTGCTGATTATCGGCAGTATTATCATTCTCATCGGCGTGATCGCGGCGTATATCAACTACACGAACCGGGCGAAGAACGAAACGACGAGCGCTGTCGGCGTGATCTGCGGCCTGTTTGCGATGGCAGGCGCGTTTGTCTACAATATGTTCTATCTGCCGGTCTACAACGTCATTGCCGACCTTATCAACTTCCTCGGCAACGTGTTCCAGCACCCGATTGCGTCGATTGAGATTTTGTTTCTGCAGCTCAGTCAGTATGTTGTCGGTGTCATCCGCGGTATGGTGAGGACGATTGAGAAGCTCATCAACCTTATTCCGGGTGTGAAGATCAACATCACCAGCGGTCTGGACACGTTCTACGACAGCTACACGGACCGCATTCAGAAGATCAAGGATCAGTCCGGGTGGACGGAATATGTCAAACACAAGGAGAAGATCGAGTATTCGACGGCTTACGCCAACGGCTACAACTGGGGCGCAAACCTCCAGAACAGCATCTCTGAAAAGCTGGGTCTTGACATGCCGGATGATCCGGCAACGGGTTTGCTGTCCAACATCGCGGACAACACCGCCCAGATTGCGGACGATGTGAGCGTATCCTCGGACGACATCAAGCTGCTGCGCGATATTGCCGAGCGGCAGGTCATCAACAAGTACACCACCGCCGAGATCAAGGTGGAAATGGTCAACCACAACAACATCTCGAACGAGATGGATCTGGACGGCGTAGTCAATCTGCTGGAAGCCAAGGTCACCGAGGCGCTTGTCACCAGTGCGGAAGGAGTGCACATCTAAATATGTACGAATTTTACATGGATGGCGTGCTCCTGCCGGTCACGCCGGGAGCGCTTACGATTAAAGTAGCAAACCAGAACAAGACCATCAACCTTATCAACGAGGGTCAGCGCAACATTATCAAGACAGCAGGCTTGTCGAAAATCAGCTTTTCGGCGCTGCTGCCGAACCGGGAATATCCGTTTGCACGGTATTCGGGCGGTTATCAGCCTGCACAGTATTACATGAGCAAGCTGGAATCGCTCAAGAATGCCTGCAAGCCGTTTGAATTCTCGGTTATCCGCATCGACGACAGCGGTGAGGAGCTGATGAGCGCACAGCCGATGACGGTATCTCTCGAAAGCTACGAGCTTGCCGAGGACGCGGGCAGCTACGGCGTTGACGTCATGGCAAAGATTGAATTGCTGCAATACGCGCCGTACCACACCAAGTCTATCGAGTTCAAGAAGAGCGAGAGCAGCACCACCACCAAGAAGGCGACCGTCACGCAGAATCGCGA
>OLRJ01002134.1_pt1 | contig 15374 bp, 12 predicted proteins | sample 1672741 | NCBI WGS metagenome assembly OLRJ01 (sample SAMEA3136719, study PRJEB25190) | human gut metagenome | biome: human gut; feature: human-associated habitat; material: faeces | place: Austria | collected 2013
CCGCGCGCCGCCTGCACCACGCGGGAGGCCTTGGTGGCAATCAGCGTCTGATGATTGATGATGTTGAGCAGCGCGGTTTCAAGAAGCTGTGCTTCCATGATCGGCGCAATGACGCGGACAATCGGTTCTCCGGGGAAAATGACCGTTCCCTCCGGAACAGCCAGAATTTCGCCGGTAAACCGCAGGGTGGACAGGCGGGTGAGAAACGCCTCGTCAAAGATGTTCAGACTGTGCAGATAGGCAATATCGTCCTTGGAAAAATGGAGATTCTTGACGTATTCAACGGCCTGCTCAAGGCCGGCCGCCACGGCATAGGCCGTCATGTCGCCCTGCTTGCGATAGAAGATATCAAAGCAGGCGCGGTTATTTTCCATGCCGAACCGCAGATAGCCGTTCATCATCGTCAGCTCATACAGGTCGGTCATCATTGTCAGGTTGCGCATTTAATCCATCTCGCTTTCTGAGGTCCTGGGGTACAGGGGATAGCAGAGCAGCCAGCCGCAGAGGATGAGCTGAATCATCGCCGCACACTGGCGTAAAGTCACATAATAGGTATTATCCGCGTTGGCGCGCCCCATGCCGGCGATGAGCAGCCCGGCCAGAAAGAGGCCGTCGGCCAGCAGCGGCGCGGCGATGCGCCAACTGAATCGCCCGCTGTCCATCGTCCAAAGCGCGATGATGGCGATTTGGGAGATCATCAGCACAGCGAGGCCGATTTGGGAGAAGGTGAACAGGAAGCTGTACGCGCCGCGCTCAAATTCGCCGAGGAACGCGACGGCAATGCACAGCACCGCGCTGACCATCGGCACGACGGTCACTGCGCTGATGCGGTCGCGGATGCGCAGGAAGAAGTAGATCACCACGCCGAGCGCCGCCACCGCGGAAAGGATTTGCGAAATGCGAACAAATTCGCTGATGAAGGTCAGGCTGTCGTTGCGCAGCCCTTCGATCACCGTCCGGCCGGAGCAATACAGCAGCAGATACCAGCAGAACACGTCGCCTTTGCGGCGGCGATGGTTGCGGATGACCATCAGCAGCACAAAGACAAACATATCCCAGCAAAATTCATAGAAGAACGTCGCCATGTGCCAATACCACACGTCGCCGACAGGAATCTCCACGGCAAAGGGGAAGAATTGAAGGCTCTCCTCAGCGATACGCAGGCCATAGGCTTCCATATTGATGTAATTGCCCCAGCGGCCGATGCCTTGACCGAGCACAAGCGCAGGTCCAGCAGGGTCAGCATGGAGATTTTGTGCTTTCTGCTGACCAGCCTCGCGGCGATCAAGCCGCCGATTACGCCGCCGTAAATGGCCATTCCGCCTTCCCGGATATTGAAAACGGAAAGCAGGTCTTCGCTGTAATCATTGAAGCGAAAGGCGACGTAATACAGCCGGGCGCAAATGAGTCCCAGCGGAATGGCATAGAGCAGAAAATCAATCACCGTATCCTGCGGCAGATGCAGGCGGCGCGCCTCGCCCGACGCAAGCAGATAGCCGATGACGATGGCGCCGGTGATTAAAATGGCATACCAACTGATACCGAAAAAGGCAACGCGATCTAAAAGGGGTCTGCTGAGCATAAAAACCTCCCGAAAGTCTTTTATCAAGTAGGATATCGCTATCTTTGGTAGTATACCGCCGGGATATCCGTCTGTCAAGAAATGGTTGCATTTCGCATGTAACATGAACCGAAAGTTTGTTATTTTCTCTTGCCCCGTGGCGCGCATGATGCTATAATGGGGAAAACGCAGGTTAAAGGCGTTCTTTCAGCGCGCCTGCTAAGGAGGAAGAAGCATGTCTATTGTTCATGTTATGGATCATCCGCTGATTCAGCATAAGCTCTCCCTGATGCGCGATCAGGAGACCGGCCCCAAGGAGTTTCGCGAGCTGCTGAACGAAATCTCCATGCTGATGGCTTACGAAGTCACCCGCGATCTGCCGCTCAAGACGATTGAAATCGAAACCCCGATCTGCCGCGCGCAGACTCAGGTGATCGCAGGCAAGAAGCTGGCCATCGTGCCGATTTTGCGCGCCGGTTTGGGTATGGTGGACGGCATTATGAGCCTTGTTCCCGCCGCGAAGGTCGGCCACATCGGCCTTTACCGCGACCCGAACACCCTTGAGCCGGTGGAATACTACTGCAAGCTTCCGGCCGATGCGCAGGAGCGCGAAATTCTGCTGGTCGATCCGATGCTGGCGACCGGCGGCTCTGCCTCCGCGGCGATCGGCTTCCTCAAGAAGCGCGGCTGCAAGAACATCAAGCTCGTCAACCTGATCGCCGCGCCGGAAGGCGTTGCGCGCGTGCAGGCGGATCATCCGGACGTGGATATCTACGTGGCGGGCATGGACGAGAAGCTCAACGACCACGGCTATATCATTCCGGGTCTGGGCGACGCGGGCGACCGCCTCTTCGGCACCAAATAAAGCAGAAAGTACGCTGGAAACGGCGTACTTTTCTTTTGTTTGTTGCGGCACGCAGCACTTTATGATATAATGAACCCCATCAAATGAGTTTAGGGGATAGCTGCCATGAAAGACCATGTTGCCGTGCTGGTGCCATGCTACAACGAAAGCAAAACCATTGAAAAGGTCGTGCGGGATTTCAAGCGCGTTTTGCCGGAAGCAACCGTCTACGTTTACGATAACAATTCCAGCGACGGCACAGGGGAGATTGCTGCCCGCGCCGGCGCCGTCGTTCGCAGGGAGCGGATGCAAGGCAAAGATCGGAAGAAGCGTCATTCGCCGGATGTTCCGGGAGATCGACGCGGATTGCTACCTGATGGTGGACGGCGACGACACCTATCCGGCGGAAGACGCGCCCGCGATGGTATCTGCCGTGCTTGACGAGCAGGCGGATATGGTGGTCGGCGACCGACTGTCCAGCACCTATTTCACCGAAAACAAGCGACCGTTTCACAATCTGGGCAACGGCCTTGTCCGCGCGAGCATTAACCATCTGTTCGGCAGCGACATCAAGGATATTATGACGGGCTACCGCGCGTTCAGCTATGCGTTCGTCAAAACCTATCCGGTATTATCCAAAGGGTTTGAAATCGAGACCGACATGACCATTCACGCCATCAACCGGCGGATGCAGGTCAGCAATATCGTGGTTTCCTATCGAGACAGGCCGGACGGAAGCGAATCCAAGCTCAACACGTATCAGGACGGCGCAAGGGTGCTGCTGACCATCGCCCGGCTGTACAAAAACTACAAGCCGTTTGCATTTTTCGGTCTGCTGGCGCTGATTCTGGCGCTTGTATCCACCGGATTTATGATTCCCGTGCTGATGGAGTTTGCGAAAACGGGGCTTGTGCCGCGCTTCCCGACGCTGATTGCCTGCTGTGTGACGATGCTGGCGGCGTTGCTTCTGTTTATCGCGGGGCTGATTCTCTCCACGCTACAAGAGAAGGACAAGCGGGATTTTGAATTTGAGCTTCAGCAGGTCAGCGATCAATACCGCCGCCTGACGACGGAAGAAGCGGCGCGGCAGGAAAAGGTTTCCGCATAACAGACGATGGAGCAGATTGACGAAAAAACGTTTGCGCAGTTGGCCCGTCTGGCCGGTTTCGGCAGGACGGGCTTTTGCAGCGCGGCGGCGTTTGCGGCGGAGCGGAAAGCGGTTGAGCGCGGGCCGGAAATCGCCGAACGGCGGCAGTTACGGTTCGATCCCACAGCGGACGATCCGCGGACGAAGAGCATTGCCGTCATGCTCTGGCCATACGTTCCGGCCGCACAGGAAGAAGATGGCTGCGTTTTTGTGGACGGCTATTATTTCGCGTCCAACGCCGCGTATCATGCGGCAAGGGCGCTGGAGGCGCAGTTGACCGAGGCCGGGCATTTTGCCAAGGCGAACGTATCCTATCCGGCAAGAGAAGCCGCTTTGCGCGCCGGAATGGGCGTAATCGGGCAAAATGGCATGCTGATTACGCCGGAATATGGTTCCAGATTTGTCATCATTTTGATGGCGACGGATATTGTGCACACCGCGCCCGATTGCGGCGAGCACGGCGGCTGTCTGCACTGCGGACGATGCGCCAAAGCCTGCCCTGCGGGGGCGATTGATGCGCGCGGCCTGAGCCGCCCGGAGCGCTGTATCCGCAATTTTATGATGGAGGGCGTCATCGCGCCGGAAGCGCTTCGCGAAAAAATGGGCATGAGGCTGATCGGATGCGATATCTGTCAGCGCGTCTGCCCGATGCAGCCCAAATTTGAAGCGGGAAAGACGCTCGGACTGAAGCTCTGCGCTCTGGTAACGGAGGATCAGTCGCTCTTTTCCGCCGCCATACAGAAGCTCTCCGGCGAAATCGGGAAAAATGCCGCTAGACCGCAGCGCGTCCGCGCGCAGGCGGCGCTGCTTGCGGGCAACAGCGGCGACGCAAAATATCTGCCCGTGCTGGAAAGCTGGGCGAATCTGCCCTTTGAAGCCGTGGCCGAGCATGCGCGCTGGGCGAAGGAAAGGCTTTCAAAGGCAGGGCTTGACCGAACGAATAAAACAGATTAAAATACATTTAAACGGCTGATGGGGAGGAAATGCTTTGCTCAAGGAACAGATTGACAGCCTGCTCGACCGCGTTCAGAAACCGGCGCGATACATGGGCGGCGAAATGAATTGCATGCTCAAAGACCCGAACAGCGTAGATATCCGCTACGCTTTTGCATTCCCGGATGTTTACGAGGTCGGCATGAGCCATCTCGGTTCGCGTATTTTGTACGATATCATCAACAAGCGGGAGGATGCGCTCTGCGAGCGTGTTTTTATGCCGTGGGTGGATATGGCCGATCTGATGCGTCAGGAAGGCGTTCCGCTGTTTTCGCTGGAAACACGCTCACCCATCGGCGGCTTTGACATGCTGGGCGTCACCCTTCAATATGAGATGAGCTACACCAATATTCTGGAAATGCTCGATCTGGCTGGGATTCCGCTGCGCAGCGAGGATCGCACATGGGATCACCCGATTGTGATTGCGGGCGGCCCCTGCGCGTTCAACCCGGAACCGCTGTATGCGTTCATCGACGCATTTTCCATCGGCGACGGCGAAATCAGCACGCTGGAAACCATCGACGTGGTAAAGCAGTGCAAGCAGGAGGGCGTCTCCCGCGAGGAATGTCTGCGCCGTCTGTCCCGCCTGCACGGCGTATATGTGCCCAGCCTGTATCGCGCGTCGTATAACGAAGACGGAACGCTTGCGTCCTTTGAGCCGACGGAGGAGGGTGTGCCACGCACCGTCGTCAAAAACATGATCGCCAACATCGACACGGCGGCTTACCCGGAAAACATCATCGTGCCGTTTATGGAGATCGTGCACGACCGCATCAATATCGAAGTGCTGCGCGGCTGTACGCGCGGCTGCCGCTTCTGTCAGGCAGGCATGATCTATCGGCCTGTCCGCGAGCGCAGTGTGGAGCATCTGCTCGAGCTGGCGCAGAAGCTCGTCGATTCCACGGGCTATGAAGAGATCACGCTGTCCTCCCTGTCCACGGGCGATTACACCTGCCTGCCTGAGCTGGCGCATAAGCTGATGGATAAATTCCAAGAGGAGCGCATCGCGCTGTCTCTGCCGAGCCTGCGGCTGGACAGCAAGCTCAAGGAAACCCTCGAAGAGACGCAGAAGGTGCGCAAAACCAGCCTGACCTACGCGATGGAGGCCGGCACGCAGAGACTGCGCGACGTCATCAACAAGGGCATCACCGAAGAAAACCTGATGAGCTCGGTGAGCGATGCGTTTGCGGGCGGCTGGAGCAGCGTGAAGCTGTATTTCATGTTTGGCCTGCCGACGGAGACGACGGAGGATCTCAACGGTATTGCGGATCTGGCTTCCAAAGTGGTTCGCAAGTATTTTGAAACGCCGAAAAACGTTCGTGCGCGCGGTCTGCGCGTCAACTGCTCGGCGAGCTGCTTCGTGCCCAAGCCGTTTACGCCGTTCCAATGGGAACCGCAGGACACGATTGAGCAATTTGAAGAGAAACAGAAGCATCTGTGCCAGATCATGCACATCAAGGGTGTGGAATTCAACTGGCATACGCCGCAGGTTTCCTTCCTGGAGGCGTGTTTCGCGCGCGGCGACCGAAAGATGGCCGATGTGCTGGAAGCCGCGTGGCGTCTAGGCTGCCGGTTTGACGGCTGGACAGATCAATTCAGCTTTGAAAACTGGATGAAGGCATTCGAACAGTGCGGCGTAGATCCGGCGTTTTACGCCAACCGCCGCCGCGAGAAGGGCGAGCTGCTGCCATGGGCGTTTATCGACGCCGGCGTGACGGAGGCGTATCTCTGGCGCGAACACGAGCGCGCAATGCGCGCGGAAGTGACGCCGGATTGCAGACAAGGCTGTCAGGGCTGCGGCCTCAAGCGATTTGAAGGAGCGTGTGAAGGACGATGAGAATGCTTTTGCAGTTTCAAAAAGGCGACATCGTTCGTCATCTCGGCCTGCTGGATTTGCAGCGCACCATGCAGCGCGCGCTGCGCAGAAGCGGACTGCCGATCGCGTATTCCAACGGCTTTAATCCGCATATCGTGATGTCCTTTGCTTCCGCGCTGTCCTCGGGCATTCCCGGCGACGCGGAATTGCTGGATGTTTCGCTCAAGGGCGAAGCGACGGCGGAGGAATGCATGGCGGCCATGAATCGCGTTCTGCCTCCGGCGCTGCAGGTGTCCCGCGTCCGCATGGTGGACGACCGCTTCCCGAAGGTCAGCGCGGCGCTCCGTCAAGCGGAATACACGATCACGCTGCGGGGCGGCGGCGCATGCGCGATTGCGTCCGCTCTGCCGGCATTTCTGGCGCAGGATGAGATCGTGGCGCTGCGCAAGACGAAACGTTCGGAAACGATGGTCAACATCCGCCCGATGATCCATGCGCTGACAGCGCGGACGGACGAAGAGAAAAACACGGCGGTACTGACGGCTCGCGTCTCCTTTGTGGAGGCCGCGACGCTCAAGCCGGATTTGCTGGTGGAATCGCTGTGCACGTTCGCGGGTGCGCAGCCGGAGCGCTGCGAAATTCGCCGAACCTGCCTGCTTGGCGAAAAGGACGGCCAGAGCGTGCCGCTGATTGATCTGTAAACGATGAAAAGAGAACTGATTGTGGATTGCAGATCCGGCGGCATGCGTGCGGCGGTGCTGGAGGATGGCGAACTGGTCGAGCTGCATATGGAAGGCGGCGAGCCGGATCGCCAGACGGAAACGCTGTATTATGGCCGGATTCAGGCGGTTCGTCCTTCCGTCCACGCGGCGTTTGTGGAAATCGGGCAGGAGCTGAATGCCTTTTTGCCGCTTGAAGATGGCGTAAAGCTGAAAAGCGGCGACATGCTCATCGTTCAGGGCGTTGCCAAGCAGACGACGCAGAGCAAGGGGCTCCGTGTCAGCACACGCATCAACCTGACGGGGCGCGCTCTTGTGCTGATTCCCGGCGAAACCGGCGTGCACATTTCCAAGAAGGTCAAAAATCCGGAAACGCGCGCGCGACTTGCCGCAATCGGTCGCGCAATCTGCCCGCCGGATTGCGCGACCATCATTCGGACAGCTTCCGAAAATGTATCCGCTGAACAGCTTCAAGCCGAGGCGGAAATGCTTCTGAAATCGTGGCAGGAGACGAATCAGCGGGCAAAAGGGATGGTCATACCGGGCGTTCTGACGAAGCCGGAACCGCTCTCCCTGCGCCTGACGCGGGATTTGGCAGGAAATTTGGAGCGCGTGGTCATCAACGATGGCGATGAGTTTGACGCGCTCTGTCAGGCGCAGAAGGATGGCCGTCTGCCGCTACAGACGCATATCGAATATGCCGACGAGCAGAAAACGCTCCTTTTTGACGCATTTAATCTGGAAACGCCGATTGATAAAGCGCTGAAAAAGCGCGTATGGCTTCCCTGCGGCGGCTATCTGATCTTCGATTTCGCGGAGGCGCTGACGGTGATCGACGTCAATTCCGGCAAGATGGTCACTGGAAAAAGCATGGAGGAAACGGCGCTCCGAGTGAATCTGGAAGCGGTGAAGGAGCTTGCCCGCCAGCTCAGGCTGCGGGATGTGGGCGGCATCGTCATCGTGGATTTGATCGACATGGAGAAGGACAAAAACAGGCAGGCCGTTCTCGCCGCGCTGAAGGATGCAGTGAAAAGCGATCGCATGCCCGTCAAGATCGAAGGCATTACGCGGCTCGGTCTGTTGGAGATGACGCGCAAACGCAAGGGCGAGCAGCTTCGGCGCGCGCTTCGAACGACGTGCGGAGTCTGTTCCGGCTCGGGCGAGCTGCTTTGCGAGGAAGAAATCGCGCGGCGGGCACTGCGTCAGGCGCGCAGAATGGCGCTTGCCGGTCAGCGCGGGCCGTTCGTAATCTGTCTGGCCGAAAAAGCGGCAAAGGTTCTGGCGGCAATGCCCCAGCCGGAAAACTGCCCGCCTGTTTACGCGCTGGCCTCAGGCGGATACCGAGAGAAATTCAGCGTCATACAGCCGGGCGAAGGCGAAATTCCCGAGCAGGCGGCAGCGCTCCAAACGAATAAGTAACCCAGAAGTGAGAACACAGATAAAGGAATCAAGCATGAAAAGAACGCAGGCTATCGAGCTCCCGGAAGAGGAGATTGCAAAGCAAAAGGAATGGATGGCGGCATTCGCCGCGCTGGAAGATCGCCCGCACACCTATTGTGTGGTGACCTACGGCTGCCAGATGAACGCGCACGACAGCGAAAAGCTGGAAGGCATGCTGACCCAGATGGGGATGACGCCCGCCGCCAACCGAGAAGAAGCGGATTTTGTCATCTTCAACACCTGCTGCGTCCGTGACAACGCGCAGCGGCGCGCGCTGGGCAACGTGGTCTGGCTCAAGGAACTGAAAAAGACACGTCCGGAGCTGATGGTCGGCGTTTGCGGCTGCATGATGCAGCAGCCGGGGATGGGCGAGCAGATTCTCAAGCAATATCCGTTTGTGGATCTGGCCTTCGGCACGCATAATTTGTATCGTTTTGCGCAGCTGATGCTCAAGGCGGTACAGTCCCGCCGCCGCGTGGTCGAGGTAATTCAGGATGACGAAGGCAGCATTCCGGAAGATCTGCCGGTGCGCCGCAGCAGCCCGTATCACGCTTACATCACCATCATGTACGGCTGCAACAACTTCTGCTCGTATTGCATCGTTCCGTATGTGCGCGGCCGGGAACGCTCCCGCGCGTCGGCACGCATCATCGAGGAAGCGCGCGAATTGAAGGCGGACGGCGTGAAGGAAATCATGCTGCTTGGGCAGAACGTCAACTCCTACGGGCTTGACGTTGAAGGCGAATTAAGCTTTGCACAGCTTCTTTCTGAGCTGGACAAGGTGGGGATTGAGCGAATCCGCTTTATGACCTCCCATCCGAAGGATATTTCCGACGAGCTGATTGACGTGATGGCGTCGGGCAAGCACATCTGCCACGCGCTTCATTTGCCGGTTCAGCATGGCAACAATCGGATTCTACAATCCATGAATCGCCGCTACACGCGCGAAAAATATCTGGAGCGCGTCGAAGCCATTCGCGCGAAGGTGCCGGATATCAGCCTGACGACCGACCTGATCGTCGGCTATCCGGGCGAAACGGAAGAAGAATTTGAGGAAACCTGTTCGCTGGTTGAGCAGGTCGGATATGACAGCGCTTTCACCTTTATCTATTCGCCCCGTGTGGGTACGCGCGCGGCGGATATGCCGGATCAGATTCCCGAGGAGGTTTCCTCTCGCCGGATTCAGAAGCTGATTGCGCTGCAAAAAGACGTCACCCACAAGCGCTACGCGAATTATATCGGTCAGGTGCACAGCGTGTTGGTGGAGGAATCGTCCCGCCGGGACGAAAACCAGATGGCGGGCAAGAACGAATACAACATCACCGTCAATTTCCCGGGCGACAAGAGCCTGATCGGGCAGATTGTCCGGGTGAAGATCACGTCCGCCGGCGAAAGCACATTGCGCGGCGAACGTGTGGAATAAGCCGAAAACGGCGAGAGGAGATTTTGATTATGAGCAAGGTTACGGATTGCGCCCGCGCGCTGGGTCAGGCGATTGTCGATTCTGAAGAATACAAGGCCATGCAGATCACCGAAAAGACCGCGATGAACGACCCGGCTGTGGCGGCCGCAATGAGCCGGTATCTGGAAGCGAAGGACGGCATGCATGCCGCGATGAGCGCGGGCAACGCGGACGAGATTGCGCGTTTCAGCCAGGAGATGGACGACGCGCAGCAGACGCTGAACGCGATGCCTGCGGTTGACGCGATGACGACGGCGCGCCAGAATTTTTCCGAATTGATGAATCAGGTCAACCACGTGCTTGAATTTATGATTACGGGTGAGGTTGAGCAGAGCGGCGGCTGCACGGGCAACTGCGCTTCCTGCGGCGGCTGCCACTAACGGGATAAAGGCGAAAGAAAAGGCTTGACGGAGGCACATAAATGGCAAACATGACCCCGATGATGCGTCAGTATCTGGAAATGAAGGATCCGGGGATGATTCTCTTTTTCCGGCTGGGCGACTTTTACGAGATGTTCTTCGATGACGCCAAGCTGGTTTCAAGAGAGCTTGAGCTGACGCTCACCGGGAAAAGCTGCGGCATGGAGGAACGCGCGCCCATGTGCGGTGTGCCCTTTCACAGCGCGGAAACATACATCAACCGGTTGATCGAGAAGGGCTATAAGGTGGCCATCTGCGAGCAGATGGAAGACCCGGCGACAGCGAAAGGCCTTGTAAAGCGCGACGTCATCCGTGTGGTTACGCCGGGCACCGTAATCGAGCAATCCATGCTTGACGAGCGGCGAAACAGCTATCTGCTGTCCGTCTGCATGGACGGCGATCGGGCAGGCTTGGCCTTCGTGGATGTTTCGACGGGCGAATTTCAGCTATATGAAATCGAAAGGGCTTCCGTTCGGCTTCAAGACGAAATTGTGCGCATGATGCCCAAGGAGATTATCGCCAACACAGCGCTGCCCGAGAACGCGACGACGCTGCATGTCGATGTGCAGGACGGCGCGCGCTTCCAGCTCGCCCGCGCACGCGCGGCACTGCTGGAGCATTTTAAGGTGCAGAGTCTGGATACCTTCGGCGTCAGCGGGATGAAACTCGGCATTCGGGCGGCCGGCGCGCTGATGCGTTATCTCGAAGAGACACAGAAAAACGCGCTGGAGCACCTCACTGAGCTGAACGAATATCACGACAAGCGATACATGATGCTCGATCACACGGCGCGACGCAATCTGGAATTGACGGAAACCATGCGTTCCCGCCAGAAGCAGGGCTCGCTTCTTGGCATTCTGGATTACACCTGCACGGCGATGGGCGCGCGAACGCTTCGCGGCTTCATCGAGCAGCCGCTGGCCATCAAGAGCGAAATTGACGAGCGTTTGGAGGCGGTGCAGGCGCTGCGCGACGCGGATATGACGGTAGACATGATCCGCGAGGAGTTGACGCAGGTTTACGACGTGGAACGCCTGCTCAGCAGAATCGCATACAAAACCATCAACGCGAAGGACTGTCTTGCCCTGCGCGATTCGCTTGCTCACGTTCCGGCGATTCACGACGCGCTGGCTTCCATCGCGCCGAACGGTATGCTCCGCAGTCTGCTCGACCATCTGACGCCGCTTGGCGACGTGGTGGACAAGCTGACGCAGGCCATCGATGTGGACGCGCCCGCGCTGATGAGCGAGGGGCATTACATCAAAAGCGGCTATAACGAGGAACTGGACAAGCTGCGGGAGGCCTCCCGAAACGGCCATCAGTGGATCGCCGATTTGGAAGCGAAGGAACGCGAGCTGACGGGCATCAAGAACCTGAAAATTCAATATAACCGCGTTTTTGGCTACTATATCGAGGTGACGAAATCCAACTACGAGCAGGTGCCGTATCGCTACACGCGAAAACAGACACTGGCCAACTGCGAGCGCTACATGACGCCGGAACTGCATGAAATTCAGGAGACCGTGCTCGGCGCGCAGGAAAAAGCAATCCGTTTGGAGCAGGGCCTGTTTATCGAAATCCGCGACTTCCTGTCCGCTCAAATTCCCCGGATTCAGCATACGGCGGTCGGCCTGAAAACGCTGGATGCGCTGGTCTCTCTGGCGGTTGCGGCGGTCAAAAACCGCTATGTCCGCCCGGAAATTGCCGATGACGGCGTGATTGATATCGTCGATGGACGTCATCCTGTCGTCGAGGCCGGTATGCACGGTGACGATCAGTTTGTGCCAAACAGCACGCTGCTCGACGACGAGGATAACCGCATGCTCATCATCACCGGCCCGAACATGGCAGGTAAAAGCACCTATATGCGGCAAGTGGCGCTCATCACACTGATGGCGCACATGGGCAGCTTTGTTCCAGCGGAAAGCGCAAAAATCAGCACTGTCGACCGCATTTTCACGCGCGTCGGCGCTTCGGACGATTTGGCGAGCGGCCAATCCACATTCATGGTGGAAATGAACGAAATGGCGCACATTCTGCGAAGCGCTACCTCAAAGTCGTTGATTGTGCTTGATGAAATCGGTCGAGGCACCAGCACGTTTGACGGCCTGAGCATCGCGTGGGCCGTTGTGGAATATCTGGTGGATAAAAAGAAGATCGGCGCCAAGACACTGTTTGCGACGCATTACCACGAGCTCAGCGAGCTGGAAGGGCGGCTTGGCGGTGTGGTCAACTATCGCATCAGCGTAAAGGAGCACGGCGAGGACATCATCTTCCTGCGCAAAATCGAGCGCGGCGGTGCGGATAAAAGCTTTGGCATTCACGTCGCGCATCTGGCTGGAATGCCGAGACCCGTCATCATGCGCGCGCATGAAATTCTGGCGAGGCTGGAAACGAACGACGTCAGCCAGAGCACCATCGGCCAGAATATTCTGGGTGAGGAAGAAAAAAAACCGAAGCAGGTCAACCTTTTCGAAGCGCCCGCCATGGATCTGGTTGAAGAAATCCGAGCGCTTGATGTGATGAGCATGACGCCGATCGAAGCGCTGAATACGCTGTTTACGCTCAAAGAAAAGGCGCGCAAAGCGTAACTCTATTCAAATCAACGCTATAAAAAAGAAAGGAAGGCTGCCGTGGAAGACAGACCGATACTCAAGCTCAATCAGGAGCTGATTGGCAAGATTGCCGCAGGCGAAGTCGTTGAAAGCCCCGCCTCGGCGATCAAGGAGCTGGTGGAAAACAGCTTAGACGCAGGCGCAACATGCGTCACCGTGGAAATCCGCGACGGCGGCATTGCCTATCTGCGCGTCACGGATAACGGACGCGGAATCCGCGCCCGTGATGTCCGTATGGCCTTTGAACGCCACGCGACAAGCAAAATCACAAAATCGGACGATCTGTTCGCCCTGCACACGCTGGGCTTCCGCGGCGAGGCGCTGGCCTCCATCGCGGCGGTATCCAAATTAACGATAACGACACGCAGCATCCACGAGGAAACGGGAACACGCGCGATCAACGAAGGCGGAGAGATCAAGAGCATCACGGAAGCGGCCAGTCCGCAGGGGACGACCATTGTGGCGCGCGAGCTGTTTTACAACACGCCGGTGCGCCTCAAGTTTTTGAAAAAACCGGCGACTGAAGCCGCGAAGGTCGCTGAGATGATCGCGCGGCTGATTCTCGCGCACCCGGATGTGTCCTTCCGTTTGATTCACAACGGCAAACAAATTTACGCCAGCTCCGGCAACGGAGATCTGCGTAGCGCAGTATTCAGCCTGTACGGCCGGGAAATCGCCGGCGCGATGATCGCGGTAAAATCAGAAGGCGCGGTCGCGGTCAGCGGTCTTGTCGGCGTAGGGCTTCAGGCCAGATCAAACCGCGCGCGCCAGACGTTTATCGTCAACGGGCGCACCATCCGCAGTCAGGTCTTGACGCAGGCGCTGGAGGACGGCTGCCGCGAGCGCGTGACCATCGGACATTATCCCATCTGCGTATTGAACATCGAGATGCCGACGAACATGGTGGACGTCAACGTGCACCCCAACAAGCTGGAAGTGCGTTTCAGCGACGAGCGTTTGCTTTACGAAAATGTTTGCGGCGCTGTAACTGACAGCTTTTCGGTTTCGCCGCTGAAAAGCGCGCCGCATATGACGCTGACCCGCGAAGTGCCGCAGACGACGCTCCGCCCCAGCGTTGTGCAGGTGATTGATACGCAGACCGAGGAAGGCATCGAGCAAGCGCGCGAGCAGCTCAAGGCAGAAGCGCCGCAGCCGACGGTGCGCGCCATCAACATCAAAATCGCCCCGCCGCAGCAAACGACCGTAAGCCCATCGACGGAGGAGACGGAGAGCACGCCCACCCCTCGGCAGCAGGCTGAATTCACGTCGTTTGTGACGCAGTATTTCGGCGGCGCGGCGCTTCGCGAAAACGCCGTGCCCGGCAGAAAAGAACCGCTCGCCTTTGCCAAGCTGAACGATGCGCTGCCGGAGCGCAAAGCACCGGAAAGCACCCGCGAAAACGAGCCGACAGCGCAAAATGCGTCTGCGCCCGCTCCCCGGCAGGAAGCGGTTCAGCAGGAGCTTCTGCCCAAAGCGGAAAGCAATTCCCTAGGCGACGAGCTGAGCGGCTATTCGATGGTGGGTGTGGCGTTTGACACTTATATCATTCTTCAAAATCAGAAACAACTGATCTTGATCGATCAGCATGCCGCGCATGAACGGATTCTTTACGAAAAAATGATGCGGGAAATCGACGCGGGAACGGGTTCTCAGGTGCTGATGGTCGCGCAAGTGGTGCACGTAACGCCGCAGGACGCAGTAAAAATTGAGGCGTATCGAGAAGATATCCGTGCCGCCGGGTTTGACATTGAACCGTTCGGCGACGACGCATATCAGATTCGCGCCGTGCCGAATGTGCTCGGTATCCCTCAAACAAAAAGCGCTTTTCTGGATATGGTAGATCGCCTCGGAGAATTGCGCGTGCTTTCAACGGCGCAGAAGCGGAGAGACGCGATTCTGCAAATGGCTTGCAAAAAAGCGGTGAAGGGCGGCGATAAGCTGACGATGGAGGAAATCAAGCCTCTGTTGGCGGATATGCTTCGCACAAACGCGCCGCCGACCTGTCCGCACGGCCGCCCGCTGGTCGTTGTGCTTGAACGCACGGAAATTGAAAAGCGGTTTCGGCGAATCAACGACTAATCGTTCCATCGGGAGAAAAAAAATGAAACCGATTTTATTGGCGCTTGTCGGACCGACGGGTGTTGGCAAGACGCAGGTATCGCTGGATGTGGCAAGCGCGTTAAACGCGGAAATCCTATCCATGGATTCCATGCAGATTTATCGCGGCATGGATATCGGAACGGCGAAATCATCCTTTGAAGAAAGACGAGGGATCGCCCACCACATGATTGACGTTGCCGATCCGAGCGAACGATTCACGGTAGCGGATTATCGCGATCAGGCGATCCCGATCATCGA
>OLRJ01002136.1_pt1 | contig 15373 bp, 14 predicted proteins | sample 1672741 | NCBI WGS metagenome assembly OLRJ01 (sample SAMEA3136719, study PRJEB25190) | human gut metagenome | biome: human gut; feature: human-associated habitat; material: faeces | place: Austria | collected 2013
TGTCGCCGCCGAGCCGGAGGCGCTCAACGCGCGCGCGATGTATGAGCACGAGGCCGTCATCCCCGCGATGGAAGCCGCCCGGCAGGTTGCCGATGAGCTGGAGGGCAGGGTCGGCAAGGAATACTGGCCGATGCCGTCCTACGCGGATCTGCTGTTTTACGTCTGAAAAGAGGGACGGACGCCCATCGGCTGACGGAACGACCGCCCGACCGAGAAAAGAAGCATAGCAAAAGCCTCATACGCACAGGATGCTTTGACCATCCTGCGGCGTATGGGGCTTTTTTATGCTGTCCGCGAGGAACGCTTTGATCGGGCAGTTTTTTGCGAGCTCTTTTTGTTCTGCCCGACGCACCTTGAATGTGAACCGCATAGCATATCCGGCGCGGTTTCGACGCGAAAAGATGCGGAAAAGCTGGATGAAAATAGAAAAAACAAAAACGATTTCTGTCATAAACAAGGAGATATGCTGTAAATAAGAAAAAAATTATGGTCACTTTTTTATGCTAACCGGTTGACATATAATTAAAAGGCTGATATACTAAGCGCAGCAACAGGGGAGAGCCGGAAGGGAAGGCTCAGCCCCATACACAAGGATCATTAAAGGAGGAAACCCAAGTGAAAAAGTCCATTTCTCTGCTTCTGGCGGCCGTCATGGTCTTCGCGCTGGCGGCGATTGCCTGCGCGGACGCTACGACCGTGACCGCGTGGATCAGCGATGGCGCTGAGACGGTGATTTACACCAGCATGTTCGATGATTTCAATTCGAAGCATGACGACATTCAGGTGGATTACCAGTTCTTCGCGCAGGATGAGCTGCTCAACAAGCTGCAGACGGCTCCGATCGTCGGCGATACCCCCGACCTCATCGTGATCGACGGCCTGCAGATCCCGTATTTCCAGGATCTGGGCATGATCGCCTGCCTGGACAACTACATCGACGAGGATATGAAGAACGACGTTCTTCCGTCCGTCTGGTCCGAGGTGACCTACGACGGCGGCCTCTACGGCGTGGCGCAGTTTGACTCCGGCATGGCCATGTGGACGCGCAAGAGCATTCTCGAAAAGATCGGCGCGCGCATCCCGACCTCTTACAAGGATGCGTGGACGGTCGAAGAGTTTGAGGATATCCTCGCCAAGTGCAAGGAAATCGGCTACGAGTATCCGCTCTACATCCGTCAGAACAAGACCAGCTCCCTCTACTTCACCTGGATGGCGGTCATCGCTTCCTTCGGCGGCGATTACCTGAACCGCGATACCATGCTTGCGACCGGTACGATGGATGGCGAAAACACCGTCGCGGCGTATGACTGGATGAAGAAGATGCTCGACGAGGGCTATGTCAACGCGGCCTGCGATTACGAGGATGCGTTCTATGGCCGCGACGAGGCCGCCTTCTCCATGCTCGGCCACTGGAAATACAGCCAGCATGTCGAGGCGTTCGGCGACGACGCGATCATCGTTCCGCTTCCGGATTTCGGCAACGGCGTGTTCACCTGCTCCGGCTCTACGGTGGACGTGATGACCACTGCGGCGGTCGATCGCGGCGTGGCGGATCAGGCGTGGACGGTTCTTCAGGCGATGATGAGCCCGGAATACATCCAGATGGTTTGCAATGTGAACGGCGGCGTTCCGGCGCGCAAGAGCGTCATGGACGGCATGGAGCAGTGGCAGGAGGGCGGCCGCCTGTACCTGTACCGCGAGCAGCTTGAAGCGGGCATCAGCTACCTGCGTCCGATCACCCCGGCGCATTCGACGCTTCAAACCCAGATGGCGAGTGTCGTGACCAACATTCTTGCTGGCGGCGATCCGGCTGAGCTGCTGCATGATGCGGCCGAGTACGTCGATGAGATCATCGTCGAAAACGACTGGAACATCGAGTAAAATCACATCGCGCCCGGCCGGCCGAACGCTGACCGGGCGCTTCTTTTGCCCTTTGAACCCGAAAAACAAAAAGCCAAAACAGGGAGAGCCGTCATGCTGACGGACAACCGGCATGGCGATAGAACGGAGCATTGCGTATGAGTGAAATCACTGTCAAGAGAAGCGGGGCGAAGCGGAGAAGCCAGATGTCCCGCGCGCAGGCGAAAGCCGCGTGGGGGTTGTCCGCGCCGGCGATCATCATCATGTTTTTGTTCATGATCCTGCCGTTTTTCATGTCTGTTTTCTATTCCTTTACGGATCGCAGACTGGTGCTCAACCCGAACAAGCCGACCAAGTTTGTCGGTTGGGCGAATTATATCAAGACCTTCACCAACAAGACCGCGCTTCAGGCGTTCTGGAATACGTTTGAATACACGATCATCCTCGTGCCGGTCGTGCTGATTCTGGCGACGCTGCTGGCGCTGCTGGTCAACCGCAAGGCGAAGGGCGTGACCTTCTTCCGCATGATCTATTTCTCGCCGCAGGTCGTAACCATGACGGTTGTGACCGTCATCTGGGGCTTCTTCTTCTCCAGCACGGCGGATGGCCTGTTTAACTCGATCCTGCGCGTGTTCGGCGTTCCGGCGCAGAAGTGGCTTCAGGATACGACGCTGGCGATGCCGTCCATCGCGATCATGTCCATCTGGCAGTGCGTCGGCATGCAGATGATTATCATGCTCGGCGGCCTCCAGTTCATCCCGGAGGAACTGTATGAGGCGGGCACGATCGACGGCGCGAACACGTGGCAGCAGTTCATCTATATCACCATTCCGCAGCTCAAGAATACGCTGGTGTACGTCTTTATTTCCAACACGATTTACTCGCTCAAGATGTTCACGCAGGTGTATATGCTCACGCAGGGCGGCCCGGCGGGCTCGACCACAACGCTGGTCTACCTGATGTATCAGGAGGGCTTCACCAACAACCGCGTGGGCTACACCTCCGCGATGGCTGTCGTGTTCTTCCTGATCGTGCTGGTGGTCTCTTTGATTCAGAATAAGCTTACGGAGGGCGACTGAGGATGAAAGTGGAAAATAAGACGAAAAAGACGGTCACGTCCGCCCTGTTCTACGTGCTGTACGTCGCGCTGGCGGTCGTTTTTCTGGCGCCGCTGCTGTTCCTGTTCGTTTCCTCTGTCAAGAGCGAGACGCAGCTTGTTTCGGATATGGCGACGCTCAAGGCGTTCATTCCCTATGGCAATCTGACGCTCGAAAACTATGTCGCCGTGTTTGAAAAGCTTGACTTTCTGCATTACTTCCGCAACTCGGCCGTCAACGCCATCATTCAGGTGTTCGTCGGCATGTTCATCAACGGCATGATGGGCTATGCGCTGGGTATGCTGGAATTTCGGGGGCAGAAGCTGCTCGTTTCGCTGATGATCGCGCTGACCATCATTCCGACCGAGGCCGTCATCATCAACCGCTTCATGGTGGCCTTTAACCTGGGCATCATCAACACCATCTGGGCACTGGCCATTCCGAATCTGGCGACGCCGATGTATGTCTTCCTGTTTTATCAGCATTTCCGCGGCATGCCGAAGGATCTGCTGGAGGCGGCCATCATCGACGGAGAAAGCTACACCGGCGTGTTCTTCAAGATTATGACCCCGCTCTCCAAACCGATTTACGCGACGGTGGCCATCATGTCCTTCATCCGCGCGTGGGGCGATCTGCTCTGGCCGACGCTCGTGACCCGCGATAACACGTGGCGCACGCTGCCGCAGGCGCTGCGCGGCCTGAACGACTCGGTGTATACCTTCTGGGGACAGATTTTCGCGTTCAGCGCGATGATCACCCTGCCGATTCTGGTCATCTTCCTCGCGTTCCAAAAGCAGTTCGTGCAGTCCGTCGCGATGTCCGGAATCAAGGGATAACGCAAAAAAGAAAGGAGATTCGATTGGCCGTGGAGTATCAATATCTGGGAACCGGTGCGGCGGAGGGCATGCCCGCCACGTTTTGCGCCTGCCCCGTCTGCCTGCGCTCGATGCGGGAGGGCGGAAAGAGCCTGCGCATGCGCGCCTGCACGCTGCTGGGCGACGATGTGCTGATCGATCTCTCGCCGGATATCCACGCGCAGAAGCTGAAATTCGGTCTGCGGCTGGATCGCCTCAAATGCATCGTCTTTACCCATTCGCATCCGGATCATCAGGATATATACGCGCTTCAAAACCGCGGCACGCCGTCCCGCGCGCTTCGCCCGGATGTGCCGGAGGAAGAAAGTGTGCTGGATCTATACGGCAATCTGTGGGTGAAAAAGCGCTTCCTTTCGGCCTGTGCCGGTGCGGAACAGGTGAGAGAAGAGCGCTTCCGCTTTCACGAGGTGAAGCCGTTTGAGCCGTTTAAGGCCGCCGGGTATACCTTCTATCCGCTGCGCGCCAACCATCGGCCGATTCAGGTGGAGGACTGCCTGATTTACGCCATCTCGGATGGCGAAACGGCGATGCTGTATGCGAACGACACAGGCGAATTGAGCGAGGAAAACGACGAATATCTGAAAACCACCGGCCTGGCATTTTCCGTGGTCAGCATGGATTGTGCGCGCGGAACGCTCAAGGGCGACGGGCACATGGGCTTCGCCGAGGTGCTGCGCCTGCGGGAGCGGCTGAACAAGGCGGGGCTGGTGAAGGCGGATACGCGCTATATCCTCAACCATCTTTCCCACATGAACGACATGACCCATTCGGAATGGGCGCGGTTCGCCGCGCCCCATGGAATCGAGGTGGCCTACGACGGCATGAAGGTCGTCTGCCGCCCCTGACCAGCAAAGGAGAACGAGCCAATGGCGACCATTAAAGAAGTAGCACAGCGCGCCGGCGTTTCGGTGACGACGGTTTCCCGCGTGCTCAACAAACGCGGCTACATCAGCCAGGAGATGCACGACAAAATCTACGCGACGATGGAGGAGCTGAACTATCAGCCCAACGAAGTCGCGCGGTCGTTGACCCGACGCAGAACGAAAATCATCGGTCTGCTGGTGCCTTCTGTCGATGATCCGTACTTTGGCGAGGTCGTCAACCAGCTGATTCTTGCCGCCATGCGGCACGGATACAAGGTGATGATCTATGCGTCCGACGGCCAGAACGATCGGGCGCTGGAGTATGTCGGGATGCTCAAGGCCAATCAGGTGGACGGCATCATCATCAGTCTGCGTTCCCGCGAGCTCGACGCGCTGCTGGACGACAACCTTCCGGTCGTTTCCTTTGAGCGCATTAAGGTCGGCCGATTGCCGACGGTGCTTTGCGACAACCACATGGGCGGCCGCATGGCGGCGGAGGAACTGCTCGCCAGCGGAAGCAAGCGCCCGGTGATGATCGCGGCCGTGCACGACAAGCTGCTCCCGGCGTATGACCGATTTGTGGGCTTTTGCAGCGTCATGCGTGAGCATGGGCTGGAAGAACGCATTTTTGAAACCAAGGAGAACGACAGCCTGCACGGCGATTATTCCAAATTGGCCAGACAGGTGCTCGATACGTTCCCGGATGCGGACGGCGTGTTCTGCACCAGCGACCGGATTGCGGCATCCGTTGTGCGCTGTGCGGCGGCAAGCGGGCGGCGCGTGCCGGAAGATCTCCGCGTGATCGGCTTTAACGACAATTATCTGGCGGCCTGCCTGTGCCCGCCGCTGACCAGCATCCGCCAGCCGATTCCGGAAATGTGCGAAATGGCGATAGAGTGTTTGATTAAACAGATTCACGGCGAAAAAGTGCCGGTTGATATGGTGTTTCCTGTGACGTTGAGCGCGAGAGAAAGCACGCGCGGCCCAAAGGACGAGGAGGAAAAAAGACCATGATTCAGCGATTTGAGCGCTGCCTGCCGGAAGAGGTGGGTATTCCCAGCGAAGCGATTGACGCATTTCTGGATGAGCTGGAAAACGGCGGCTTTACCCAGATGCACGGCCTGATGATTATGCGTCACGGCAAGGTCTGCGCGGAGGGGTGGTGGGCGCCGTTTGCGCCCGGCCTGCACCACTGCGACCATTCCCTGAGCAAAACCTACACCGCGACGGCCATCGGTCTGGCGGAATATCAGGGGCTGCTCAAGCTGAGCGACAGGGTATGCGATATCCTGCCGGACAAGATGCCCGCGCAGATGAGCGACAGGCTTTCAAGGCTGACCGTCCGCGATTTGCTGGTGATGGGCGACGGCTCGGAGGAAGAGGAAACGACCTATCCGGCAGATTGGCTGGAACTGTATTTCGCCCGACCGATTACCCACGAACCCGGCACGTTCTGGCGCTATAATTCCCACACGACGGCGGTGCTGTCCGCGATCATCGAGCGGCTGACGGGCGGGAGCATGCTGGATTATCTGGCCAAGAACCTGTTTGATTTGATCGGCATTGACGCGCAAAACGTCATGTGCCGCCGCGGCGCGGACGGCACTTGTCTGGGCGGCATGGGCATGTTCACCACGACGGAAGACAATCTGCGCCTGATGAAGCTGTATCTGAACGGCGGCGTCTGGAACGGTGTGCGTCTGCTGAGCGAAACCTTTGTGCACGACGCGACCACCGAGCGGATGGACACGTGGCCTGCGCACGCGCACACGCCGTATATTTACGATAACTGCGTGGGCTACGGCTACCAAATCTGGATGTGCAGGCCGGAAGGCTCGTACCGCGCGGATGGCGCGTTCGGCCAGTTCTCCGTCGTCGTGCCGTCGCTGGATTTGATCGTCTCCATCAACGAGGCAGGTTTCCTCGGCGAACTGATGGGGCATGCGGATCTGCATCTGCTCAAAGAAGGGGAGAATCACCCGATCCACGGGCCGCAGGCGACGCTCAACGCGCTGTTTGACATCCTCGTGCCGCAGATTCATGCCGATGTGGAAACGCTGCCCGTGGGCAGCTGCCATGCTGAAAGAGCGCCTGAGCCGTTTGGCCGTGCCGCATCCGTATCCGAACGGCGCGGATTTCTCCGCGCACGATTTGGATATAACGCTCGTCCCGAAGGAGGGAAAGCTGTCCTTCGGTGTGCTCTATTCCAGACGCAAGCAGCGCATCGCGTATCCCGGCGCGGACAAAATGCGCCTGCACGCGCGCGACGGCAAGCTCGAAATCACATGGACGGAGGACGGCGAGCAGCGCGCGCTGACGGCGGATTTGCAGGGCGCGCGCACGGCGGGCGAGCTGGTCTACCGCTATGACCGCGAAATCATCACAAAGACGAGCAGCAGCGCGTGGTGGGACGAGCAGGGGCGGCTTCAAATGTCCGTCCTGTGGGTAGAATCCGAGGCGGAAAACCGCTATATGTTCACGTTTGACGGCGACGAGGTGCGCGTGGATAAATGGTTCACCTTCGGCACGTTCAAGGGGCTTGAAAAGGACGAGTGCGTGTATCGCCGCGCATGAGAAAGGAATGAGCCGATGGAAGAACTGTACAATGGGATCAGGCTGCCGGATGTCTGGCCGCCGAGGGACATGGATGACATGTCTTTGAGCGAGTTGCCCGTTCCGTATCTGGAAAACCGGCCAGATGTGGCGCAGATCGACGTGGGGCGGCAGCTGTTCGTCGATGACTTTCTGATCGAGGAAAACTGGCTGGAAAAGCGCTTTCATCAGGCTGTGCTGGATGAAGCGCCCGTGCTTGCGCCCGAAACGCCGATGGAGTGGAACAAGGGCGTTGCACCCGTCGCCGCGCCGTTTACCGACGGCTGCTGGTATGATCCCGCGGACGGCGTGTATCGGCTGTATTACCACGCCGGCTGGTTTGACGGAACGGCGCTGGCGGTTTCCGCCGACGGGCGGCATTTCACGCGGAAGATGCTGGATAATCAGGTGGGCACCAACCGCATTTTTGTGCCCAATCCCGGCTGGCAGCGGGACGGTTCCTGCGTGTGGCTCGATCAGGAGACCGAGCATCCGGAGGAACGCTATAAGATGTTCCACTATTTCAGAACGCCGGAGGGCGACGTGGCGCAGGTGGCCGTCAGCGCGGACGGCATGCACTTTGGCGATCCGGTGACGACGGGGCTTTGCGGCGACAATACGTCGTTTTTCTACAATCCCTTCCGAAAAAAATGGGTATTTTCCATTCGCACGGGTCTGCCTTCGACCCCATGGTACAGCCGCGGCCGCAGCTACTACGAGTGCGACCGCTTCATGGAGGGCGCGTCGTGGGCGAATGACCAGATTGCCTTCTGGCAGCGCTGCGACGTGCGCGACCTGCGCGAGAGCGAGCCGGGCACGATTTACAACAAAAATCTGCCGCCGCAGCTCTATCACCTGAACTGCGTAGGCTATGAGAGCGTCATGCTCGGCCTGTTTGCCATCATCAAAGGATTCGATCAGGCGCATAACGCCGTCTGCGAAAACAGCGGCGTGCCCAAACACATTGATCTCCACGCGGGCTTCAGCCGCGACGGTTTCCATTTCAGCCGCGATAACCGAAGCCCGTTCATCCGCTGCACGGATCGGCCGGGCTCGTGGGCGCGCGGCTACCTGCATGCCTGCGGCGGGCTGTGCCTTGTCTCGCCGGAGGAACTGGCTTTCCCGATTGCGGGATTCAGCGGCGCGTCTTCGGCGGAAAACGGAAATCTGTACGGCGGCGCGGCGACAGGCTTTGCGCGGCTTCGCCGGGACGGTTTCGCGTCGCTCCATGCCAACGGAACGAGGCAGTTCATGCTGACCCGCAAGATGCGCTTTGAGGAAGGACGGCTGCTGTTCATCAACGCGAACGCGACGGAGGGCTTTGTCCGCGCGCAGATTGAAGACGAGGAAGGGCGGCCGATTCCCGGCTATTCCTTTGCGGATTGCGTGCCGATGATTGCCGACAGCACAAAGCGCCAGCTCGTCTTCCGCGGCGGCGACCTTTCCGCGCTTCGGGGACGGGTTTTCAGGATTCGGTTTGAACTGATCGCGGCGGATCTGTTCGCTTTCTGGATTGCCGGGGACGAGCAGGGACATTCCGGCGGGTATGTCGCGGCGGGCGGCAGCGCCTATCCGGGGCCGAAGGACGAATAAGAAAGGACGACAAAAGCCGATGCGTTTATTGATTCTCTCCGATATTCATGCGAATATCGCGGCGCTCCGGGCGATTGAAAAGGACGCGGGCGCGGTGGACGCCATCTATTGCGCGGGCGACTACGTGGATTACGGCACGGATCCGCACGAGGCGATCGGCTGGGTTCGGGAACACGGCGCGCACTGCGTCATGGGCAACCACGACAGACATCTGCTCAACATCCTGTTTTCGGGCGAGGTGGATGCGTTTCGGGGAACAAATCGCTACAAATGGGTGCACGACAACTGCGAACGGGTGACGGATGAAGACATCGCGTTTCTGGCCGCGCTGCCGCAGCACATGAGCTTTGAAGCGGATGGCGCAGCGTATCTGATGCAGCATCAAATGCTGGATAACAGCTACGACATGCCGGAGAGCGTGCAGACGTTCGACGCGTTCTGGCGCGTGTGGTACGCGGGCGAGAGCAGACCGGAGCGACGCATGATCTTTGGTCATACGCACCGCAGGCTCGTGCATCGGCTGGATAACGACCGCCTGTGGCTCAATCCCGGTTCGGCGTCCTATCGCAGGCCGGACGACCGGGATAAGCGCGCCCATTATATGCTCATTGAAGACGGCGACATTCGATTCGGCGCGGTGGAATACGACCGCAGCGCGATGCTGGCGCGCGCCATGGACTATGTCAAAAAGGGCACGATGCTCGAAACCGACTTGCAGGATGCGATGTTCTTCTTCGGCGATGCGCCGACGAGCCGGGAACCGCTGCCGAGATGAGCGGAAAAGAGCGACAGAAGAGTGCGATAAGGGGGAATTGCGATGCAGATGCTGAGGATGCTTGACGTCGATGCGCTCGATGTGCCGGAGCAGATTCCGCACGGCGATATGCCGGGGGACGGCGTCACCATCGGTCAGGATAATATCGAGCGGGCAAAGACCGTGCTTTCGGCCATTCAGGGGACGCTGGAGCGTCGGTTGGAGGAGAGCGCGGGCGGCCGCGTGGTCATCGGCGTATGCGGCGGCAGCGGATCGGGAAAGACGGTCATGGCCTCCGTTCTGGGTTATGCGCTCAACCGGGCGGGGATCGGCGCATACATCATGAGCGGCGACAACTATCCCCGCCGAATCCCGGCGGCCAACGACGCGGAGCGGCTGCGTCTGTTCCGCATGGGTGGCCTGCGCGGGATGCTGGCCAGCGGCGAATACAGCGACGAAAAAGCCGTCGTTTTGCGCGAACTCTGGCAGGCGGATGCGGACGCGGAGCCGGAAACGGCGCGGAAGCTGCCGTGGATGCAGACGTATCAGCAGGCCGGCGCGCAGGCGCTGAGCGGCTATCTGGGCACGCCGGAGGAAATTGACTTTGACGAGGTCAACGACATCATCGCGCGCTTCAAGCGCGGCGAAAGACACATTCCGCTCAAGCGGATGGGACGCGAGGAAACCGCGATTTGGTATGAGACGGTAGATTTCACCGCGACGCGCGTGATGGTGATCGAGTGGACGCACGCGAACAGCGACTTTTTGAAGGGCGTGGATATCCCGATTTACCTGAACAGCACGCCGATGCAGACGCTGGAGCATCGCCGCCTGCGCAACCGCGACGCGCAGACGGACAGTGCTTTTACCACGATGGTGCTGAACATCGAGCAGCGTAAGCTGGACAGCCAGGCGTGGAAGGCGCAGGTGATTCTCTCCCGCGAGGGCAAGAAAATCACCTATTCGGCGTATCGGCGCGAGACGGAATGAGCGGAGGGAAAAGGCCATGAATGGCGGAGCAATGCTCAACGCATATCCGGACAGCCTCGGCGGCACGTTATCCGACATTGCGCAGCTATTGGAAAGCGAAGCGTTCGCGGATGCATTCCGGTCGTTTTACATTTTGCCGAGCGTGTTCAACACGGATTTGGATCGCGGTTTTTCGGTCATCAGCTATGATCTGAACCGCATGCTCGCCGCGCCGGAAGACGTGAAGCGGCTGAAAGAGAACGGAATTGATCTCAAGCTGGATTTTATATTGAACCACCTTTCCGTGCTTTCGCCGCAGTTTCAGGATATTTTAAAAAACGGCGACGCATCGCCGTATCGCGATTTTTTCATTGATTGGAATCAATTCTGGGCGGGGTGCGGCGAAATGACTGACGCCGGATACATCCAGCCGGAAGAAAAATACATTCGAGGCATGTTCTTCCGCAAGCCGGGGCTGCCGATTCTGATGGTTCGCCTGCCGGATGGGCGCGATGTGCCGTATTGGAACACGTTCTATCAGCAGGTTCGATATGACCCGGTCGATGCGCAGGATTTGATGCGCGCTTCGGATATGCAGTATGGCGAGGCGACGGTTTTGGCCGCGCGGCTTGACGCGGGGCTGGAGGCCGGGCAGAAGCCGCAGGAGCTGGATTTTACGGGCTTTGAGCGCTACCGCGAGGCGTGCGTTCAGCTGCTGGAAACGCGGCGGAAATATCTTGGTCAGATGGATTTGAACCTGAAAAGCGAGCGGGTCTGGGCGTATTATGACAGTGTGCTGGGCAAGCTGGCCGAATACGGCGCGGCGATTGTGCGGCTGGATGCGTTTGCCTATGCGCCCAAAACGCCGGGGCTGCGCAATTTTATGAACGAGCCGGACACGTGGGACACGCTGGAACGCATTCGCCAAATGGCCGATTCGCATGGTTTGACCCTTTTGCCGGAGATCCATGATCCTTATGCGGCGGGAACCTATGAAAAGGTCGCTCGAAAGGGCTATATGACCTACGACTTTTTCCTGCCGGGGCTGGTGATTGACGCGATTGAGAATCATGACGGCACGCGGCTGATGCGCTGGGCGGAGGAACTCAGGGAAAAAAACATCCGCACGGTGAACATGCTCGGCTGCCATGACGGAATCCCGATGCTGGATTTGAAGGGGCTGCTCAGCGACGAAGCGATTGAGAAGCTGATCGCGCTGATTATCAGCCGCGGCGGCATGATTAAAAATCTGCACGGCGCGAAGAACGTCTATTATCAGGTCAACTGCACGTATTTCAGCGCGCTGGGTGCGGACGAGCGGAAAATGCTGCTCGCGCGCGCGATTCAACTGTTCATGCCGGGCAAGCCGCAGGTCTGGTATTTGGATTTGTTTGCGGGCGAAAACGATCTGGAAGCCGTTCGCCGCGGCGGCGAAGCGGCGCATAAGGAGATCAACCGCACGAACCTGACGCGGGACGCGGTGGCGGACGCGCTGAAAAAGGATGTGGTGCGCGATCAGCTTGCGCTGCTTCGGATGCGCAACACCTGCCCGGCGTTCGATTTCGACGCGGACATGACCGTGCGCCAGCCGCAGAACGACCAACTGGAAATCATCTGGGAAAAGGACGGGAGCCGCGCGATTTTTTTCAAGCAGAAGACGGCATACGAGATCGCGGTGCAGACGGATTGCGGCGCGGCGCGGACGATCCTGACCAGCCGATGAACGGGGGAAAAGGCGATGACGATGTGGACGCTTGACGACCGATACGAAACAATGCCGTGGGACGAGCTGGACGCGGTGGTTTTTGACGTGGGCAACGTGCTGCTCTCCTATTCGCCGGAGGAGGAGCTGGAGGCTTTTTTTCCGGGGGAGACCGAGCTGCATGAAAAGCTGATGGAAAAGATCATCAAAACGCCGTATTGGAACATGATGGATCGAGGGACGCTCACCGTTCAGCAGGCAATCGGACATATGACCGGGCGCGATCGGTCGCTCGAACCGATGATTCGCCGCTTCATGGAAAACTGGCTGGATTTTACGCGCCCGATCGAAGAGGGCGTTCAGGCGGTCAAAAGCTGTCTGGCACACGGCAAGCGCGTGTTTGTGCTCTCCAACTATCAGAAGGAATCCTTTGCGACGGTTGAAAGCCGGTTCGATTTCTTTGGCCTGTTCGAGGGAAAGGTCGTTTCTGCGCGCGAAGGGCTGCTCAAGCCGAACGCGGACATCTATGAATTTCTGACGAACACCTATCGTGTTGAGCCGAGCCGCACACTGTTTATCGACGACACGCCCGCCAATATCGAGGGCGCGATGTATGTGGGGTGGCAGGGCTTCTGTTTTAACCGGCCGGGAAAACTGGCTGCATTTGTGGGCGACTGAAAGGGGTAACGATATGCAGAAGATTTATGCGCATCGGGGCGCGTCCGGCTATGCGCCGGAAAACACGCTTCGCGCGTTTGCGCTGGCGGCGGATATGGGCGCCGACGGCGTGGAGCTGGACGTGCAGATTTCAAAGGACGGCCGTCTGGTCGTCTTTCACGACGACGAATTGAGCCGCCTGACGGGCTTTACGGGTTCGGTGGCGGATTATACCTACGCCGAGCTTTGCCGGATGCCGGTGATTCACGCGGTGGATGCGACGGAGAGAGACGTGGCGCCGCTGCTCGAGGATGTGCTGGCGCTGCTGCGCGAGCGCGGGCTGTCTGTCAACATCGAGCTGAAAAACAGCCGCGCGGCGTTTCCGACGCTTGAGGAAAAGACGCTCGAGGCGGTCGAAAAGGCAGGCATGAGGGAGAAAACGATCTATTCCTCCTTCAACCATTACAGCCTGCTCAAAGTGCGCAGGCTCGACCCGAATGCGGTCTGCGGATTGCTCTACGACGCGATGCTCTATCAGCCGTGGGATTACGCCAGACAGCTTGGCGTTCAGGCGCTGCACCCGCATTTCAGCGAGCCGACGTTTGTGACGGGCGAGGTGGAAGCGGCGCACAGGCTGGGGCTTTCGGTCAACGTGTGGACGGTCAACGAGGAAGCGGATCTGCGCCGGATGGCAGAGATGGACTGCGACGGCATCATTTCCAACTACCCGGATGTGGCGCTGCGCGTTTTACGGGAAGTGCGCGGCTGATCGGAGAATCGAGGGAATGCGATGACGGGGCGAGAACGTCAGGCCGCCGTAGACATGACGCGGGGCAGCCCGGTGAAGCTCATTTTGCGGTTTACGCTGCCGCTGCTCATTGGGCAGATGATGCAGCAGATTTATACGCTGACCGACACGATGATTACGGGTCACTTTATCGGCGACGCGGCGATTGCGGCGATTGGCGCGTCCACGTCGCTCAACGATCTGATGATCAATTTTGCCAACGGAATGTGCAACGGATGCGGCATCATCATCGGTCAGCTTTACGGTGCGCAGAAGATGGATAAGCTGCGCCGGGCGACGGCCGTGATGCTGATGTTCGGCGTGGGGCTGGGGGCGCTGCTGACCCTCGGCGTGATGATCGGCATCGAACCGCTGATGCGCCTGCTCAATACGCCGGAGAGCGTCTTCGATGAGGCGATGCGCTATGCGGCCGTTGTCTGCGGCGGCGTCGGGGTGACCATTTTGTATAACATGTGCGCCAGCTTTATGCGCTCGCTGGGCAACGGACGCATGCCGCTCGTCTTTTTGACGATTTCCTGCGTGCTCAATATCGCGCTGGATACGCTGTTTGTCGTCGTGCTGCACATCGGCGTGGTGGGCACGGCGCTGGCGACGCTGATCGCGCAGTGCATTTCGGCGCTGCTGAGCATGGCGTATATCGCGCGCGCGTTTAAGCCGTTCCTGCCCCGCAAGGCGGATTTTCGCGCGCCGGCCGGCTTATGGACGCAAATGGCGGCGTCCGGCCTGTCGATGGGGCTGATGAATTCGGTCTACGCGCTCGGCTCGCTGACGATGCAGCGCGCCATCAATACACTGGGCGAAACCGTGATGGCGGCGCACACCAGCGCCAGACGAATTCTCAGTCTGACCGGCGCGCCGATGAGCAACCTCGGCACGGCGGGTGCGGTCTTTATCAGCCAGAACTGCGGCGCGCAGGCGTATGACCGGGTGAAGCGGGGGCTGAATCGGACCGTTCTGATGGCGCTGATTTGGGAGGCGGCGGCCATGGTCGTCATGGTCACGCTTGGGCCGGAGCTGCTGCGGCTGCTCATCGGCACAAGCAACGCCGAATTGCTGCGCTATGGCACGATGTCCCTGCGGGCGAGCGCGGCGCTGTTTCTGCCGCTGGCCTATCTGGTCACGATGCGGCAGGCGATGCAGGCGCTGGGGATGCACGTTGTGCCGGTGGTTTCCTCGTGCATTGAGCTAGTGATGAAGATTGCGGCGGCGTTTGCCGTTGTGCCGCGCTTTGGCTATGCGGGCGCGTGCTGGGTGGAACCGGCGACATGGCTGGCTTGCTGCGTGTTTTTGATGATTCAATATATGGTCAAGCGGAAAGAGATTCTGCACTTATAGAACGAAAAAATCCGAACCCATCCTCAATCGGGATGACGTTCGGATTTTTTGAGTTTGGGCTTTGGGTGAATGACGTCAGCGTGGCTGACGCTTACTGCTTTAACGCAGAAAAGCAAAATAGGGGATGAATTCCCTTTTGTTTCCTCTTTTGAATGTAAAATTATGCAAAACAGATAATAAAAAAGTCTGAAAGCTATCACTTTCAGACAAAAATGGTGGAGGTGAGGAGAATCGAACTCCTGTCCGAAAAAGCGACAGCCAAGCTTTC
>OLRJ01002140.1_pt1 | contig 15357 bp, 8 predicted proteins | sample 1672741 | NCBI WGS metagenome assembly OLRJ01 (sample SAMEA3136719, study PRJEB25190) | human gut metagenome | biome: human gut; feature: human-associated habitat; material: faeces | place: Austria | collected 2013
CAAGTTTAAATTGTTTGTCATGTTGCTTTGCCATATGAGATCCTCCTTCAGCATGCCTCTATTGTATCATGCTTATGTGTATTTGGAATTTCTCATTTTGGCTTGTACTATTTATATTCTAGCACCAGAGAAACCAAAGACCAAGAGTCAGGAAGCAAGTTTATAAAGGTTTATGGAAAGAGCAGGTAGCAATCTATCTGCTTTTCCTGTTATGTGGTTATCGTAAGCCGAGAAGGTTAAGTGACGAACAAAGGGAACAGGCAAGGTTACGGATGGAGAAAATCAATTCAGATGATAATTGTCGGGAAGATTAGAGTCCAGTCGCAACATTCAGAAGTCCAGTCACAACATTTCCGAATTTAAAGAAAGAAATCTGCCGATAATATAAATGAACAATAGATGATGTTATCCATATTTGATAATGAACCATGAAAATGAGGTGGAACAGTTGAACATAGCAATTTGCGATGATGAGGAAAATATACGCATTTACATACGCAAGCTGATACAGAAGCAGGAACCTTTTTGTAAGATAACAGAGTTTTCATCGGGCAAGGAATTATTGGAGTTTCAGGATGAGACAAATGCAGAAGAAATAGACATACTTTTTCTGGATATCTCTATGGGAGATGAGGATGGAATGACTGTGGCAAAGCAGCTCAGGAGCCAGATGGAAAGCAAGAAAGAAGCAGTGTGGGGAAGCCTGCCGCTTCTGATATTTGTAACGGGATATCCGGAATATATGCAGGAGGCTTTTTCCGTTAATGCTTTTCAGTATATTGTAAAACCGATTCAGGAAAGCAATTTTGAGCAGGTTTTTGCACAGACCATACGGGAGTATCAATATTTGATGGCAAAGAAAAAGGAAAAACCAAAAGAAGTATTAGTTCGGAATGGAAATAGAACAAGAAGTGTTTCAGCAGATGATATTTACTATATTGAAAGCAGTAATCGAAAAGTGACCTTGTATTTGCGGCATGAAAAAATTGAATATTATGACAAGATCAGCTCACTGGAAAGCGAGCTTAAGCCGGATTTTTTCCGTATACACAAAGGGTATCTGGTCAACATAAAATATGTGGAACGATATGACCGGACAGAGGTGAAAATGAGAAACGGGGACAGTCTGCTGATATCCAAGTATAAATATCAGGACTTTGTAAAGCGTTATTTGGAATACATTTCGGAGGAAAGATAATTGAGTCAGGTTACATATGAAATCATTCGCAAGCTTTTTGAAATCTATCCTATTATTCTGCAAATCGTTCTTTTTCTGGTATTGTGGAATGTATTTTTTCGGTGGGAGAAAGGGATATGGATTGTTGCAGGAATATTGGCAGTGATGAATATCTGCATGGGGCTATGGCTGGAAAAGCCGGGGGTAATACGATATACAATGTCCGCTGTCATTGTGTTGGGATATTGTTTTTGCAAATACCAAAAACATTTGGAAAATGCGGTATTCATACTGCTGCTGTTTTACAATTTTCATGCGTTAAGTTATTTGATTGCAGACAGTATTTATCAATGTACAGTGGAGAGCATATTTAGAGGGTTGGATGTTCTGAGTGAGGAATATATATTTCGGGTTTATCTGGGTATGGCGATAGGTATGGGCATCCTGCTTTTATCGTACACGTTGGTATTCCTGATTATGACAGGTGTCGTGATAAAAATCGTAAAGAAACCGTTTATGCTGAGATGGCAGGAAACGATATTCCTTTCAGTACTGAATATTGTAGGGAGTATGATTGTAGGAATAAGCGTAGACCTTTCCGTAGTGCAAATCGAGGGTGGAGTTTTTCTGTTGTATGATGACAAGCAGGAAATGTTGTGGAAATTACCGATAATTGCGGTTCTTATCTATGTGGGGGAAATTTCGGCAATATACATCTACCAGAATTACAGGAAGCTTCAAAAAGAACGGCAGAAACATTTTGTGGAAGAACAACAGGTCAAAGCCATGAAGCAGAGACTGGAAGAAGCAGAGAACTTCTACGGGAGCATTCGCAGAGTAAGGCATGAGATGAAAAACCATATGACGAATATAAAAGGGCTGGTGGCAAGTGAGAAATATGATGCAGTAGAGAATTATATCGAAAAACTGGATGAAACCATACAGACTATGGACTATAAATTCAATACAGGAAATGCGGTCACAGATGTGATTATCAATGATAAATACCAGAAAGCGGAAAATGCAGGTATTTCGTTTCAAGTAAAATTTAACTTGGGGGAAACAGACACAATTTCTGCATTTGATATAGGTATCATTCTGAATAACCTTTTAGACAATGCCATAGAAGCCTGCGAGAAACTGGAGCAGGAACAGCGATATATCAATCTGACTTTAAAGAAAAAGAATCATTTCCTACTGATTGAAGTGGAAAACAGCTTTGATGGGAAAGTGATATGGGAAGATGGAGGTATCGTCCCGATGACAACGAAACAGAGCGATCTGCCGGATATTTTGATGGAGCATGGAATAGGGTTAAAAAATGTAAAGAATGTGGCAGACCATTATCTTGGAGATATGGATATCAAAATAAAAAACGATGTGTTTAAAGTCACAGTAATGCTGCAGCAGAAGAAAATAAAATAAAAAAATATGAAAAAGGAAGGAGAATGTAGTAATGGATGTAGGTTCAGTTTATGGCAGTTATTATGAAACAGCAAAGAGTTACATGGGTTTGAGGAAGGAGGAAAAACAAGCGGGATTTGCGGAAAAGGTCACAGACAAAAGTCAGGTTTCCTCGGAAGATATGACCTTGGAGGAATACAAGGAGTATTTTAATGAAAAGATGAGTGGCTTGTATACCCACCCTTCGCAGCGGAATAGAAATGATATTATAGATATTACGGATGCCGCTTATAAAAGAATGCAGACTGATCCGGAATATGAGAAGAAAATATTAGACGCTTTAGCGAAGAATAAGGCAGTTAATTTTGGAAACTATATTCCACAAATATCATATATGCATATAGATGATACATATGAGAAATGTTACGGCTATACGCAGGGCATGAAGGAGAATGACGGTTATTCCGGGAGTTCCTCCGCAAAGGGAACTGATGCCGGACGGCAGAAAAAGGCAAGGCAGAAGGAACTGCTGGAAGAATATTTGGAAAAGCGGGCGCAGATGAAGGAATTTCAGCAGGAGGCGTTGGAAGAAAAGATTGCAAAGCAGGAATTGGAGAGGAGCAGGCTGACAAAGGCATGGAGCAGTAAGAGGCAGATGGCGATGGCTTCCAATGCTTATGACGCAAATGTTATGACGGAAACCGCGACAGGCAGTGAGGTATAGTGTAATGAATGGTGTATCATTATCAAACCAAGTAATCCATTGGAATGAGTCAAACGCTGCATCACCAAGAAATGTTTTGGGATTAATAAGCGGATGCTTCACAAAGAAGTCTTTTAGTGTAGGAATGAGTAATTTAGCATCATGAACGCACTTATCTTCATCAGGAGAATCAGATTTCTTTTCTACCACGATTTCAGGATGTGAGATCATAAAGTTTTTGTTATAAAAAGATATATGCCGGATGATGCCAAGACCATTGGTGACAATGCCAAACTTGAAGACATAGCAAAAATGACCATTAATGTATAACTGCTTAATTTCAGGATTTGCGGAAGCGTGTGTTGGCATAGAACCATAAGCTGCTTTGTAAGGATCATAATTCTTATCAAAGTTGTTAGCTTTGGCATAAGCTTTGAGCTGCTTGATAATACGATTTGCGTATTTCGGATTATTTTCAGCAACGAAAGCCTCAATACCAGAAGAATCAAAGATAGTCATATCCGCTTTGGCAGAATCAATAGCATGACAGACTGGTTCGGTTAAATCAACAAGGTTATCAAAAACAAGCTGAAGGTCATCAATAAAGTCCTGTTTGAAGCGGGTGATTTTAGAAGCATCCGGAACTTTGGTGAAGCCACAGAATTCACGCAGCGGTTTTGAATAAGCAAGAAAAGTTAAAAGAAGCTGGTCTGTGGGAATAGAAAAAATATGCTGAATAATCAAAGCCCATAGCAAAGCGTTTAAAGGGTATTTACGGGCTCTGCCCGTTGATGCATAGAAATGATTTCGAAAAGAAATCGGAATAATCTCATCAATATCGATGTGGTTTTCTAATAGAGATAGAAATACAGGTTTGTCATTTTCAAATTTATTTTGGCAATCTGAAAAAATATCTGCCAAAGAAAGCTGTTTATATGGTATCATAGATGTCAGAATAACTCCTTTCTTGGATGTATGGTTTATAGTTTCTGGTCAACTCTATTATACCATATCCGGTGAGGGGTTATTTGTTTTTTGTAGTTAAAAAATGCCGTATTTATGAGGCTTGTGGCGTTTCACAAACGCCTATCAAATTATTCTATTAAGGAGGGCGAGTTTATGTCAAAAATCACAGATTATGGATTTTTGTTTCAGCAAATGTTTGGAACAAAAGGCACAAAAAGTACAAGTGCAATAGGTAGCTTTCAGCTGTCGCAGTTAAACAGCAGCTCTATACAGTCGCAGTTAAAAGCGGCGGGTATTGATACGAACAGTGCCCAATATAAGGCTGCAATAAAGCAGATGATGTCAAATGCAAATGGGTTAATGTACACAAATATCCAGAGCATTAAAAATTTGATGAAAAGTTACGACAAAGATGGAGATTACATTGATCCAACAACGGGATTAGCAGGTCTTTTGCTAACAGATGAAAATGCAAGTAGTCAAAAACGTATTATTTCCATTCCGGAAAGCAGCAAAGATGAAATGTTTGAGCAAACGAAAAAGGAATTTTTGCAAGAAAATGGCGTCCTGAATGGAGATACGACAAAACGATCAGATGTATATACAAATATGTATCGCAAGGTACAGAAAAATGACCAATTAGCAGCGGGATATACTATGCAGCAGTATGAGCGTGCATATCGGCAGGCATTTATATCCGCAGCAAAAGCTGCTGATCCAGGTTGGGAAATAGGGAAGCCAGTCTCATCTGGGACATTAGACGGTATCACAAGAGAATCCGTGGAAGCTAATTTAAAGAAATCAGGCAGTTCACTGGCACAGGTGTCAGTGGATACAAGGATATAGTAAATTGGTTTTATGTGGCATATATTTCACTAATTATTTCAAATTAGGTAATTGCGAAACTCGCGATGCTCGTTCGCAATCTCGAACTAAACGGGGAAGAATTCGTGCAGAGCACGAATTCTAAGATAAGAAGTGGATAACTACCAGTTTTAGGCGTACTTTAATAAGCCATAGGCTTTATAAAGTTGGTAAGACCTAAGCAATGAGTGGTTTCAGACTTCGTATGTATTCATGATGTTTGATTTTGTCTGCAAGAACAACTGTAATGAGTGGACTGTCTAAAATGGCAGGATTAGTAAATGGTCAATCATACGAGGAGAAAAATGTATGTCAATTAGTATTTCCAATTATCCTGTACATTTGCAGGATGGCTTTAAACCTAATAGAGAATGTTTGAAATCTCAGGGAAGTCAAAGTGAATACCAGAAAGTATTTCATAGGGATTCCTTAGAAGTTTCCCAATTATCGAAAAACAGGGAAATCTTAATGGATAAAATTAAGCATACAGTGGTGCAGTCGGCGGCATCACTCAGCGATATGAGAGCTGGAATATTAAAGGAAATCAGGGAAGAAAAAGGGCAGTATGGCTATTCGGATGTTGTGAATGCTTGTGGGCTGAGTTATGCAAGGCTGTATTCTGAAATTGAACAGCGCTATGAAAATGAACAGTATTATAAGGTAGATGGGACGCCGCTGACAAAAGAAGATGAGATAGAGTGGCTGGATATACAATTTGAGCAGGAAGTGGCATGGCAGAAATCCTGTGCCAGAATAACAGCCCAGGGGCAGGTCATTCAGGGGAATATTCCTGAAATGCCAACAGAGGAGATGGAAGAATTGGAGGACAGCTTTTATCAGGCTAAGGATGCCTATATGAAGCTGTACCGAGAAAACAGACGGGCAGAGAGACCGCTTGTTTTGCAAAGTTATATGTTTGGCAATAGCCAGATGTATCAAATATTGAATAGACTAGGAAATTTACAGGAGAGGGTGGTATAATGCAAGTTAATTCGTCCAATGGTTCATTACAACAAAGGTTCTTTTCTGGAACAGGCAGTATAGGCGGCATCCATCTGCCGGACTTCAATGACAAATATATTTTCTCTAAAAAGAAAAGCGGTGTTAGTGATAAAGAATACCGGAAGCAGATCAGGGAACAAGCTTATGAGGATTTTGAAAAAGGGCAGTTCCAAAACAAATCCGAAGGATTTAATAGGCTGATGAAAAGCTACACATCGGAAGTGTCCCCGGACAGAAAAGGGATTATTACTTCCGGGCTGAAAGCTATTTCAAGGAACAGACAGAATGTGCTGAAGCCAATAGATTTTGTGGCAACGCTGCTTGAAGGGAAAGTGAAATATCAGAAATTGCCGTCAGGCAACAGCGATTACATAGAGTTTTACGATAAGAATGGGGAGATGGTCGCGACTTATTCCAATAATGGGTGGACGATGTATACCACCAATGCGGAGGCATCCAGACAGACGGAAATGTGCATGATCTACAATGAAGCATGGGGGAATGCAAAGAGAGGGATTCCGCTGGCAAGTGAAGAGACGGTAAATGTGGATAATATGCAGAGTAGCTTTGATGCCAAGGCATAGCAGAAAATTATCCCTAATAAGCCACAGAGGACGGGCAGGGCAGTTCCTGCAACAATGAAATAGAGCTGTCTGCCGGATGTGCTGATGTAATGAAGAAATTGTTGTTACTTGTAGTTCTCAATCTTGGTTTACTGAAAACATAAAAGAATGTGCCACAGAATTAAAGAGTGAGGGAAAGCAAGTAGCATATATCGTATGCAACGAAAAAGTAATTTCCGTTATAGGATATATGGAAAATGAATAAGAAAAAACAAACAGCAGATAACATACTGCTTGGCTGGATATGGGAATCATTCTTTTGAATTTTCCAGAACTTAGGCAGTATATAAAAGTAATAAGGCAGGTGATGTGTATGGGAAAATGTTAGTTCTGACATTTGAAGATAATGAGGATGATATGATGAAGCGCATTTTATCGTTGATAAATACCAGAGAAGAAGTCATTCAGATGTCAGGTATGAACGAGCATCTGTTGAATTTCAAAGGTCTTATGATAGATGAGGTTCAACGGGTAATCATTCGGGAAAATCAGGAGATAGAGCTTACATATACCGAGTTTGAAATCTTGAAGCTTTTTGCAAAGCATCCGGGAATAGTGTTCAGTAAGGAACAGATTTATGACATTGTGTGGAAAGAATCCTATTCCGGCGATTACAACATCGTCATGAGCCATATCCGGAATATTCGGGAGAAGATAGAGGATAATCCTAGCAAGCCAAGCTATATACAGACTGTTTGGGGAGTTGGTTATCGGTTCAATAAAAATTTAATAGCATAGAAACAGGCAATTAAGAAACAAAATCTTGGTTGTCTTTTTTATTTGTAAAAACATTTACAGTGACAGGTGCAGAAAGGAGACAGGAGTACATTGCAGAAATCAAAACGAATACGGGCAGTAATGATAAAGGTTTATAAGTGAATATCGTAGTTATGCAAAGGCAGTCAATAATGGCTGCCTTTTGTCATGCAAAAAATAAGCAGATGGAGGAAATACTATGGCAGAATCTAAAACAGAAAAACAGAAAGTACAGGAAATAACGGAGAAGCTAGAGCAGGGTATCAAGGAGCTTTTTGAAAGCGAGAAGTACAAGACTTATCTGAATACCATGTCAAAATTCCATAATTACAGCTTTAACAATACTATGTTAATTGCGATGCAAAAGCCAGACGCTACGTTAGTGGCCGGATTCAAGGCTTGGCAGAAGAATTTTGACAGGCACGTTAAGAAGGGGGAAAAGGGTATTCGTATCCTTGCCCCAGCACCCTATAAAATCAAAGAGGAGAGGGACAAGATTGATCCGGTCACACAAGAACTTTTACTTGATAAGGACGGAAATCCGCAGAAAGAAGAAGTCGAGATAACAATTCCGGCATTCCGGGCAGTATCCGTTTTTGATGTGGCGCAGACAGACGGAAAGCCGATACCGGAACTTGCGGCAAAGGAGCTTCTTTCAGATGTGGAAGGGTATCAGGATATGATTCGTGCAGTAGAAGCCATTTCACCAGTACCGATTGAACTGGAGGAGATAGCCGGAGATTCCAAAGGCTACTATGACAGGGAAGCAAAGCGGATTGCGGTGCAGGAAAACATGAGCGAGGGCCAGACCTTAAAGACCATGATCCATGAGGTGGCTCACTCCAAGCTGCATAGCAAGGAAGTGGAGCAGGATGAGCAGATGAAAAAAGACCGCAATACCAAAGAAGTGGAAGCTGAGAGCATAGCTTATACAGTATGTCAGCATTTTGGAGTGGACACTTCCGATTATTCCTTTGGATATATTGCCGGATGGAGCAGTGGCAGAGATACCAAGGAACTGAGAGCTTCCATAGATACGATACGGAGGACAGCTTCGGAGTTGATTACCGGGATAGAGGAACAATTACAGGAATTACAAAGGAACAGGGAAGTATCACAGGAACAGACAAAGGAAAGTATTCTCCTCATACAGAATACTGACCTTTCAGAGTTCAGTCTGCTTGATGTATATGGCATGGACAGACCGGAACTGATGCAGGCATTGTCAGAAATGACAGACGATGACAAGTTGAGCATACAGGCATATTTGGAAAGCAGGGGTGCATGGACAACGGAAATCGGCAATCAGGATTCCAGAGAGTACGGAGAGTATCATCTGGATGTGCGTTATAACACAGATACAGATGAGCTGATTGATATGAAGGAGAGAAAGGCGGTCTATGATAAGGCAATGGAGCCGATCAATGCCGATGATGTGGTTGTTAAGTTCGCTTCAATTTTTGAAAGCGAATGGGAGGTTTTGAAAATCACAAATATGTTGAGGGATGATGTCAGAAAAATGCTCAAAGATATGGCTTCTCTTGATGAAAAAGAATGGGATGGCAATTACCTTTCATATATGGAAAAACAGGGAGCGGAAATCACGTTACTTGCGTCCAGTAGTAAGGAATTAAACGGAAATATGCCGGACTTTTGGGATTATGAATACGATTTTGATGCAGGTCTGACGGATGCGGAGAAATTGTCTGTCATTCAACAGGCAGAGCATATCATTAACCGGTTGGAGCATGGACAGCCTGCCTTTTCCGATGATGAAAGAAATCTGATTGTAAATTATGCTTATAAGCTGAGTAATGTGGAGAAAACAAGGGAGCTTGCAGAACATATCTACGCACAGGAAGTGGATGGAAATCAGGATGTTGCATTAGCAATGTTTGATGCACAGGCAGAAATCGACGCACTGCCGGATAGCATGGTCGGAATATCTGAAATGCAGGAGTATGGCTATACATGGATTGAAATGCTTCCACTAACACAGGAAAGGGCATTGGAACTATTTGACCATGACTTGCCTGTGTATCTTTTGCATACGGATGGTTCCGAGAGTACTGTAGCTGATAGAAAACAGATTTTAGAGCATGATGGAATGTGCGGAATAGAAAAAGGGGACTGGCAGAATGAACGGAAACTTCTCATGATGCAGGAAGAACTTACAGAGAGTAATTCCAACAGGGAAGCACTGCTTTTATATGGAAATACCGATAAATACGGTATTTACCAGTTAAAGGATAATCCCGAACTGGACAAGTTCCGCTTTGAGGGAACGGAAAGCCTGAAGCGTATGGGAATAACCAAAGACAATTTTGATGCGGTATTGCCGGAAAATTATAAGCTCGTGTATATGGGAGAACTGGCAGAATTGCAGGGGCAGACACAATCGGAAACATTGGAAGCAATCTATACAAAGTTCAATATTGACCACCCTGCAGATTATAAGGCTCATTCGCTTTCCGTCAGCGACATTGTAGTATTGCATGAGGACGGCGAGAACAGCGCACACTTTGTTGATTCTTTTGGATTTACGGAACTGCCGAAGTTTATGCTGACATTGGAGGGCAGGGAGAACGAAATACAGACAGAGTTTGCGGTACATATCGCAGACCGCTATATCCTTATGCACGAATGTGATGGTGGATACGATTACTCCATTCTGAATGAGCAGTATCATTTACTGGATGGCGGTGTATATGACAATCCGGATATTACCATTCAAAGAGCAATGGATATGGTCATTGCAGACCTGAAAGAACCACGCTTTTCAGCGGTTACAGAGCAGTATTATCGTGATGAGTATTTGCAGGGTGAAGTATATGTGGGTTCTGAGGTTGAGATTGTAGATTATGAGGAGCTTTCAGAAAAAGCGGAGGAAGTGGAACAGGCAGACTTGGAAGCAAAGCAGGCAGAATTTAGAGAGAACAATCCGGATGTGGTTGCAGATTTCCGGGCAAAGACAGAAGAACTGTTTCATAGTCTGGACGGACAGAGCGCAGAGGATATAGAAAAGACGGTATATGCTTATGTGCAGTCGCAGATTGACGAGTACGGTCTGGATGCAGAAATTGTGGATGTGGTTGTGGAATACACCGGTTCCACCAGAGAAGATGACCTTTTCAATATGCTGCATGAGGACAGCATTTATATTGCAGGCATTCAGGTAGATATTAACCCGATTACGGAGGGGAAAACCGGAACGCTTGCAACTTATCTTCTGGCAGTGGAGAGCTATCTTGCAGAGAAACAGGCAATGCAGAAAGCATCTGCCGTGGGAGCCATACCAGAGAAAACCGTTACCTTAACGGTTGCAGAGTGCGGCGAATTTCACAGTTTGGGAGAGTTTCATGAGAATATTGCAAGTGTGGAGAAAGCAATCGCTGTGTGGAAAAGCATACCACCGGAGCGCATGAACGGGATTCCGAGCATCGGCATCAACATACATACCGAGGGAACCGAGCGTTATGAGGATGTGGAAATGAATATTCTCTCCGGCAAGGTCATTGACCTGGATGTCTTGGATTATGTACCGGACATAACAGACGATCCGAAAGCAATCGAGGTCATAGCGGAGCTGATTGACAAGTTACCGGACATTGAGGTGCGTGGTTCGCTGGAGAAGTGGCAGGCAGCTATCCTTGCTTTGGAGATAGACCAGTTTTCCTATGACTATGACACCTATCAGTATCGGGATACGGTTGAGGACAGGGAAGCACAGGTTGCCAACATCACTGAGGACATCAGAAATGGAAATACCGGGTATCTGAATGACTTTCTCAATGCGGTCATTTCTGAAGGCGTCAGAGAGGGTATTACAGACATTTTCGGGCAGGGTGTGGAGCTTGATGACAGCGAAGCGGTTCAGACTGCGAGAAGGGCAAAGGAGCTGCTTGACAAGCTGGCAGAATACAAGCCGCTTGCAAAGTTGGAGGAGCTTGAAGAACAGAATTACAACATGATTGATAATGTCCTGAATAACGGAGCGGAGAAAAAGGAACATGAGCAGACCAAAGGCAGAATTTCCATACGGGAGAAACTGACAGAGAAAAAGGCAGTCATAGAGCAGAGGGACAAGTCGGAGCGTACTTTACAGGAAAAGGAAACCGAGAAAAAATCACAGAGGGAGATGTAAAAAGATGAGTAAATTCGCAGTAGAAGAAATCAATTTCATGTGTGTGTTTGAGACACAGGACAGGGCGGATATGATTGGACAAATCAGACAGGTAATGCCGCACATAAAGGACAGCGATATGGAGAAGCTTGGAGAGCAGGTGTTAGGTAAGCTTCAGAGCATGACCGATGAGGAATTTGCAGAGGTTGACTTAGAAGTGGTAGAGTAAAAAAGTAGTCAATCGAATGTCAAGCATTTGATTGACTACTAATATGAGCCATATAGTATATTGTTTTTGATGTTATGATTCATGTTAGGGAAATAGAGGTGAAATTATCTGTAGATAATTAGTTATAAGTTTGTTGAATGTTGGTAAAATTTAAAGAATTTACCCCAAATTTAATTTAAAAATTCACTTTACGAACACATTACAGTTTAATATTAAAGTATAACAAATAAAAACTTTACTTTCTCGAACAATTAATATAACATATTAATAAAAATATGTATATATATTAAAAATGAATGACGACAAGTGATGTAAAATAGCTATAGGTAGGGATAAAGAGGTAATTTTATGTTGGTATCATATAATGGGTTATGGAAGTTGCTAATTGATAAAAATATGAAAAAAATTGATTTGGTCAATGAACTCGGGATTAGCAGTAGTACTATTGCAAAGATGACTAGAGGCGAGTATGTATCGATGGCTGTTTTAGGAAAGATATGTAGTAAGTTGGATTGTGATTTTGGAGATATAGTTCATTTTGAAAATGTAGATGATTCAGCTATTTAGCAGACAAATGTGGAGTGATATCATAAAGATACAAATGTTGGAGGAAGCTATATATGAACAGAAAGTATAGAAGAAAATATTTATTTGAGTTTGCAAAAGAAAAGACAAATTATAAAAATAAATTTTATAATATAGTTTTTCATGCTGAGAAAGATGATATATTCCGTATTATAAGAACAGTAAGCAATAATTCTTCGATGAAAATGAGAGTAGAAAAGATATTATTTCCTAAAACCATACATGATATGTGCAGTAATCGAATTGTGATAAATACAGAGTTAGATGTGGATTATCTGCGTTCATATTGCATAAGAATATTTTGTGAATATAAACAGTATATAGAAAGCTACATCGATATGAAAAATCAATATGAAAAATTCCTTTTTTCAGAACAATATGCAGAGGCATTGCATGTTATAAATAATATAGAAGAAAAAATGGGACTTTCTGTATGGAGCATATCCAAGAGAATGTATTTATATGATAAAATATATGGATTGGAAAAGCATAAGAGATATTTATCTGAACTACAGAACAATGTGAATAACAATATTTTGCTAAGTACTTTGTTTGAACTGGAAAGTTATTTTGCAGAATCAAATACAAGTTATTCTGCTTACAAGAAAAGGTTAGAAAGTTATAATGATATACTTCAAGAGAATGCTATCATTAGAATGTATTTGGACTATAGATTTAATGTAGAGCGCAAATTTGAACTTGAAAAGATTCAGATTGCATTTATGTTTGATAGCCAGTTATCTATTGTCGATATGTATGAGACTTTTGTTTTGGCAGAACAGATAATGTTTACTGAAGGAATTAGAAATAAAGAGAAACTTGATACAAGTGACTTTAGACTATGTAATCTTAATTTGATAGAAACACCTGAACGGATATGTGATTATAACGAAGAGTATTACAAATTATTAGAATTATATACTTGTGGGAAATATCAGGAGTATATTGAGCGGTGCGAACAATACTTATTAAAAGTACCACAGGATTTTCAGAGTATAATTCTTTTAGTTAAGTCTTACATTCTTTTAAATAAAAAAATGGAGATTGGGAAAAATTTATGTAAATGGTTATATGACGTATATTCTTTGAATGGAAAAGAAGCAGAAGCTATTCAGGAGTTGTTTTCATATCTTAAGGTAGTGAGATTTACTAGTTGGGAATATAAAATTATGGGCTTTATCTCGAGAAAGACGACTATGCCTCAGAGAAAGAAAATGAGCTTTTTATCCGTGATTAATGATGTTTGTATATCTCCTAATATTGTAAATAATGAATGCTTTAATGGGGATGTTACAGAATTTTTAGATTCCTTTGCTAATATATGCCCTATAACTCAGAAATTATACCTATATAAATTGGGGATAGGTGTATTTCCAACAGCAATATTAGATGAAAATAGAAGTTTATTTTTCGAAGCGGATAAGCTTATTGATGCAAGTAAAAATGATGAAGCCCTTGATATTCTTACAAGGATCTCTCGAACAGATAATTATTTTTTAGAGCGTGTTCTTCGTAGAAAAATCAGAATATATGAGCAGAAAGAAGATTATTTAGCTGAAGTAGAATGTGTAACAAATGCAATATTGCAGAATAATAATTTACAAAAAAGAATTGACTTATCCGAAGTGTTAAAACATGTAAATAGTCATTTGTCAAAGGATATTAAGAGAAGCATTCAGTATGTGGTATTTACATATTTATGCATGCCAGGTAATTATAATAAGCAGAGGATAGCTTATTCCAATTATATGGATTATAACAGATATAAAAGTATTGATGATATTGTATCCAATGAAGAAAAAAACGCTGTATTGATTGAATTTTTGAGTAAAGTATGTATACAACACATATTAAAAAGAGATATTATTTTAAATCCGGGTGGAAACAAGGCTGATGAGTTGCGTGTTGAAATACTTAAAGTACTAATTGATATTGATGAACAAAATAGAAAGAAATATTATGCAGAGATTGCTGCAATTACAAAGCAAAAAAGTATCAAAGATAGAATTAAGCAGATAAATCAAAGCCGTGTCTATGTTGATACTGATAATATTAAAAAAGAAAATGAGAGCACATTAAGAGAAGATTTTAATCGGTATTTAGCTATGAAAGATTTAGATGAAGGGCTAATATCATATGATATTTATAGTGAAGATTATATTAGTGATCTGAAAAAGATTGTTGATGAAATCAATGAAAAAATCAAAACAAATGTGGTATATTCTCAAAAGATGATTATTCTCAAAGGAATTATTACAACAATTACTGAAGAATTCTTGTTTAATGAGAAGTATGGATTAAATACTTTTTTGAGCTCACGTATACGGCATGGGTATTGTAAAAAACAGCTTACGACAGTATTTCAAGAATATAATTTACTTTCAAAAAAGAAGAAAAATAATAGTGAAGAATATTTGATAAATGAATATTGGGATGGAGTTTTGCCGAAAAACACAAGGGGAAGTGAGGAAATAAAAAAGTATTTGTCTAAATTTACGCTAAATATAGAAAAAAAGGTGGATGATATAAAGAAAAATTGGTTAAGCATAAAATACAGAGAGGAAAATGAGTCTATATTAGACTATACATTATGTGTTAATCAATGTTTATTAATAGATATGGATAATATTATTGATTTTAACACATTTTATGATGAAATAATAGAATTACTATGGAAATATACCTTGGGGCATTTTGCAGCATTACGTGAAAAAATACAAGTCGAACTTTTAGCCTTCTTCCAAGATGAGTTGACCATGTTATTAGAAAAGATAGGAAAGATTTCTGATGTGAATGTGAAAAATGAGGTTAAAACCATATGCAATAACATAAATTTGTGTAAGTCAAAAATAGGAGCAACGACAAAAGAGTTTGCAACGGTGTACAAAGGGAACATAATAAAAAACTTAATAATGGACTGCCAAT
>OLRJ01002147.1_pt1 | contig 15303 bp, 10 predicted proteins | sample 1672741 | NCBI WGS metagenome assembly OLRJ01 (sample SAMEA3136719, study PRJEB25190) | human gut metagenome | biome: human gut; feature: human-associated habitat; material: faeces | place: Austria | collected 2013
TCGTGCCCAAAAGGCACACCTTGCGGATGTAGTTCATCGGTAGAACGAAAGCTTCCCAAGCTTTAAAGGCGGGTTCGACTCCCGTCATCCGCTCCATTCGAAACCCTTGGAATCGTTGGAATTTCAAGGGTTTTTCTATTGTCGTAAAAGACCCGTGAAGCCAACTTCGCGTCGCGCAACTGTCGGTTGCGTCGCAAAATTTGGTTGCGAATCGCAATGCAACCGCAAGATGGTGGCGTGGAACGCGACGTTTGTGACAAGCTGCTGATGCTTTGCGACATGTTCGGTGTGACGTTGGATGATTTGGTCATGGGCGACGTGTGCGCGTCGGCGGGCCGTGGAGGTGCGGGACGCGTGGGCTGTGTGGATGCGGGACGCATGGACTTGGCTGCCGATACGGCTGGTGTGGCAGCGTCGGATGGGGTGGTTGACTCTGCTGTTGGTGCGGTTCCGGGGGTAATCGGGTTCGCGGCATCGCAGGTTGCAGGAGTGTCCGATTCTGCAGAATCGGACACTCGTGGAGGGCGATGGGTAGGCTGGAGCCCGTGAACACGAACCAGAAGTCCCCCTCCGATTCCGGCGCAAACCACCCCACCGGCAACTCCTGCAATCCGCTACTCGGCCATGCCACATCACACGCGGCGACACTCATCGGCCTGTTCGCAATCGTCCTGTGGGGCTTCATGGCCGGCCTCGTGCGACTGGTCTCCGAATCGTTCGGCGCCACGCTCGGTTCGGCGCTCATCTACACCGTCGGTGGTGTCATGCTGTTCATTGTGCGCCGTCCGAAACCAATCCGCGAAGCGCCATGCAAGTACCTCATCGCAGGCGGACTCATGTTCATCGCATACGAGGCGTCAATCTCGCTGTCGATCGGCCTGGCCACAACGAACGCGCAATCCGTGGAAGTCAGCCTTGTCAACTACTTGTGGCCGACGCTGCTGGTGCTGATGACCGCAGCGGTATCGCACAAACGTGGTGCGGTCGCCAAAGCGATTCCTGGCGCGGTGATCGCAACCATCGGTGTGGCGATGGCGGTTGGCGGAGAAAGCCTTGATATGCAGGAAGCGGTCCACAATATCGCCAGTAACCCCCTACCGTATGTGCTCGCGTTTGTTGGCGCCTTTATTTGGGCGATTTATGCGACTTTTACGCCGTCGTTGTCCGGCGGTTACGACGGCACGACGATTTTCTTCTGCTGTGTGGCCGTTGTACTGTGGACCATCCATTTCGTTTCGGGAGACGGTTTGCCGGACACGGCGCCCGGCATCGGTGGATATGCTGCGCTGATTGCGTGCGCCGCTTCGATTTCGGGCGGCTACGCGTGCTGGGGATACGGCATGTTGCACGGCAGTATGGAAACGCTTGCGATTGGTTCGTACGCGACTCCGCTGTTTTCCACGGCTTCTAGCACGCTTCTGTTGGGCGTGGCGCTGGGCATGCCGTTCTGGATCGGTGTTGTGCTGGTGGTTGCCGGTTCTCTGATCAACGTGTGGTTTGCACGGTGCCCCTGAGTGTCCGTTTCTCCCGAATCGGACAACCTGGGGTGACCGGATGACGCGTGGGTGGCTGATTCGGGGGATCGGACACTTGTTGGTGCGTGAGGAGGCGACATGTGGGGTAGTGGCGGCGCAGAGGAGCGCCGGGATGGCGCAGCGGTACGTAAGGGAAGTGACTGGGCAGGACAATGCCCTACGCCTCCACGCTAGCTTAGGTTTTTGCCGGCTGGTCGATGGTGACGAATTCGTGGCTTTGGGTTTTCAGGTCGTCGATGATGGCGGGCAGCGCGTTCACGTGTACCAGCCGAAACTGATCTAAACCGGCTCAAACCAGCCCGTTCAAATCCGCCTCGTCACATCACCTTGGTGGACTCCAGATTGCGGCTCACCCAGTTGTTCAACCGGATCACCGGCTTGCGCAACACCAATCCCAGCAGCAGCGAAGGAATCAGGAACAAGGCGAGATACACCATGTCAAGCAGGTACTCATTGCCGTATGATCCGGCCATCGCGGCGTGCATGGCATCGATGGCGTGCGGGAATGGTAGGAACGGGTAGAGCATTTGGAAGAACTTCGGCAGCGTCTCGATAGGGAACGTACCGCCCGAACCGGCGACCTGCATCACCAGCAGCACCACGGCCACGGCCTTGCCGATATCGCCGAACGACACGGTCAGCGTATACACGATATTCGAGAACACGAGCGCGGCAAGCCACCCCACGGCAAGGAACTGCAGCGCATGATTCGCCTGCACGCCAAGGAAATACGTGTCACCCAGGCAAACCAGTGTGCCCTGCAGCAACGCGAGCAGTGCGAAGATCGCGTACCGTCCGAAATACTCGTGGTCGAGGCGCAGTCCCCAACGTGAGGCGTTCCCCGGGCCGGACGGGCCGGCGATGCGCGGCAGCGTGTCGCCCAAGCCCAGCACATGCGCCTTCTCGCGGTCCGAAATCGTCACTTTCAGCATGGCGCACAGGATGATCGCACCCACCCAGATTGACAGGATCGTATAGAACGGCGCCATGGCCGAACCGTAGTTCGCGATCGGGTACACCGAGACGCGATGCAGTGCGACGGGCGCGGAAATCAGTGTGGACAGTGTGGACGCGTTGGCGGTGGCCAGTGCACGTAGTTCGTCCGATTCACCCGAATCGGACGAACTGGCGTCGTTGCCACCATTGCCACCATCGCTGTTGCCGTCACCGGCGTTCCCGCCCGTCTCCAGCTTCGTGATCAGCTCCTTCACCGTCGCTGCCGACGAGTCGAGTTTCTTCGCGATCGCGCCGAGCGTGGAACGGATGGACGTCACATTCGTCCCCACATCGCCCGTCACATCGTACAGACCGTCGGCGGTGCCGCTCAGCTGGGTGATCATGCTGTCGGTTTGGGAGATCAGCGTGCTGACTGTGGAGGCGAGCGCGTCGATTTTCGGCTTGACGTTCGTGGCGTAATCGTCGCGCACATTGCTGATCGACTGCTTCGCGGAGGTGATGCGGTTCAGGATCTCCTTGCGGGAGCGTTCCGCGGCTGCGGTATCCTGCGTGACCTGCGTGGAAGCGTCTTTCAGCTGCTGCGCGAGCTTCTGCGAATCGCCTTTGGCGGCTTCCAGCAGCGTGATCTCCCGGTCGATGGCTTCCAGCAGCGCCTGTTTCGCGGAATCACTGTCCGGTAGTTGTTCCACCGATTCGCGCATGTGGTTGAGGCTTGTGATGTACGTGTCGTACAGCGATTCGCCGCTGGAGATTTGTTCGCTCAACGTTGCCAACTGGCTGGCTGCGGTGTCTGAGCCCTTGCCGATCGCGTCGAACGCCTTGTTCACCTTGGCAGCTACTTGGTCGAACGCGCCTGACACCTGGTCGAGCGCGGTGTTCACCGAGGAGGTGACGTTCGCACCTGCAGAAGTGAGTGACGTGGCACCTGATTTGCCTTGCTTCAACGCGTTCTGGGCCTGTTTGCCCGCCTTGGTCGCCGAGGCGAGCAGTTTGCCCGTGGAATCCACGATGTCGTTCGCCGAGCCGAGCAGCTGCGAATACGACGTCACCTGCTGCGATGCGCCGCTCAGCGTATCCGCCGTGGTGGTGAGATTGCCGTTGAGGTTGCGCATGTATTCGGCCATTTGCGGGCTTTGCGAATAGTGTAGGATGCTTGAGGCCAGGTCGAGTCCGACTTGCGCAATCGTTTTGGCGAAGGTTTTGTCGATCGTGTTGACCACGGTTGTCGCGCCCTGATCGGTGATATGCGGGGCGATCGGGTTGATTTTCTCGTTCAGATAGTACTTGAGCTGCGCGTGTTTGATGTCGGGGGAGAACAGCGTCATCATGTCGGCGCTGAAACCTTTCGGAATTACGATCGCCGCATAGTATTCGCCGGATTTCACCCCGTCGATTGCCTTGTCGCTTTTCACGAACTGCCAGTCCAGCTGGTCGTTGGCGTGCAGTGTGCTGATGATGGTTTCGCCCACGTTGACGCGCACCGGTATGAGATCCGACTTGTAACCCTTGTCGTTATTGGCCACGGCGACCTTCAATGCCTTGGTGTTGCCGTAGGGGTCCCAGCTGGCCGCGATGTTGAACCAGGCGTACAGCGCCGGCACCACCACCAGGCCCATCGAGACGATCACGGCGATCACGTTGCGGGTGGCATGGCACATGTCCCGCTTGAAGATGCCCCAGATCATTTTCACTGTTCGTTCCCCTCCTCACGCAGACTCCTGCCAGCATTTCCGTCCGTGTTTCCAGCCGCATACTCAGCCGCATGTTCAGGCGCATGTCCGGCCGAACCACCATGCGCAGCCTCATACAGTCTCGTACGTACGGCATGCATCGGCTTGTAATGCATGCCCGGCCGGAACAGCAGGTTCTCGTGCAGGATCGCGCTGCGGAACTCTTCCGCACTCATCGCTTCCTCGCCCAGATAATTCGCATACCGTTCGCGCAGATACTCCACCACGATGAGATACGTGTCGATGGCGATGATCGAAATGATCCAACCGAGCAGCATGGCGAGCTTCATGCGCGTGATGAATAGCAATAGCAGGAACACGAACGGCAGTACCGCCAGCGCGAGGAATCCCCAACGCACCAGGCGCGGGTACAGGCGGAAGAAATGAATCGCCCGTCTGCGGGCGAGTTCGGGGAACTCCTCGGCGATCTGCTGCGCGGTCTCGGTGAGCCGCAACGGTTCCACCGTGCCTTCGTTATGTTCGGTGATCATCAGATCAGTGTCCGCCAGACGGTTGTCGAACAGGCGGTTGAGGTTCAACGCCAGCTTGCGGACCACCAAGCCGATGAACAGCGCCACAGGCAGATACCAGAACAGCGAGAGCATGTCGATCCAATAATGGTTGGCATACATGCCGCCGATCGGCCCGCGCATCGCGTTGATGCCGTAGGTGAACGGTAGGAACGGTTTCAGACGGCGGAAGAATTCCGGCATCATCTCGATGGGGTAGAGGCCTGCCGCGCCCGGAATCTGGATGATCACCAGAATCACGGCGACGGCCTTGCCGATATGCCGGAACGCCACGGCGAGCGCGTAAATGATGTTCACGTAGACGAACGAGGCGAAAATGCCGGCGAGGATGAACAGGAACGGATGCTCGCATTGGATGCCCAGCGCGAGATCGCCGATCGTGGCGATGATCGCCTGCAGGAATCCGACCGTGACGAACAGCAGCCAACGGCCCATATAGCCTTGGCGTGGCGTGTACATGCGGATCTTCTCATCGCGGTCCACTTCAAGCTTGTAGATCGCGACGAGCACGAATCCGCCGACCCACAGCGCAAGATTCGTGTAGAACGGCGTGACCGCGGAACCATAGTTTTTGACCGGGTAGAGGACCTGTTCGTCCAAATGCACCGGCTCGCCCACGAACGAGCCGACCTCGCTCGCGTCAAGTCCGAGCGCTTGGGAAAGCTGCTGGAACATCGCCGAACTGCTCAACGCGGCCACATCGGTGCGCGTGGTGTTGAGCTGTTTGGCGAGATTGGCGAGCTGTGTCTGCGTGCCAGCAATGGTGGTGTTCGTTTGGGTCACGGTGCGCGACAACTGGTCGAGCAGCCCGTTGCCCTGTTCCAGCGTGCTTTGCAGCGTGGTAAGCGTGCCGGACAGCGACCCATTGGCCAGGCTGAGTGTATCGAGCCCGGTGTTGAGATTCGGCATGACCGTGCCGGTGATGGTCGTGCGTGCGTTCGCCATCGACGCCGTGCCGTTCTTCGCCAGCGTGGTGACATCGTCGTTGAACCCGTTCGCGGTGTTCTTCCCCGCGTTGATCGCAGCCGTGGTGTCCTGATCGAAGGCGTCGATGCGCTGCTGCTGGAACGTCAGCTGTTTGCGGGCTTCGGCGAGCTGCGCGGAAAGATCCTTATACGTTTGGCTGTTCGGATCCAGCTGGCTGGCCTGCAACGCCTTCTCCACGTCGTCGAGCACATTGCCGGTGGTGGTGTTGACGTGATGCATGGTGCTGGACACTTGGTCGAGCGCGTCCTGCGTGGTGTTCAGTCCGCTGAGCACGGTGCCGGTGGCATTGCTCACGTTGACCTGCAGGCCGGACAGTTGCGTGCTGCCGTTGTCGAGCGCTCCGACCAGCGTGTTCGAGAATCGTTCGGTTTGTGTGCGCGTCTCGCTCAGCAAGTCGGACGCCTTGCCGACGGTGCCAAGCGAGTTGGTGATTTCCGAGGTGAGCGCGATGTTGGACTGTTTGGCCGAATCGATGGTGGTGAGGGCCTTGTCGAGCGTGGAACGGGTGTCGCGCAGCTGCTGTTGGACGGTTTCGAGCTGGTTGATGGTGTCGGTCAGATCGTTGACGACGTCGCTTTGCGCGCTTTTCACGCTGCCGGTGGTTTCTCCCGCTGCCTCCTTCACTTCCTTTGCCACGGCGTCGGCCACGCTGGAAACGAAAGTGGTGTTGATCTGCTCGTCGATCGTGGTCGCGCCCGTATCGGTGATTTTCGGCGCGATCGCGTTCAGCTTTTCGTTGATGTAGTACGTGATCGACGGTCGGTCGCCTTTACCGGTGACGGTGCCGATTAGTCTGGAGCTGAAGTCTTCCGGCAGTACGATCGCCGCATAGTATTTGCCGGATTCCACGCCTTCGATGGCTTGCTGCTTGGGAACGAAACGCCAGCCGAGCTGATGGTTCTTCTTAAGCTGGTTGACGGTCTGCTGGCCAGCGTCGAGATGGCCGACCAGCGTGGAGGTTGTGCCCTTGTCCTCGTTCGCCACAGCGACTTGGATGTTGCCCGTGTTCGCGTACGGGTCCCAGTTGGCGAGGATATTGCACCATGCGTACAGTGATGGGATGATGGCCACACCCAGCGTGACGACGAGCGCCACGGGGTTCTTCAGAATGCGTTTCACGTCTCGAAGGAAGATGGCGAAAACCTGGTGCATCAAGCCTCCTCGCGGGTATTGGTCGCAACATCTACGTGCGGCGGCATGCCCGTGCGGGAACACCCGGTTGGGCTCTTCGTCGCGCGATCCGGTGGACATTCTATGACTTCCGATGGAACGATCGCAATGGTTTCGCCATGTTTATTGGTCGGTCCCGCAAGTGTCGGGATATGAGACGAAAACGCTCGGCATATGGCTCTAGTGGGGCGGGCGACCTGGATATGGAGCGGACGGTCGGGAAAACGGAAAGGAAAGATGGCGAATGTTGTCACATGACAAAGTGGTATAGGGTTGGGCGATAATGGAGGCATGACTATTGCAACGCCGGAACGTTATGCGCAAATGCTGGACGCCGCACGCCGCGGCGGTTACGCCTATCCCGCGATCAATGTGACCAGCACGCAGACCCTGAACGCCGCACTCCAGGGTTTCGCCGAGGCGGAATCCGATGGCATCATCCAAGTCTCCGTAGGCGGCGCCGCCTACTTCTCCGGGCAACGCGTCAACGACCGCGTCACCGGCTCGCTTGCCTTCGCAGCCTTCGCGCACGAAGTCGCGGCGAAATACCCCAACATCACCATCGCCCTGCACACCGACCACTGCGCCAAACAGTATTTGGACGAATGGGTGCGCCTCTTGCTCGACCATGAAGTCGAACAGGTGAAGCACGGTCAGGAACCGACCTTCCAGTCACACATGTGGGACGGTTCCACAGTGCCGCTGGATGAAAACCTCGACATCGCAGAAGAACTGCTCGACAAATCCCAAGCCGCGCACACCGTGCTGGAAATCGAAATCGGCGCGGTCGGTGGCGAAGAAGACGGGCACAGCGCCGAAATCAATGACAAACTGTATTCCACGCCCGCGCAAGGCATCACCGTCGCGCAACGACTCGGCCTCGGCGAGCGCGGACGCTACATGGCCGCCTTCACCTTCGGCAACGTGCACGGCGCATACAAACCGGGCGTGGTGAAACTGCGCCCCGAACTGCTCGACGAAATCCAGACCACGGTCGCGCTCGCGATCAAGGCCGGCGAAATGCCCGACCCCGCGCACTCGCTGGATGTCGCTCCCGGTAAGCCGTTCGCCCTGGTGTTCCACGGCGGTTCCGGCTCCGCGCCGGAGGAGATCGCGCAGGCCGTGAGCTACGGCGTGGTGAAGATGAACATCGACACCGATACGCAGTACGCATTCAGCCGTGCGGTGGCCGGTCACATGTTCTCCAACTATGATTCGGTGCTCAAAATCGACGGTGAGGTGGGCAACAAGAAGCTGTACGATCCGCGATCCTGGGGTCGTGAAGCTGAATCCGCGATGGCCGCGCGTGTGGTCGAAGCATGCAAGCAGCTCGGCAGTGCCGGGCACGCGCTGAACTAGCCAACGGTCTTTCGAACTGTTTTCGGGCGTTTTCTGGTCTGTTTTTCGGACCGGTTGCAATCCGATTACGGTCGGTCCGGAGCCGTGAGCATCCCCCAGACCCGGTAGAGGGTGAAGAGTAATCTTTGTAAGGCTTTAGGCGCAAGGCTTAAGGCAGAATCGCGTACGCACGGAGGTGCAACAACATGCCTGGAATTGTTTTGATCGGTGCCCAGTGGGGAGACGAGGGCAAAGGCAAGGCAACAGATCTGATCGGCACGAAGGTCGACTACGTCGCCCGCTTCAACGGCGGCAACAACGCGGGCCATACCGTGGTGGTCGGCGACGAATCGTATGCGCTGCACCTGCTGCCGTCCGGCATCATCAGCCCCAACACCACCCCCGTCATCGGCAATGGCGTGGTCGTCGATCCGGAAGTGCTGTTCCAGGAGATCGACGGCCTTGAAAGCCGTGGCGTGGACTGCTCCCGACTGCTGGTGAGCGAAAGCGCGCACATCATCGCCCCGTACCACCGCGTGCTCGACAAGGTGACCGAACGCTTCCTCGGCAAGCATAAGATCGGCACCACCGGCCGTGGCATCGGCCCGGCATACGCCGACAAGATCAACCGCGTGGGCATCCGCGTGCACGACCTGTTCAACGCGGAGCACCTGCATGACAAGGTCGAGGCCAGCCTGCATCAGAAGAACCAGATGCTCGTCAAGCTGTACAACCGTCGCCCGATCGACGTGGACGAGACCACCGACGAGCTGCTCAAGCTTGGCGAACGCCTGAAGCCGTACGTGGCCAACACCTCCCTGGTGCTCAACAAGGCGCTCGACGAGGGCAAGACCGTGCTGTTCGAAGGCGGCCAGGCCACCATGCTCGACGTGGACCACGGCACCTACCCGTTCGTGACCTCCTCCAACCCGACCGCCGGCGGCGCCTGCACCGGCACCGGCGTTGGCCCGACCAAGATCACCCGCGTGATCGGCGTCTCCAAGGCGTATGTGACCCGCGTGGGCGAAGGCCCGTTCCCGACCGAACTGTTCGGCGAGGACGGCGAATGGCTGCGCGCCCAAGGCCACGAGTACGGCGTGACCACCGGTCGCCCGCGTCGCTGCGGTTGGTTCGACGCGGTCGTCAACCGTTACGCGGCCCAGGTCAACGGCCTGACCGACATCGTGCTCACCAAGCTCGACGTGCTCACCGGCCTCAAGGAAATCCCGCTGTGCGTGGCGTACGACGTCAACGGCGAGCGTCGCGACGATATGCCGACCGACCAGGCCGAGTTCGCCGCCGCGAAGCCGATTTACGAGTCCATGCCGGGTTGGGACGAGGACATTTCCCAGGTCCATGACTTCAACGATCTGCCGAAGACCTGCCAGGATTACGTCAAGCGTCTTGAGGAACTGTCCGGCTGCCGCATTTCCGTGATCGGCACCGGCCCGCAGCGCGACCACATCATCCAGATCAACTCGCTGATCGACTGAAGCTGATTCGGCTGATTCGTCGATATGAACGTCGGTAACGAACGTCAATGACAAGTGCCGGTGGGCCTGTGCCTGCCGGCACTTTGCGTATGGTGCGTGCGATGGCGTGCGCGTATGACGCACACCGCATACACACCGACGGGGTGCGCGGCGGAGGAACGGAAAAGGGGAGTGCGATGACTGCAATGCCGCCTAACGACAGGTTCGACAGGTTTGACAGGTTCAGCAAACTGGTCCCGCGATTCGACCACCTGAAATGGAAGATGGCCGCTGCCGGCATTCTCGTCGGCCTGATTTCCGGCTTCCTCGTCGTCCTCTACCGTCTCGGCATCGAATACGGCACCGACACCGCGCGCTGGATCTACGCGCGCATCCGCGAAACCCCGTGGCTGGTCGCACCGTGGGCGGTCGCCGCAATCGCAGCCGCGCTCGCCATCGCATGGATGGTCAAAAAAGAGCCGATGGCCGGCGGCAGCGGCATTCCGCAAACCAACGGCGTGGTGATCTGCGGCCTGAAAATGCGATGGCAGACGATTCTGCCGGTTCGCTTCATCGGAGGCCTGCTCGGATCGCTCTTCGGCCTCTCGCTCGGCCGCGAAGGACCGTCCATCCAAATCGGCGCATCGGGCGCGCAGTTCCTATCGCACCGGCTGCGCGGCAAGAAACGTGAGGACATGCAGGAGCATTATCTGGTCACCGCCGGTGCCGCGGCCGGCCTGTCCGCCGCGTTCAGCGCACCGCTGTCCGGCATGATGTTCGCTTTGGAAGGGGTGCATCGCAGTTTTTCGCCCGCGATTCTGATGGGCGCCACCGCCGCGTCCCTGACCGCCGATTTCGTATCGAAATACTGTTTCGGCCTGCGTCCGGTGCTTGACTTCGGCACCATCGGCCAACTGCCGCTCGGCGAATACGGGTGGCTGATTCCGCTGGGATTGGTGGCCGGTTTGGTCGGTTCGCTGATGAACCGTTCGCTGCTCGGCTTCCAAACGCTGTACGGCAAGCTTCCCGCATGGAGCCGCCCTTTGATCGCGATCGCACTCGCGCTGCCAATCGGCATTTGGCTGCCTGACGTGCTCGGCGGCGGCTCGAACCTGATCGCCATGGCCGAGCATGCGCGCGTCGGCTTGGGCATGCTGTGCGTGCTGTTCGTGGCGAAAGTGCTGTTCACCTCCACCAGCTTCGGTTCAGGCGCTCCCGGCGGCATTTTCATGCCGATTCTCGCGGTTGGCTCACTCGCCGGCGGTATCTGCGGCGAGACGTTGCACCAGTTCGGCAACCTGCCGTCCGATTCCGTGGCGATTTTCTCGGTATGCGTGATGACGGGCACGCTGGCCGCGTCCGTGAAAACACCGATCACGTCGATTCTGCTGGCCGTGGAAATGTCCGGCACATTGACGCACATGCTGCCGGTCGCCGCCGTCGCGTTCATCGCATTGCTCGTCTCCGACCTGCTGCGTACGAAACCGATCTACGGCGAGCTGCTGGAACGGTACATGCGCGCGCAAGGCGGCACGACGGCAATCGCCAATCGCATCGACAACGGCATCATGGAACTGCCTGTGGAAATGGGCGCGACCGCGGACGGCAAGCTGATGCGTGACGTGCGCTGGCCGTACGGCTGTCTGGTGATTGGCCTGCGTCGCGGCGAACGGCAGATCGTGCCGCATGGCGATACGCGGCTGCGTGCCGGCGACTATCTGGTCGTGCTGTTCAGCGGCGAGGACGAAAGCGACGCACGGCATGCGATGCGGCGGCTGTGCGACGTGTCCGTCTGACGCGGCCTTACTGTCTTCCATAACCATTCGTAGACGTCTAGGGCCACCCGAAGTTATCCACAGTTATCCACCGAATCGGACATGTTCGATGTTTGGTTGCAATGCACGTGTAGACTCGTACAAGGTTAGGAAGACGGCACCTGCGGCCAGCTCGTTGCCGTATGGCTGGGGTGGAACGACGCTGTCCGCGGAAAGCCAAGTACAAGGGGAACGTGATGGAATCGCAAGAACAACGGGCGGCAGACTCGCCAAACGCGGGTGATGAGCCGAATCCCGCCACACAGTCGATCGACGTCGCCGAAGTGGCGCGCGCGGATGTGCGCCCGTCCGGTGCCGCCGCATCCAAGCATCCGCCGCAGATTCCGCTCGCGCCGATGAAACGCATGCAGGCGCGATTCAACCCTCTTGCCGATGGTCTGATGTATCTCGTGGTGTTCGTCGGCGGCTTCGTCGGCGTCGGGTTCCGTCGCGCCACGGACCTGCTGCTGCCGTCGGTGAACGGTTCGCCGTTCGTGGTGGGCACGTTCGTGTCGAATATGCTCGCCTGCTTCCTGTTTGCGATGCTGACCGAATACATGGCGACCGCGTCGTGGCTGCGCCGCAGGGTGCGGCAGGTCGTCAGCCGTGGCGTCGGGCTTGGTTTGCTTGGCGGACTGTCGACGATGTCCGGCGTGATGTTGGAAACCATGGAAGGCATGCGCGAGCAGCGTTTCGGCAGCGCGCTCGGCTATCTTGCGGGAAGTTTCGCCGGCGGTCTGATCGCGGCCGCGGTTGGCGTGGCGCTGATGCAGGCGTTGCTGGCGCGCGGCACACGCAAGCGGGTCCGTAACGCGATCGCCGATGCTTCCACGGCTTCCGTATCCTCAATGTCCGATTCGGGTGAATCGGACGCGTACGACACTGTGCAGAACGTCCAGATGACCGACACTGCAGTATCGGCTACGCAGAGTGTTACGCAGACGGTCCCCATGGCCGATTCGGGCGAATCGGACGTGCCGGACGCGCAAAACGTGCAGAACAACGTGCCGGACGCGCAGGGCGTGCGCCACGTGAAGGTGGCGGATGCGGCGCATTCGGCCGCGCAGGCCGCGTTGGAGGCCGCGCAGGCGGCACAGCAGGCGGCCCAGGTCGCCCAGCAGGTCGCGCAGACCGGGCAGGTGCCGAAAATCGAATCGCAGCCGCAGTCATCGCAACCCGTCGCACCTCTGCCCAGCTTCGAACCCAAGCCGGTCACCGCGGAAATCCCGCTCGTCGCCGACCCGACCACAGGGGAGGTGCGCTGATGACCTGGATGATCTGCCTGTTCGGCGGCATCGGCGCCATGGCCCGTTATGTGCTTGACGTGTCGATCCAACGCAGCTGGAACCGTGACGGCAACCACAGCTTCCCCCTGGCCACGCTCGTCATCAACGGCGTCGCCTCCCTGTGCGCCGGCATCGCCATGATGTCGTACTATGCGCAGTCGGTTGATATGGGCACGGTAATGACGTTCGTTGTGGGGTTCCTCGGCGGATTCTCAACATTCTCGTCGGCGATCAACGAGGTGCTGTCGCTGATTCGCAAACGCCGTTTCGCCATGGCCCTGGGCTATGGCGCTGCCACGGTCGCGGTGCCGCTCGCCTGCGTGGCGCTCGGATTCGGCATCGCCATGCTGGGCGGCCACGCATAGCTGTCACCGGCTCGGCCGCGCGTAATTTTCACGTTACACGGGCGGTCATCGGGTAACGTTCAGGAAATCTGAGCGCAACCGCGCGAGCTGTTTCCTCTCCTACGTTGTGAAAACAACAAGAGAGGAAAAACCTATGACAGCCGTAACGTATCTCACACGGCATCGTCGACCGGGAATCGTCATACTCTGTTCGATTGTCGCCGTTCTCTCGATGCTTTTCGTACTCCCTCCCGCCATCGCGTCCGCAGCCGATTCCGGCGCGCAGGCCGTCGATGAATGCAATCCGACCGCCAGCAACGGCTGCGTCAACGGTATCCTGCAGGACGCCGACAAGAAGCCGATTGCCGACGTCACCATCACGCTGTCCGGCAAGGCAACCGCGGAAACCAAAACCGCGGCGGACGGCAAATGGGCCTTCTCCGTTGCCGATGACGGCGATTACACCGTCACCATCGACGCGTCCGTTGCGAAAGAGCACGGCCTGAAGGCAAGCAGCGCGACGGTGACGATCAGGAAAGCCAGCTTCGACAAGCAGCGCGGCGTTGTCCGATTCGACCAGGCGGGCGATTCCGCCGGCAGCGGCACGTCCGGCACGTCCGGATCGTCCGGCTCGGCAAACGGCACGAAAGGCGCGACCGGCACATCCGGATCGACGGCGGCCACGCAATCGCCAGTCAAAAAAGACGGCTCCAATGTCGGCAAACGCATCTGGCAGCAACTGTATTCCGGCATTATCTTCGGCCTGATGCTGGGCCTCATGTCCGTCGGCATGAACCTCGTCTACGGCACCACCGGCCTGCAGTCGTTCTCACACGGCGAACAGGTGACGCTCGGCGGCCTCATGGCATACGTCGGCACGCAGATGCTGCACATGCCGCTCATCGCCTCCGCCATCTTCGCCATCGTCATCGGCGCGCTGACCGGCTTCATCCAAAACGAAATCGTCTGGGGGCCGCTACGCAGACGCCACGTCGGCACCATGCAGCAGATGATCGTCACCATCGGCCTGTCCATGGCGTTGCAGTACACGTTCCAGTTCTTCTTCGGTGGCGACATCAAAGGCATCGTCAAATCGGTGCCGGACAGTTTCCAGCTCGGACCGATCACCACCGACATGCCGACGCTGGTCTCCGCGCTGATCGCCATCTGCGTGATCGTCGGCGTCACCCTGTTCCTCTACAAGACGCGACTCGGCCGCGCCACACGAGCCGTGTCCGACAACGCGGCGCTCGCCGCGGCATCCGGTATCAACGTGGATCAGGTGGTCCGCGTGGTCTGGATCCTCTCGTGCGCGATGGCAGCCCTGTCCGGCGTGCTGCTCGGCGTCTACCTGAACGGCATCTCCTGGAACACCGGCGCGACCCTGATCCTGCTGATGTTCGCCGCGGTGACGCTCGGCGGCCTCGGCACCGCTAATGGCGCGTTGATCGGCTCGCTGGTCATCGGCATCGTGGCGGACATGAGCTCGCTCGTCATCCCCAACGATATGCGTTACGCCAGCGCGCTGGCAATCCTCATCATCGTTCTGCTGGTGCGCCCGCAGGGCATCTTCGGCAAGCAGCAAAGGGTGGGCTGATCCATGGACATCATGACAATCATCTCCAACGCGGCGGGCGAACTGATCGCCCCGACCACAGCGGCGTACGTACTCGCCGCCATCGGTTTGAACATTCACTTCGGCATGACGGGCCTGATGAACATGGGCCAGGCTGGTTTCATGCTCCTCGGCGCATACGGATTCGCCATCACGCAGTCGATGGGCTGCAACCTGTTCGCCTCCGTATGCGCGGCGCTCGCGCTCGCGGTCATCTACGCGCTGCTGCTGGGCATTCCGACGCTGAAGCTCGGACCCGACTATCTGGCCATGGTCACATTGGCCGCCGCGGAAATCATCCGCATCATCGGCAGATCGACGGCCATGACGAACTTCACCGGCGGTTCCGCGGGCATCTCACCGCAGGACTTCACCGAGAAATTCGAATCGCTTTCGCCGCTGCCGGACGGTTCGACCACGTTCCTGCTGTGGACGTACAGCAACAACATCGCCAACTCCTGGTGGCTGCGCATCGTGGCATGGGTTTTGGTGGTGATCGCGGCGCTGCTGTGCTGGCGCTGGTTC
>OLRJ01002148.1_pt1 | contig 15275 bp, 16 predicted proteins | sample 1672741 | NCBI WGS metagenome assembly OLRJ01 (sample SAMEA3136719, study PRJEB25190) | human gut metagenome | biome: human gut; feature: human-associated habitat; material: faeces | place: Austria | collected 2013
TTGCCACAATATCTCCTTTCGTCAGCGGCTGGAAAAATCCAACATGTCCATTTCTGCCGAAAACGCATTTCTCAGCCATTTCCTCAAACTGGGCGTCGGTTGGATGGATGCCTAGTTCAGTAAGGGTGATTGGCATGCCTATGGAGTGGCACCAGGTTTCCCAGGCGGTGATGGAATCACTATCCCCGAAAACTTTTTCACCAAACTGTGCAAATCTTCCTGGATTTGTGTTATACACATATTTCGCCCAGCTTCCCCATATAGCTGCAAGTCCGGCACCATGTGCCACATCAAACATACCGCCCAGCTCATGCTCGATCTTGTGTGTTCCGAAATCAGAAATACGTCCTGCACCAGTTAGTCCATTGTGGGAAAGGCTTCCAGCCCACATAAGAGTAGCCCGGGCTTCATAGTTTTCCGGCTCCTTTACCGCAACCTGGGCTGCATCGCGGACAGAAACCATCAGTCCCTCTGCGATTCGGTCAGTAAGGCTGGTATCCGTGTCAGTTGGGGTAAAATAGCGCTCCATGGTGTGCATCATGATATCAGCAGCGCCGCTGGCAGTCTGATAAGCCGGAAGGCTGTAAGTCAGCTCCGGGTTCATAATAGCAAATTTCGGACGTGCGCAGTCATGTCCATAAGAACGCTTCATCATGCCGTCTTCAATTGTGAGAACCATGGAAGAAGACATTTCAGAGCCTGCCGCGGCAATTGTAAGAACAACGCCAATGGGCAGGTTTTTATCTGTTTTTACACGTCCATAAAGCAGGTCTTCCATCTCAAAATCATTGGCAATTCCGTAACCGATTCCCTTAGCCGTATCAATTACGCTGCCCCCGCCAATGGGCAGAAGGAAGTCAACACCTTCCGCACGTCCAATGCGGATCCCCTCTTTTACCAGGGAAAGACGTGGGTTTGGTACAACACCGTTCAAATCTACGTAGGAAAGACCTGCATCACTTAAACTCTTATGAACCCTGTCCAAAAGCCCGGAAGTCTCAATGTGTCCGCCCTTTTTTCCATAAACGATCATAACCTTATGTCCACCAAAGGCTACAACCTGTTTTCCAACCTCACTCTCACGCCCAGCTCCAAACAGAATCTTAGTAGGAGTGAAAAAATCAAAATTTATCATAAGAAAATTCCTCCGTTAAAATATACAACAGTAGATTTTTTATTCTGAGCCCATTATATAGCAGGATTTGAAAAATATCCATTACTTTTGCGAATTCGGTCATCTATGTTAAAGTCAAAATTATGATATTTGTATATTCTTATAAATGACTTGACAATACTACTGCTATATTGATAAACTAAATGTATAAAAAATATACAACAAGGAGGTAAAAAATGTCAAAAGAAGACCTTGGAAAATTGATCGATAGTAAGAAATTTTCTAAAACGATGTATTGTTACGGAGATGACAAGCTTGGAAATTTTATTAAAGAAATATATTTTGATGGTATGAGAGAGGGATATAATTTAGCAAAATTTAGATTGGAGCTGCTTGATGGGATGCCATTTGATGCAGCTGATGAATATTGGGATAATAATATGGAAAAAATCAGAAGCATTTTGAAACTATGTAAACGGTATGATGAGATTGACAAACAAAAAAATGATTGACACCATATGCGACACCACATATAATGTGAATAGGAGATATAATAAATGTCAAAATGGGATAAACTGATAACACGTATATGCAATTTATCGAAAGACCTCCGATTTGACGAATTGCGGAAGGTATTGGAAAGTTATGGATATGAAATGAATGCACCGAGAAGTGGAAGCAGTCATTATACGTTTAGAAAACAAGGGTGCACGCCAATTACAATACCGAAGCATGAACCAATCAAGAAAGTGTATGTAGAGATGGTAAGACTGATTGTGGAAGGCGAGGTGAAAAATGATGAAGACGTTGAATGATTATATGGCAATGTCCTATCGTATGGAAATTGTGGAAGATAAAGACGAAGGCGGATTTGTAGTTTCTTATCCAGATTTACCTGGCTGCATTACTTGCGGAGAAACTTTAGAACGTGCAGTGGCAAATGCGGTGGATGCGAAAAAAGCCTGGCTTGAGGCTGCATTAGAAAATGGGATAGAAATTCATGAGCCAGACAGCTTGGAAGATTATTCGGGACAATTTAAGTTGAGAATACCCCGAAGCCTGCATAGATCATTGGCAGAACATTCTAAGAGAGAAGGAATCAGCATGAATCAATATTGTGTATATCTTCTTTCCAGAAATGATGCAGTATTCTCTAAGTAAAATTGTCGTAACGATTCAGAGATAGAGAACTCAAACAAATATATGTAATTGAAATAGAATAGTGAAAAAGGCATCCTCAAACGAATTTGTGTAAGGGTGCCTTTTGCCATTTTAGCTACACGATTCTCGTTTCAGCAGCCTCTTATAGCTGCAATCCATCCCAATAGCCCCCAACGGCGCGGTGATCAGAATGCCCAGAACTGCTACGGAGAGCACGATCTGTCCGCAGGAGAGGCCCATGGCCATTGGGACGGAGCCGATGGCGGCCTGGACGGTTGCTTTGGGCAGGTAGGCGATGGAGCAGAACAGTTTTTCTTTTGCGGTCAGGCTGGTTCCGGCTACGCAGAGGGTGACGCCAAGGGTGCGGATTAGCAGGGCGGCGAAGATCATAGCCAGGGCTGCAGGACCTGCTTTCAAGGTATAGCGGATATCTACGGATGCACCCACAAGTACGAAAAGCAGGACTTCAGCAGCCAGCCACAGCTTTCCGAATTTCTGGGAAAGACGGGCGGAGACGGAAGAGGTACACTTCAGCTTTAAAACACATGCCATACTTACCACAGCCAGAAGCCCGGAAATAGAAAACACTGGTTTCAGCCATGCCTCAATAGACATAAGCAGGAAAGATACGCCCATTACCACGATCACCTTCATACTGTTACGCACCATATGGCTGTGTGCGTAGGCTGTCTCGAAAAACAGGGAAAGAAGATAACCAGTCACACTTCCAAGTACAATACCCAGGAAAATGGAAACCGGAATGTTGATAAAATCCTTCACATGTGCACTGCCGCCCTGTGCCATAGTAGAAAATGTGGAAAACAGCACGACCACATAAATATCATCACAGGAAGCACCTGCCAGGATCATCTGGGGAATGCTTTTGGCTGTGCCGTATTTTTCCTCCATCAACTGTACCATTCTTGGGACAACCACAGCCGGGGAAACGGCGCCCATTACGGCACCCATAACAGCAGCTTCCAGTCTGGTGATCCCCAGAAAGTAAGGGGCCAGCAAAAAGTATGCCAGAATTTCAAAGGTAGCTGGGATGCAGGACATCATGATCGCAGGCCGTCCCACTTTTTTCAGGTCAGCCAGATTCAGGGAAAGTCCGGCTTTTAATAAAATAATGATCAGAGCAATCTGCCGCAGCTCCGAGGAAATGGAAAGAATGGATGGATCCAACACATCCAGTACATAAGGTCCCAAGAGAATACCGGTGAGCAGCATTCCGATAATACGGGGCAGCTTCAGTGCTTGGCAGATTGCTGCCAGGGAAAGGCCTACAAGAAAAATAAAGGCTAAAGATGTTAACATTGTTATAAATTCCTCCTTTTTACGCAGAAAAGCTGATGCTTTCTGCGGCAATTGTTATCGCAGAAGTCATCAGCTTAATAAGCGGTTCGGGATGATCCCGGGGAGACATTCATTCCCCTTTGTTTTATTTTCGTGTGTATAATAGCATATTACATAAGTTATAGCAAGAATAATTTTGCAAATTTTAATATTAAAGTTTGATTCGTTACTGTTCGCTGGTAATGTTCCGCAAGGTGTTTTTTGTGAAAAGTAACGATTCAATTACTGTCTACAGGTGCTATTCCGTAATCACGTTGTTAAGAACAGTAATTATTTGAAAGTGAAGCATGATGCAGCATCAAAACAACGTTTCTTCATTCTCATCAAACAGCTTATCATTAATCTCAAACAATTTAAGCCCATGAAGCAGCCCATAATAAATAATGGCATCTCTTTTCAATTTGGGATAAAGCTGCGCCATTCCACATAGCTTCAGCAATTCCTGGGTTTCATCCACTGTCGCCTCCAGCCCGTAACACAGACACAGCAGGCGGTTCCTGGAAGGGTTCCTGCGGCCGGCAAAAATCTGGTGGAGATAAATCTCGCTCATGCCGGCCTGTTTGGCAAGCGCTGCCTTTGAGATAGTTTTCTTCTCGAACAGACGGTTCAATAATTCTGCCACAGTCTTATTTTCAAATTGCTCCTGGTTCTGGGACAGAAACTGACTCAGATCCGGGGAATCCATAAGCTCCTGCTGTAAACCATCTGTATTTTTCTTTTCCATATTCGCGCCTTTACAATAATTTGTCAATAAGTTAAAATAGTTTTAACAATACAATCAAATAAAACTATACTATAAAAAATTCTGAAAAACAATATGCAGTCAGCATAGTGGTTGTTACCCTCTGGCAGTGTTCCATAGCTGTGGGAGTGCCATTGGCGAGGAACATCTGATTTTCATAGCGTGCAGGTGATATGTCCATTTGGGGAATGATAGTTGGTGATAAGGAGAAATATGGAAATTTATGACAGTCTTTTAGGCGCAGTTTGTGACGAATATGACAGGGTCACATTGATCAAAAAAAGCGAGCGGGGCGAAGTAACCTTGATACGCCACAGGGCAAGCGGAAACCGCTATATTTTCAGACATTTTTCCGGCAGCAGTGAAGTGTACCGGAAGCTTCTTACGGTATCCTGTCCCAATCTGCCCCAGATCATGGAGGTAGGGGAAAAGGAGGGGAAAACAGTTCTGCTGGAAGAATATGTGCAAGGGGATACCCTTGGAGAGATTTTGCAGGGCGGACTTTTAACAGCGGCACAGGCCAAGCAGATCACCTGTCAGCTGTGCATGGCCTTGTGGGTGCTTCACTCCATGGGAGTGGTACATAGAGACGTAAAGCCAGATAGCAAGAGCGGCTGCACGAGCAGAGAAAACAATTTCGTTATATGAAGACGCAGTAAAGCTTTGCAAAGCAGAAACGTTATCGAAAAATCGGTGGTATATGCGCGGGCATAGTTGTTGTTCTGGCTGTTGGTATAACTTGGTATAACCAATATACAACGGAAAAAAACTATACAACCGCAGTTGCGTTGATGAAACAAGGCGAATATGAGCAGGCGATTGATAAATTTAAACTCGTATCTGATTATAAAGATGCCAGTAGCCTTATAAAAGACACTGAGACTCTCATAAAGGAACGTACGGACAAAGAGAATTTGAATGCTGCAAAATCAGCAGAAGAAAATGGTGATGTGGATGAAGCTGAAGCGTATTATGAACAGTTGGACAGTGAAATTGTTAATGCTTCAAAGTATGAGTATATTTCATCACATAAAGATTCAGCCGATGCAATTACAGAAAAGTATATAAATGATTTATATGATGAATATTATGAAAGAGAAAACATAATAGAGCTTATGAATGAGATATACCCTGTAACAGTCAACATGGCATTAAACCGGTCAGAGGATGATGATTTTACCAATCTTGAAAGTACGGTAATCAAGGAATATGATGAGATGGTATTTTTTCATATGACAGTAGAAGGCGGGCTTGCGGGACATGAATATTCATTAAAACTGATAGGAAATACAGATATGAAAACGGGCTTTAATTCAGTTGTGTATCAGGGAAGTCTGCCTGCGAATCTCATTAGTTTTTATGAGAAAGAATTTGATATTAAAAGCAATTATATATACATACATGGACTTTCACAGTGCGAATATGTAGAAATGGAATTACTTGACCAGGAAAGCGGTGAAGTCCTGAAAACGGTTAAGATGGAATTGAAGCATAACTAAATATCTTAATATTTTTGCCGGCTAAAATGATGTAAGTTGGTGGAAATAGTTTGATCAGCATGCACCTATGAAAAGTGATAATTTACTGACTAAAACTTTCCATACTGATATGGTGTATTGAACCTTGAAAATTCGATATTTCAGTCAATACGTAAAAAAAGAGGGAATCATGAAAGTGATTCCCTCTTTCGGGTTTTGTCGCACAAATCAGCGCATATCCAAACGTTCAAAGACCAATGTTGCTTGAATGCGGTCACCGCCGCCAAAGCCCTTGCTTCCGCCATTTGAGGTTGACATAGTATGGAGGCGATAGCCTTTGGCAACCTGTGCATTGATAACATCTTCAAGATCAGTTAGATTACCGGATCCGGTGCCAAAGAGCTTTTCTTTAAGCGTTACTTGCATCACTACATAGGGTAAATCATTGCCTGAAGCACTAGAAAAGCGCGATTCCTGATTCCAGCTTCCCATAGAGTGTATCCTCCCTGTTGTGTTTTCAGATTAGCCGAAGTATCTCTTAAGCAGACCTGCGAATGCTTTTCCGTGTCTTGCTTCGTCTCTTGCCATCTCATAAGTCACTTCGCTTCGCTCGTGACTTCAAAACCTTTGTATTATAAAGGATTTCTTATCTTTTATAAGAAACACAGGTGTCTCCAAAAGTAAAAGAAAAATCCTAAAAAATGTGTCCCCAGAACACAGGAAAGGGCGACAAAAATGACAAAAACACAGGATTTAGGAATATCTCAATTACCAAACGGAAACTGGTGCTATCGTTTCACAAAAACAGTAGATGGGAAAAGAGTAAACCGCAAAGGCTCAAAAGATGAAGCGGGAAATCCTTTGAAAACAAAGCGGGCAGCAGCACAGGCAAAAGCGATTGCAGAAATGCGTTTTGAAGCAAGTCTGAACCAGAAGCCAGAACACCGCATGACTTTTGGAGAGGTTTACATGGAATATTGCGAACAGGGGCGCAGCGGAAAAGCATATTCCACGATAAAGAAACAAAACAGCTTATGGAAAAATCATCTTGAAGAAAAATTTGGTTCGCGCTATGTTAACAACATTTCTGTTGCGGAAGTAAACGACTATCTTTCTTTTCTGTATTACAACGAGGGACGCGCTTATAAGTATGTAGAGGGTTTTTTGAAAATGTTCTATCTGATATTCGGACAGGCGTATTCACGCAATTATTTAGATGTAGATGTATATAACAAATTATGCGTAAACAAAGATGTTCGGATTCGTATGCCGAAAATGAAGATTGATGAAGATACCGAAATTGTAGCATTCAGCAAAGAAGAAACAGAACGCCTTGACACTTATTTTCAAGGCACAAATGCAGAAACCGCTTATCTGTTGGGAAAGTGCTTGTATAAAGATAGGGGCGGGAAATTATTTCGCCCCTTTGTTTTTTGATGTATAATAGAGTTAAATAGATTGGGAGTTGAAAGGAGATCGCTGCAATGTTTATATTTTTATCTGTTTGTTCGCTGTTAGTTCCATTATCTATGATTTTATTGGGATATATATGGAAAGATAATCCACCTAAAAATAAGCAAGGTATTTCGGGGTATCGAACTACTATGTCAAGGATAAATGATGAAACGTGGAAATATGCACATAAATGTTGGGGCAGGATAAATTTTGTTTTAGGAATCATTCTGGCGATACTATCAATTTTTGTTTTGATTTTAATGAAAGATGATACAAACTTTGAAATGATTTCTGTCTATTTAGTGTTTTTACAATTAGGAATTATGATGCTTACAATTATTCCAACAGAATTTCTTCTACATAAGCATTTTACAAAATTAGGTGAAAAGAAATAGATAACTTCCAGCTTGTCGAGATGAAAAATCAATTTATTGAACTGAAAACTATTGACTCTCACGGAACGTCATAGATTAAAGTTATCTTATCAGGAACGGGAGGTCAGCAGTTATGAGGACAGTAAAAGAAATATCAGATTTAACAGGTATCAGCGTTCGCACGCTTCACTATTATGATGAAATTGGATTGTTAAAGCCAACAGAAAAAAGTGATGCGGGATACCGGCTTTATGACGATAAGGCATTGGAAACATTACAGCAGATTTTGTTTTTCCGTGAGTTTGATATTCCATTGAAAGAAATCAAAGCTGTTATGGATAACCCGGTTCTTGAAAGAAACCAGCTTTTGCAAATGCAGAGAAAAATGTTGGTAGCAAAAAAAGAACGTATGGAACGTCTGATTACCAGCATTGATGATATTCTGAAAGGAGAGAATAAAATGGATTTTGCAATTTTCAGTAAAACAGAAGTGAAAGAAATGTTTCAAACTATGCTTGAACATATGCCCGACAATATGAAAGAACTTGCTATCAAAGAGTTTGGAAGTGTTGAAGAATGGAAAAAGCATTATATTGAGGCAGTCTCATCAGAAGAAATGCAAAAAGGCTATGCCAAAGTTGTTGAGTGGTATGGAGGAAAAGAAAAATATTTATCTGTAGTCAACAATCCTATTAGCAAAAACGTAGCTGACAGTTACAACAAACGAATAGAAGCAGTTTTGCAAAAACTAATTGCAAAAAGAAATTGTGATGTAAATTCTTCGGAAGTTCAAGAAGTTGTTGAAGAATATGGCTTACTTATGAAGCAGTTTTCACAAATAAAAGAAGAACAAGGTTTTATGATGGCACAGGCACAGTATTATCGCAACGAAAGAATTAAGTCTATGACTGATGAGAAATATGGTGAAGGTACTGCTGATTTCTTAGCACAAGCTATTGAAGCATTTTACAAGTAAAAATACGGCTTGTGAATGAGAAACATTTGAACACTTTTTGAACACCCAGACCGTGATGAAGTCCTCAAAGCCCCTTTCTATCAGTATTTGTGATTGCTTAAAACGGTTCGATTCCGGTCTGCGGCACGATTAGAAAGTCTCAAACTCTTGTTTTTGTAGGGTTTGGGACTTTTTGTTTTGGTAAAAATGTGAAAAATGTGAGGATTTAAGAATGATAATTTGTTAACAACTTCAGACTTTTTTTCTTGTATTCCGGAATATTTTGCTATATACTGTGATGAAAGACATCGAAAGGTGGTCAGACCAAAATTGGACGTAATAAAGACATTTGGAAATTATGTGGAAAAATGGTGTGAGGGACACCCGGAAAGAGCACGTTGGCTTCTGAAAACAGGCTGGGAGGCAGAAAACCTGAAATTTACCGTGGCACCATCGAAGCGAATGAATCCATCAGATCAATATCTTGCAAAGTTAATGATGAATGTCATGCTGCAGCCATTAAAACATCCGGAAAGTTCTGTTTTGGTAAGTGTATTCACTCCATGTGAGCTGATACAGGAGGCAGGATTATATCCATATAATGTGGAAAGCTTTTCTTGTTATCTGACTGCATCTCAGGCAGAGCGTGCATTTCTTCAGAATGCAGAAGACTCAGGGCTTTCAGAGACTCTCTGCAGTTATCACAAAACGTTTATTGGAGCAGCAGAGAAAGGGCTTCTGCCAAAACCGAAATGCATTGTATATACGAACCTTGCATGCGATGCAAATCTTCTTACTTTTCACAGATTGGCAGAATTTTATCATGTGCCGGTCTTTTCGATTGATGTGCCATCCAGACAGACAGCGTCAAATGTAGCTTATGTAGCGGCACAGCTGAGGGCTTTAAAGAGATTTCTTGAACAAACGACAGGTAGATTAATTGATGAAGATCTGCTGGCTGAGAGAGTTGCGAGAGGTCGGGAAACACTGGAAGAATTCGAAAAATTTCAAAGTGCAAGGGCAGATCGTTTTATTCCTTCTGATTTGGTATCGCCACTGTATAGTGGGATGACCAATAACATCCTTCTTGGTACGGAAGAAGAAAAGTTATATACAGAGAAATTACTTAAAGATATAAAGAATGCACCGCCTAAAAAAGGAAAACACATTTACTGGATGCATACCATTCCATTTTGGTCTGATGCAGTGAAAGAAGCGCTCCTTCTGAATGACAGTGCACAGATCGTAGGGTGTGAACTGTCTCAGGTTGCGGATCTGTCCGTTCATTCTGAAGACCCATACGAAGAAATGGCGATGCGACTGGTATATCATGCGCTTAATGGACCAATCTCACGTCGAATTGAGGCAGGTATCCATCATGCGAAACAGGCAGGCGCAGATGGTGCAGTCTGGTTTAATCACTGGGGTTGCAAACATACCCTTGGCGGTTCAAGAATTGCCAAAAAGCGATTTGAGGAAGCTGGTATACCTATGCTGATCCTGGATGGGGATGGTTGTGACCGTAGTCATGGAGGAGAAGGCCAGACATCGACCAGATTGGGAGCCTTCCTGGAAATGCTGGGGGATTTTGATCATGAGTAAGACATATTATGTATGTAAGTATACACCAGTAGAACTTCTGAGGGCGCTGGGTGGAGACTGTGAAATATTGAATGAAATGCCGGAAAGTTTTGACAGGGCAGAGCAGGTGGCACATCCTAATATCTGTGGATTTGGCAAATCGGTTCTGGAAGAAGTACTGGCGGGAAATATTAAAGAACTGGTACTTGTAAATTGCTGCGATACAATTCGTAGTGTTTATGATATACTAAAAGATAGCGGACAGATGGATTTTCTGTATATGATTGATATGCTTCACTGTGATATAGAATGCAGTCGGGAGCGTACTGCAGCCCAGTTAAAGGAACTTGCAGAGACTTATGGGGCATATAAAGAAAAATCTTTTGATAAGAAGGTTTTTCTTGAAGCATTTCAGCCGAAAGAGAGAATACAAAAGCCTCATCTTGCTGTTTTGGGCGCACGTATGGGACAGGAATTATTTCAAATGACAGAGGCTGCCATGCCTTTTCCTGTTGTGAATGAGACCTGTGTATATAATCGTTCTGTTGGTGAAAATTTACCGACAGAGGAAATGGATTTTGACACACTGATGGAATGGTATGCAGGAGAACTGCTTCACCAGATACCGTGTATGCGAATGATGGATCATGCAGGTCGTAAAGTATTGTATCAGGATCCAAGCCTGAAAGGAATCATTTATCATACGGTTAAATTCTGTGATTTTTACAGTTTTGAATATGCAGATATTAAGGGACATACAGATGTTCCATTGCTCAAGATTGAGTCGGATTTTACACTGCAGAGCAGTGGACAGTTGAGTACCAGGCTGGAGGCATTTGCAGAAAGCCTTGGGATTCAGGATGAGACAAAAAAGGAGAAAGTCATGGGAAAAGGATACTATGCCGGGATCGATAGTGGATCAACAAGTACAGATGTGGTGATCCTGGATAAAAACAGAGAAATCATTTCCAGCGTGATCATGCCAACAGGGGCAGGGGCAGCCAATGGTGCGGAGCGAGCGCTTGAGGAAGCACTGAAACAGGCAAAGTTAAATCGAGAGGATCTGGATGCAGTGGTAACTACCGGTTATGGAAGAACTGCAATCTCTGATGGAGATAAGAGTATCACAGAGATTACGTGTCATGCAAGGGGTGCTCATTTTCTGGATCCGCGTGTACGTACAGTTGTGGACATCGGAGGTCAGGACAGCAAAGTGATTCGACTGAACGAAGATGGATCTGTGAAGAATTTTGTTATGAATGATAAATGTGCGGCAGGTACAGGAAGATTCCTGGAGATGATGGCGAAGACAATGGAAATGAGCTTGGATGAACTGAGCCAGGTGGGACTTTCCTATCAGGAAGACATTACAATTTCCAGTATGTGTACGGTTTTTGCAGAATCAGAGGTGGTTTCGCTGATTGCTCAGAATAAACATACAGATGATATCGTACATGGATTGAATAAAGCAGTTGCGGCCAAAACTGCATCTCTGGTTAAACGTGTGGGTGGAGAGGAAGCATATATGATGACTGGTGGTGTAGCGCAGAACAAAGGTCTTGTAAAGACTCTTGAAGAAAGACTTGGCACCAGTCTGGTGATCAGTCCAAAATCTCAGCTTTGCGGTGCACTGGGAGCGGCATTGTTTGCAGCAGATATGTAACCTGACTTAATTGATAGTGGATAGATAAAAGGGGAGGAAAGGAAGTTGGCTGATTCCAATATTACAAAAAGTGCACTTGCATCAGCACTGAAGGAACTGATGGAAACGACACCTTTTGCAAAGATTACTGTTTCAGATATCTGTGCAAAATGTAATATGAACCGAAAAAGTTTCTATTATCATTTCAAAGACAAATTTGATCTGGTGAACTGGATTTATGATGTGGAATACCTGGGTCATGTGCAGATTGGAGAAAATCTGATCGGATGGGACAGTGTACTTCATCTTTGTGATTATTTTTATGAAAATAAAGATTTTTACAGGAAGGTAATGAAAGTAGAAGATCAGAATTCTTTTATTAATCATTTCAGGGATATTGTGAGTCCCCTTATGGAAGAAGATATCCGTGAAATTCTTGGAGAAAAAACAGATGCGGAATTTTATGTGAATTTTTTCTGTGATGCAGTAATCTGTGCATTTGGCCGATGGATCTCGCAGAAAGAACCGATGCCGCCAAAAGAATTTGTGAATATGATGAAATCCTGCATCAAGGTTGTTGCAATAACGCAGGAAAGAATGGAGAACGAATAATAAAAAGCAGTTTCACAGGATTTACCGGAAAATATCATGGTAATCTTTTGTGAGACTGCTTTTTTCTTATGATTCCTGATCTATCGAGAATGATTCCTTCAGGATATCTCTGAGAGATTCATTAAAAATATTGTGCTCCAGAGGATTTCCATCGCTGCCAATATTGTAGATGCTTCCATCTGGTTTAAAACCAATTATGCTTGAAGGTGGTGAAATAATATTTCCAATCCGTTCGATATCATAAAACAGATCAATAGGAATGGTACGGTATTTCTGGGCAACACGGGCACCAACCACTGCCTTGTAGACATTTTCTCTGACGGATGCGCTGCAACCGGGATCGGCAAGGACTGCGACAAACGGGCAATGCATTTCTTCAGCGAAGCGGGCATAGGAACCGGACAGGATCTCATCGCTTTCAGTATCTGTATACATCCGATAGATGGAATACAGAAGACGGTGATCTCGTAGTACAAGGCAGGCAGTATCTGTATTGTCATCATATGCAACTCCGATCAGCATATTATTCAGAGATTCTGCAGCTTTTGCAAAGTCTTCTGTTACAGCGGCAGAATTACATAACAGAATCATAGCACAGTCCGGATTATGCTCTATAAGAGGAAGAAGTTTTTCCGGATCTCCATCAGTGTAAAGACAATAAACATAGATTCCAAGTTCTTTACCCTGATCAAAGATGGCCTGATAACGGGAGTGCAGATCTGCGTAGGAAGAATCAATATTTAAGAAAAAAAGCCACGGGACATTGATATTTTCGGTTCGTTTGATCTTACGGACGATATGTGCACCCTGTGTGCAGCCATTATATCCAAGATTCATGCCAAATTCGATCAGTTTTTCCTTGTCCATATGTCGGAGAGTATCTTCTATAAGTGGATAGTAGGGACTGTTGTCGTTATTCAGCATAGTTCTTGCCATTTCAAAAAACTCCTGCTGAAAACGCCCCTTGGAAAAATGAAGAGCCATATCCACAAGATTTCTGGTACAACGTTCTGGTGATTCATCAGCATCTTTTAAGGCAGTTCTAACGAATGTTTTTATAATAATACGAGAAGTTTTTGCTGTCATTTGTCATCCCTTCAATATATAAGAATATACAAAAAATACAGACGGAAAAAATACATTGACCGTCTGTATTTTATCTACTTCTCATTTAAACACAAAGTATTTTTGTGTGCAATAGACACTATAGTTAACGTGTCCAAAAACATGTCAGCAATAGGTGTTTAACCTTTGACAGCACCTGCAGAAACACCTTCTACGATAAATTTGGAAAGAAGGATGTAAACGATGATAACCGGGAAAATGGAGAATGCAATCATTACATAAACCTGTCCCATATCGAACTTCAGGAAGTCTGCGCTACGAAGCTGTGCAATCAGTACCGGAAGTGTTTTCTTCTTGTCCGAATGAAGTACCAGTGCAGGGATAAAATAGTTATTCCAGCTCTGTACGAATGTGAAGATGGCCTGAACTGCGATGGCCGGTTTCATAAGCGGGAACACGATTCGATTAAAGGTTTTGAATTCACCGGAACCGTCAATACGAGCCGCTTCTACAAGTTCCAGAGGAAGGTTGCTTTCCATATACTGTTTCATATAGAAGAAAGTAACCGGAGCTGCGATACTCGGAACGATCAGTGGAATAAAGGAATCGTCCAGATGCATCTTACCAAGCAGCTGCAGGAAACCGAGTGCAGTTACCTGCGTAGGAATCATCATGACTGCAAGGATAAAAGTGAACATAAATTTTTTGCCTTTAAAATCATATGCGTGGATGGCATATGCAGTCATGGTGGAGAAATAGGTACATAAAACAGCAGAACAGGTAGCAATGAAAATACTGTTGAACATACCATTCCATACCGGAAGTGTTCCGGCAAGCAGGCTCTTCCAGTTTTTGATAAGAAATCCACCAGGGATCGCTGTGAAACCTTTTTTCAGTGCACCGTTTGATCTGGTCGCATTGATAAACAGTACATAAAACCAGAACAGGCAGAAGAAGGAGATAATGATCAGTACTATATAAGCAAGAGTACGCTGACCTTTCATGCTCATTCCTTTTTGGGTTTTTTGGTCTTTTTCATTCATCCTTCTCACCTCCCGTCATTCGTCTTGTTAAAGCGGAATACAATCAGACTGAGCACGCCAGTAATGATGAACAGGAATACGGATAATGCACCGCCCATTCCATAGTTCTTGCTGAACAGATGCTTGTTCAGATACATGATTAGTGTCATAGTGGAACGCATTGGATCACCGGTTCCGTTTGTCAGGATCTGAGGTACATCGAACATCTGCATACCACCGATCAGAGATGTGATCATAACATAGATCAGAATCGGACGAAGAAGCGGAAGAGTGATCTTTCTGAAAATCTGCGAAGCAGTGGCTCCATCTACTTCGGCTGCCTCATAAAGTGATGGATCAATACCCATCATGCCGGCCATAAGAAGGATTGTCGTATTACCAAACCACATAAGGAAGTTCAGGACTGCAACAAGCGTTCTGGCACTCCAGGCATGACTGAAGAAGGAGTAAGCCTGTTTCAGTATTCCTGCCTGTATCAGCATTGCATTGATCGGGCCGCCGTCTGCAAATAATGTAAAGAACAACATTGCAAAAGCAGATGCCATGATCAGGTTTGGAAGGTAAATTACGGTCTTAAAAAATCTCTGACCTTTAAGTCGAAGACTCGGATTGGAGAACCATGCTGCAAGGAGCAGAGAGACCAGGATCTGAGGAACAAATCCCATTACCCACATGATCATTGTGTTTTTAAAATAGA
>OLRJ01002149.1_pt1 | contig 15273 bp, 13 predicted proteins | sample 1672741 | NCBI WGS metagenome assembly OLRJ01 (sample SAMEA3136719, study PRJEB25190) | human gut metagenome | biome: human gut; feature: human-associated habitat; material: faeces | place: Austria | collected 2013
CCTGCATAGCTTATTTTGTACAAATACGCTCTAAATGTATTTACCCTTTAATTCTATCATGTACGACAAAATCATGCTATAGTTTTTTGTGAATTTATTCACTTATCAATCAAAAATGTTACTGCTCACTCCGTTCACAGTCACACGCTTCGCGATGCACATTATGCCTGTCTGATATATTCAGCAATTTCTTCTACACATTCCTCCAGATCAACATTCTGGAATTTTCTCGTAATCCCGGCAGCAGCAATTTTTTCTTCGGAAAAATCCTCCTGATCTGCAAGAAATCTTCTGCACATTTCCTCATAGCGGGGTATCTCCTGACCACGCTCTCTTTTCAATGCTCTTGCAAGACGCTCTCCGTCCTCCACTTCGATATAAACAGGACAAACATTCTCTTTTCCATAGTATTCTCTCATTTTCACATAAGATTCAAGTGTACCGATTCCCAGATAGTCAGCATTTTCCAAATCCACCTGACCGTCATCTGCTGTAAAATAGTTCCAGATTCCATGTACTGTATGATAAGCTCTGGCCTCGATCAGATTTCCGCTGCTTCGAAATTCTTCCAGCTCTTTATCATCCACGAAATAGTACTGTTTACCATTCTCTTCCTCTGCACGGATTGGGCGGGTAGTATAAAGAACCAGCTTCTTAAGTCCCAATCCCTCATGTGCTGCCAGCCTGGCATATATATGATCCTTACCAGATGCGCTTTTTCCCATAATGTAAAATATTTTTCCCATAATGTATCAGGCAGGGGTTACACCTCTGCCTGCTCCTTTACTACGCTTATTGTTTCGTTATTTTCTCCGCAAAGACCGTGAAGATTCAGTCCCTGTTCCATATATCTTCTCACATTCCTTGTAAAAAGTCCAGTAATCTGTTCGCCTGGAACAATAATGGGAATCCCCGGCGGATAAAGATATACAAATTCTGCGGCAATTTTCCCTGCACTTTCTTCCAGAAGACAAAGCTGGGATGGGGCATCCATTGCCCTGGAAATGGACATAAGCTGCTTCATAGGACCACACTTGCAGGCATATTTTTCATTTCGCAAGCCATCGCTGCGGGTATCCTTTTTTTCACATCTTTCACAATCTTCAGAATTACATTTAACACACTTCTGCCTTTCCACTTCCGGTACATAATCTGAATTTCCAACAGCTATTTTCTCTGTTATATTCCTGCTCTTCTCTGCCAGTTCAGCTTCCTGTCTGTCGATTTCTTCTATAGCTTTGCAAAGTCTCCGGAATCCTTCCCTGGTGTCTCCAACTGCTGCCAGCGCAAGCACATAATTCTCTGTAGTCATCTCAACTTCCAAATGATATTTTCTTCGAAGGATTCCCGCAAGTTCCGGACCATTTAAACTGCTGTGCAATGTGGACAGAATCAGCTTAGAGCGGTCATAATCAAATATTTCTGTTGTGCCCTGTTCGTCCTTTTCTTCCCCAGTCTCTTCCGGTGTCTGTAACAGACGTATATACCTGCGCTGACCAAGCTGTCTGCGGGCGGCTTCCAGATTTTCCGTAAATTCATCAAATAATCGTCCGCTGTCTTTTTCCAGCTTCGCTACACAGGCATCCAGACTGGACATAAGTATATAAGACGGACTGCTGGTCTCATAAATTCCAAGAAATCTGCGGATCAGCTTCTCACTTACACGTTCACTGCACAGATGAAGCACTGCAGTCTGGGTCATGGCCGGCAATGTTTTGTGAAAGCTCTGGATCACCACATCTGCTCCCAGATCTGCTGCTGAAACAGGAAAATAGTCAGAGAATCTGAAATGAGCACCGTGGGCTTCATCCACGATCAGCGGAATTCCATGTTTGTGGGCAGCCTCCGCAATCTGGCGCACATCTGAAACCACGCCATCATAAGTAGGCGATGTAATAAGTACCGCTTCGATTTTCGGATTTTCCTCAAGATATCTTTCCACACGTGATACGGAAATTGAACCATTTATCCCCAAATCGTTGTCAGATTGTGGATAAATATATGTGGGAACCAGTTCCCGGAGGTATATTGCGTGGTAAACAGCCTTATGACAGTTTCTGGCCACCAGAATCTGTCCACCCTTTTTCACAGATGCGGAAATGGCAGTAAGAATTCCTGCCGTACTTCCGTTGACACTAAAAAAACTTTTCCTTGTGCCGTACATTCTGGATAAAGCATTCTGCGCTTCAAGTAAAATTCCCTCAGAATGATGCAGATCGTCGAATCCGTCTATTTCTGTAATATCACGTTCAATAGGAAAATCCCCCTCTATGCACGCCTTATTCCGCTTGTGACCAGGCATATGGAAAGGATAAAAGTCGGATTTGCCGTAGTTCTCCAATTCTTTATATAGTCTTCTCATTTTACCTCTCAATTTTCTCAGAAATTATCACACTTTAAATCTGTATCCCACGCCCCAGATGGTCTCGATATACTGCGGCTTGGCATTATTATACTCAATTTTCTCACGGATTTTCTTGATATGAACCGTAACTGTGGCAATATCACCTACCGATTCCATATCCCAGATTTCCCTGAAAAGCTCTTCCTTTGTAAAAACTCTGTTTGGATTCTGGGCCAGGAATGTGAGCAGATCAAATTCCTTGGTGGTAAAAGTTTTCTCCTCGCCATTTACCCAGACGCGGCGGGCAGTCTTGTCGATCTTGATTCCACGAATCTCAATAATATCGTTCTTTTGCGTGGTAGAGCCGATCAGACGATTATAGCGATCCATATGTGCCTTTACTCTGGCAACAAGCTCGCTTGGGCTAAATGGCTTGGTCATGTAATCGTCAGCCCCAAGTCCAAGACCGCGGATCTTGTCAATATCATCTTTCTTCGCGGAAACCATAATGATCGGAGTATTCTTAGCTTCTCTTACCTGGCGGCAGATTTCAAACCCGTCTATCTCCGGCAGCATCAGATCCAGAATAATCAGGTCAAAATCTTCTTTCAGTGCCATATTAAGCCCCAGATCGCCTCTGTTGCAGATTATAACTTCAAATCCTGAGAGCTCCAGATAGTCTTTCTCAAGCTCTGCAATTGCTTCTTCATCTTCAATGATCAGAATTCTGCTCATTTCATTGGTACCTCCTGGTATTTTCTAAGTACAAAATACATGATCGTGCCGATTCCAAGACGGCTTGTGGCCCATACCTTTCCCCCATGGTCCTCCAGAATTTTCTTTACAATGGAAAGACCGATTCCGCTTCCGCCTTTGGAAGAATTTCGTGAAACATCTGTACGGTAAAAACGGTCGAAAATATAAGGCAGATCCTTCGGGCCAATACCTTTTCCATTGTCCTCAATCTCAATCTGGATAAAATCACCCACATCCTTGATTCGGATCTGAATGATTCCTTTAGGCTTGTCCATATATTTGATAGCGTTGCTGATAATGTTATGGATAACACGGCGGATCTGCTCCCCATCGGCAATTACCATAACATCTTTTTCCACATAGTTGGCATAAACCAGCTCAATTCCCCTGGTCTCAAGTTCCAGACCAACTTCCTCTGAACAATCTTCAAAATAATCTTCCACATTTAGTTTGCTGAAAGTATAAGGAATGCGGTTGGTATCGATTTTGGAATAAAAAGTCAGCTCGTTGATCAGATGATCCATCTCATTTGTCTTGTTGTAGATGGTGCGGACATAGCGATCCATTTTCTCAGGGGTATCTGCCACTCCATCCATGATTCCCTCTACATATCCTTTCACTGCTGTGATCGGAGTTTTCAGATCATGGGAAATGTTGCTGATCAGCTCTCTGTTCTCTTTTTCTATAAGGCTTTTTTCTTCTGTAGATTCTTTCAGACGGCGGCGCATTTCCTCGAAATCCTGACAGAGCTCAGAAAATTCGTCTTTTCCTTCTACATCCAGAACGAAATCCAGGTTGCCCTCTTTTATATTCTGCGTCGCTTTTTTTAATTTAACCAATGGAACGGCAATGCTGCGATATACCCAAAGACCAACTACCAAAGCAACGGAGATCAGGATTACAAACGCACTGATAAACAAATCCTTGGCCATTACATGTACCCTGCCCTGACTGTCGGCTGAGTCTGTTATGGAAATATCATATACTGTTCCATCGCTCTCAGTCACTGCCTGTGCTTTCTGCGCCTGTGACTGGCTGAATCCATACAAAGTGGCGGCAAACAGAAGCAGAGGCATAAGAATGATCATGGTGAATCCCAGAATGATTCTTGTTTTTAGCTTCATAACAGTTCTATCCTTTTTCTTCTTTTTACGGAAATTTTCAACAGCTTCCCTGTCGTATGAAGCTGCTTCACCGGATTTATATAGATTATAGCATAAAGCTCTGATTTCATCTCTTAATTTTCTATAAAAAATAGCTCTATAATATTCAGTTTTTCAACATAAAAAACCTGGAAAAGACTTCTTCTGCTATATACCAGTCTCTTCCAGGCTCTAACTTTAATATGGAATTTTCAAGCAGGCTTCAATACAAGCCATTTTCTTTTACCCAAATTTTACGCAAGATATTTCTTCAGATCATCAACCTTGTCCAGATGCTCCCACGGAAGATCTACATCTGTACGGCCGAAATGTCCGTATGCAGAAGTCTGTTTGTAGATCGGGCGGCGGAGATCAAGCATTTTGATGATTCCAGCCGGACGAAGGTCAAAGTTCTCACGGATAATCTCTACCAGTTTCGCATCAGATACTTTACCTGTGCCAAATGTTTCTACATGAATAGAAGTCGGATGTGCAACACCAATTGCATAGGAAAGCTGGATCTCGCACTTGTCAGCAAGACCTGCTGCAACAATGTTCTTTGCAACATAACGTGCTGCATAAGCTGCAGAACGGTCAACCTTTGTGCAGTCTTTTCCAGAGAAAGCACCGCCGCCGTGACGTCCAGTTCCGCCATAGGTATCAACAATGATCTTACGTCCGGTAAGACCGCTGTCACCGTTTGGTCCGCCGATTACGAAACGTCCAGTTGGGTTGATAAAGTACTTGGTATCTTCATCTACCATATCAGCCGGAATGATTTCATCAAATACATATTTCTTAATGTCTGCATGAATCTGCTCCTGTGTAACATCCGGATCATGCTGGGTAGAGCATACAACCGCATCGATACGGATTGGTTTCCCATTCTCGTCATACTCAACTGTTACCTGAGTTTTTCCATCTGGTCTTAAATATTTCAGAGTGCCGTCTTTACGAACCTTCGTCAGCTGACGTGCAAGCTTGTGTGCCATGTTGATCGCATATGGCATGTACTCTTCTGTCTCGTTGGAAGCGTAACCAAACTGGATTCCCTGGTCACCAGCTCCGATGGAATCAAGCTCGTCTTCATCCATCTGATTCTCTTTCTGCTCAAGAGCCTTGTCAACACCCATTGCAATATCAGTGGACTGCTTGTCAAGTGCAGTAATTACGGCACATGTATCAGCGTCGAAGCCAAATTTCCCGCGGGTATAACCGATCTCACGGATGGTCTCTCTTACGATAGACTGGATATCAATATTTGCCTTAGAGGTGATCTCACCCATAATCAGAACAAGACCTGTAGTAGTAGCAGTCTCGCAGGCTACACGGCTCATTGGATCCTGTGCCAGTAATGCATCCAGAATCGCATCTGAGATCGCATCACACATTTTGTCCGGATGTCCTTCTGTAACGGACTCGGATGTAAATAAACGTCTTTCCATCTTTCTTTTCCTCTCGTAATAAAATAAAAATGATTAGTTACTTAGCCCGGCATTTCCTGGTCTCAAGGAATTCACTTTGAGATGCACACAGCTGGTTATATGCTTTGCACTCCCATCAGCTGCACGAATGACTTGTGGTTTATGACATTTGTGCATCAAAAAATGTCCACTCGAATAAGCGGACACTCTATCATCTATGACAGTTCATCCTCTTATTGTTCGATTGCTCGCTCAGGTTGGCACCTTCCGCTGTGCGGGGTTGCCGTGGTTTCCCAGGTCCTCTGTACCTCCACCACTCTGAATAAGAGAAATACCTTATGCTATTTTAGCTTGTGGGAAAATATCCCCGTTGTGCAACATCTGTATCACACACATATATAAAGATATACCCAGAAAACTCTTTCGTCAAGGGATTTCTGGGTATTTTATTGTTTTTTTATAATAGATGTGGAAAATCAGCCTACTCTTAATTTGAACTTCTGAATCTCTTTTTCACTGGATACGCGCTCAATCTCAGCTCCCAGTCCGCGAAGCTTCTGTTCAAAGTTCTCATAACCACGCTGAATGTATACGATGTCATCTACAATCGTGATACCTTCTGCTGCAAGACCCGCAATGACAAGCGCTGCACCTGCACGGAGATCCGGAGCACTGACTCTGGCACCCATCAGCTTCTCTGTACCATAGATCACTGCAGTATTGCCTTCTACTTTGATATCTGCTCCCATACGGATCAACTCGTCCACATACTTGAAACGGTTCTCAAAGATGCTCTCCGTCACAATACTGGTTCCCTTGGCAATCGCCAGTGCAACACCAATCTGTGGCTGCATATCAGTTGGATATCCAGGATATGGCAACGTCTTCACATTCGTATTGTTCAGACGCTTAGTCGCCACTACTCGGACTGCATCATCAAATTCTTCTACCTGGCATCCGATCTCAACCAGCTTTGCAGTGGTTGCTTCCAGATGCTTCGGAATGACATTCTTTACAATTACATCTCCTCTGGTTGCTGCAGCTGCAAACATAAAAGTTCCTGCTTCGATCTGATCCGGAATAATGGAATATTCGGTAGCATGAAGCTTCTCCACACCACGGATACGGATCACATCTGTACCTGCACCCTTGATGTTGGCTCCCATACTGTTCAGGAAATTGGCAACATCTACTACATGTGGCTCACGTGCTGCATTCTCGATAATCGTACGTCCTGGCGCCAGGGATGCAGCCATCATAATATTGATGGTAGCTCCAACAGATACCACATCAAGGAAAATATGGCTTCCATGAAGATTTGCAGCCTCTGCAACAATGGCTCCATGAAGAATATCAACCTTAGCTCCAAGAGCTCTAAAGCCCTTCAGATGCTGGTCGATAGGACGGCTTCCAATATTGCAGCCGCCTGGAAGCGGAACTTCCGCTCTTTTATATTTACCAAGGAGAGCACCGAGAAGATAATAAGATGCACGGATCTTCTTAATGTACTCATAATCTACACTTACATCACCAATAGTAGAACCATTGATCTTAACGGTTGACTTATCAATCCTGTCAACCTGCGCACCGATGCCAGCAATTGCATCCAGTAAAACGTTGATGTCTCTGACGTCAGGCAGATTCTCAATAAGAATGGTCTCATCTGTCATAATAGCTGCTGATAAAATAGCCAGTGCAGCATTCTTGGCACCTGCTATCTCTACTTCACCAACAAGCGGATTTCCACCTTTAATCACATATTGTTCCATAACACACCTCTATTATTCTTACTCCGCGAGCAAAAAGGCTATTGCCAGACAATAACCTCCAAAAGCTCTCCTCTGTTTGATCTACAGTTACGATTCACTTCGTTCATAGTAACGCGTTCCGCGATGCACAGAAATCATGTTCTGCATGATTTCGCGCCGCAATTCTCAGGTTTTCTGTGAGCTTTGCTCACAAAAAACACCTCGCGGAATACAGCCTGCGAATAGCAACCATCTACAGTTACTTAATTAACCCCTGTCTGTAGTATTTCCAAAAGTGCCTGCAGACTTGCTTCCAAATCTTTCCCTTCTTCATCTACTACAATGTCTGCATATTTTTCATATAAGGGAACACGCTCCTCATATAAGCTCTTCAAAGTCTGTCCCTCTTTCAGAAGAACACCTCGCTTCTTGAGATTTCCAAGCCGCTTCTCAAGAGACTCCAAAGAAAGTCGGAGGTAAACTACCTTCCCGACCGATCTCAAGTGCTCCATCGCCTCACTGCAATATACCACACTTCCCCCAGTAGCAATCACAGTATTTTCAGTCTCAATCGACGCATTTACGCGGTTCTCAATGGCCTTGAAACCTTCTTCGCCTTCTTCATCAATGATCTGATAAAGACGTCTTTTTTCTTCTTTTTGTATTAAAAGGTCTGAATCTAAAAATTCATATCCAAGTATTTTCGCAAGAACAACGCCCAAAGTGCTTTTACCTGCACCGGGCATTCCAATCAATGTAATATTATTCATTTTCATTCGATATTCCTTTAGATAATAACACAAAAGATATATTATTGCAATCCCATTAAGAATTTGTTACTATTTTCCAGGTTGCTAAAGTTACTGTTCACTCCGTGAACAGTAACTTGCTAACGGCATTTTATGCCTTGGAACGGCGTGAGCTGCTGCGTTTTCTCCCCTTTTTTACGCTGTAGCCAAAGGTTCCAAGCTTTTTGCCAAGTCCCAGATATTCTCCATGGGAATACACCATTAGTTTCGATTGATTCAGCTGAAATTTATTATTCTTGTCCATGTAGGCTTCATCTGCATGTACAGCCACAACCTCGGCCAGAAACATGTGATGGGAGCCAAGCTTTTCTATTTTTTTTACTTTGCATTCAATATTTACAGGAGATTCGCCGATCATAGGTGCTTTCACATGATCCGCTTTCTCTTTGGTAAGATGAAGCTCCTGGAATTTATCAACATCCCTGCCGGAACGCACACCACAGTAATCGGTGGCATACGCCAACTCCTCTGTGGTAAGGTTCAGCACAAATTCCTTAGTCTTGCAGATCATGTCATAGGAAAATCTGGTGGGACGAACAGAAATGCTTACCATAGGCGGGTTGGTGCATACGGTTCCCGCCCATGCCACTGTTATTATATTATCATTTCCCGCCCCATCTGTAACACTGACCATCACAGCTGGGAGAGGGTAAAGCATATTGCCTGGTTTCCAGGTCTGTTTTGCCATTTTTCTACTCCTTAATTGAAGTCATTTGCCATAATCTGTGCAGCTTCCATCATGGCTGGGATCATCTGTTTCTTACGGGAAACCACACCCTTCAGGTGGAAGCATTCATCCTCCGGATCCTGCTGGAATGCAAGTTTTCCCATTTCCTCACTGCCTTCTCCGTAATAGATCACATCAGAAGACTCATCCATAATATTGGTTAACATAAAGTAAACACGGGAAATTCCGTGACGGCCACACTCGCTTACCATAAACGGTTTCAGGCGGGCTTTAATCTCCTGAAGCTCTTCCTCGTCCATAGAACTGATCTGTCCAACGCCAAAAGCCACATTTCCCTCTGCAATAAATTTCTTGTAATCCTGATAGAAAATTTCCTCAGGCGCTTTATCCTTCAGGTTGCTTCCTGCCTTGAACATTTCCCTTGCAAAATCTTCGATCTTAATGTCTGCAATCAGGGCCAGCGCGCTTGCGGCAATCTTATCCTGCTGTGTGCAGGTAGGTGAACGGAACATTAAGGTGTCTGAAATAATGGCAGCGCAAAGAAGTCCTGCGATCTTAGGCGGGATCTCCAGTCTCTGCTCATCATAAATCCGGTAAAGAATGGTTGCCGTACATCCCACCGGCTCATTTCGGAAATTAATAGGCTTCATGGTCTCCAGAGAACCAAGCTTATGATGGTCGATAATCTCCAGTATCTCCGCCTTCTCAATATTATCAACTGCCTGATCCTTCTCATTATGGTCTACCAGAATCACCTGTTTCTTGTGCATATCCAGAAAATTTCGTCTGGAAATTGTTCCCACACATTTTCCCCTCTTGTTGATAACAGGGAAAGCGCGGTGACGGTGTTTGATCATAACGTCCTGGATATCATCTGTGAAATCCTCAGTGCTGAAGGTTACCAGATTGTCTTTTTTCATGACATAATTTACTGGAATACTCTGGTTGATCATGCGGGCAATTGTGTAAGTATCGTACGGAGAGGTAATGATAATGATCTGTCTCTCGTGGGCTTTCTGAATCACACGCTCACTTACCTGAATGTTCATGCCTACAATAATGCAGCTTACATTCAGCTCGATTGCCTTTAACTGGTCTTCCTCTCTGTTTCCCAGAATGACCATATCATTTTCTTCGATATAGTTCTTCATCATCTCCGGATCCGCAGTTCCAATCAGGATTTTTCCCTTGGTAAAATAGCCGTGGCCATTTCCTTCCACGACCTCACCGTCAAGGGTATCTTTGATCTTGTTGTACTGGGTCCTGGCGTTTGCAAGAAGGTAGCTGTCTTTGGTGTCCATGTAAATATCCGCAATGTCACCGATGGTTACAATTCCTTCCAGCTCATCTTCGCTGTTGCAGATTGGCAGGGTAACAATGCCCTTGTTCTGCATCATATCCCAGGCATTTTTCAGGGACATGGTACGGTCTGCGTCCGGCTTCGGGCGAATGTCCATATCTTTTACCTGCGTTCCGATATTTCCAAGATAGGCTGGCGGCTGTACGCCGAAACGGTTCAGAACGTACTGGGTTTCTTCGTTGATCTGACCGGCGCGTCTTGGAATATATCGCTTGGTCTGGGTGGTTCTGTTTTTAATATCTGCATAAGCAATTGCGGAACAGATGGAATCCGTATCTGGATTTTTATGTCCCATTACAAATACTTTTTGATTCTTCATTCACATTCTTCTTTCTGAAATCAAGATAACAGCTACCCGCCTTCAAGCTGCGGGCAATCAGTTTTTACTTCGGGTTTATTTTTTCTGTCGACGTTAATTCAGTTTAATATTTGCAAATAAAGATCCCAGGGATGTGGTTGCCTCTTCACCGGACTGTGGAATTTCAATTTTCTCTTCTTCCACTTCTTTTGCCATCATATCAGTTGCTTCCTTAATGCTCAGACTTAGCTTTCCGTCTTTTACTGCGGTTACTTTTACCTTTACTTTATCTCCAACAGAAAGAACCTCAGATGGTTTGCGGATTCTCTTCTCGCAGATCTGGGAAATATGTACCAGTCCGGATACGCCGTTTCCAAGATCAACGAATGCGCCGTATGGCTGAAGGCTCTCTACAGTTCCCTCTGTTACAAAGCCTGGCTGAATATTGGAAATTTTATTCTTTCTTTCCGCTTCTGCTTTTTCTCTTAAGATTTCCTTTGCAGAAAGAATCAGCTTCTTGTCCTCTTTATTGACATCAATTACCTGAACCTGGATACGCTTATTCAGATATTCGTTGGTGTCCTCCACGTAGCTCAGGGCCAGCTTAGATGCCGGGATAAAACCGCGCACACCTTCTGCATAAGCAACTGCGCCGCCGTTTACCACGCCTTTTACCACTACATCAAGTATTTCGCCGGAAGCTTTCAGCTCTTTTAATTTATCCCAGGCGAGAACGTCAGTTGCCTCTACCCTGGATAAAAGGATGTTGCCGTTTCCGTCGTCTTTTTTTACTACGGTTGCGGAAACCTCGTCTCCTGGATGTACCTCTTCCTTTACGTTAAAGCCCGGTTCTCTGCTGTAATCTTCTACCGGGATGATTCCTTCTGCATAATATTTTAAATCAACAATAATCTCTTTATCATCTACACTCACAACTGTTCCTGTGAGAATATCGCCTTCTTCAATTTTCTTAAAAGAAGCTTCCAGTTCAGCTTCGTAATCTTTCATTGTCTCTGCCATGGCCTATGACTCCTTTCGAAATATCAATCTCTTAAAATTTCAACTTCTTAAAATGGATTATATCACACAGCCTTTTAGTTGCAAATAAATTTTAGATTGCATGAAATAAAAAACACCTCCTGCAGTTCTTTGCAGGAGGCACCTTTTTCTAATTCTACTTTTGTTCATTTCTTTATTCCTTCTCCTTTCTCGGCTCATCCAGACCTTCCAGAGGGAGCTCTTCAAAGAAGAAGCCTTTTGGTCTTTTCTCCTTCCGCTCTGCTTTTGCCGGATTGAACAGATCATACTGTTCTACATTGAATTTCGTAACCTGCTGTGGTTTCTGTCCACGGACAAAAAGCCAGGCATCACCAACTGGCATATTCAGAATACTGTCTGCAGTTTTATTAGCCTTAATGCTCATGTACCTTGCAGTATCTACATCCTGACCGCCAAGATAGAGGCAGCTGTCACAGTTGTTGATAATGGTTTTTGCACACTTTTCGCCATACATGGAGTCCAGCTGTGTGATGCTCTGTAAGATCAGGCTTACGTAGATTTCCCTGGATCTGATCACGGAAATGATTTTGTCAAAATCTGGAATTACCGCATTTGATGCAAAATCATCCATGATAAATCTCACTGGAACCTCAAGCCTGCCGTCTTCCTCATAATCAGCCAGCTGGCAAAGCTCATGCAAAGCCTGTACGTACAGCAGATTCAGCAACCTGTCACATGACCGGTTACTGTCACTGACATTGATAAACAATGCGATTTTCCGATAACCCATCTCCCAGAAACTTACCTGTCTTTTGTTGGTAAAAAACTGTTCGCATTCCGGACTGTAGAAAGAACTCAGCTTTTCTCCCAGTATGAATGCAGAGCTGGCATTGGTTTTATCTGCAGCTTTTGTGTCCTTAAAAAGATGCCACTTTTTCACTGCAAAGCTCTCCGGATGGATCATTTCCCACTCCTGCATCAGCAGGTCAAGAGTTTCTGTTCCAAGAAGCTGCTGAAGCTTTGCCACTTTTCCAAGATGGTGTTCCCGTTCTGGAAGTGCTTCCAGAACGTAGGAAATCAGGGAGCTTGCCTGCATAGCAGCTGCATGATCCCAGAAGGGATCTTTCCCGCATTCTACGGGACAGAGGCTTTTGGCAAGCATCTCAATGTCCTGCCCTCGGTAGCGTTCCACCTTTTTGCCGTTCCTTATCACCTTCTCTTTCTCGATGTGCAGCATTGGATTATATCCCACTGGTGAATCCTGCATATTGTCAAAATTCAGGTTTACGACATCGTATCCCTTCTTTTTCAGCTCCGGACCAAGCATTTTGCAAAGCTGGTTCTTGGTATCCACAACGATCATGCTGTCGTTGCTTTCCAGGATGTTGGGAATGACATAGCTTCTTGTCTTTCCGGCACCACTGACACCTATGATCAGGTCATTATTGTTAAGGCCTGTCTCCCAGGTATTGTTGTTGATGTACTTGCCCTGTGCCAGAATTCTGTTGTTTTCTTTGTTCTCCATAAAAACTTTACTGATCATTTAATTTAATCTCCTTTACTAAGTAATTTTTTAAATTTTTATTTACATTAAGACACCCGTAACATTTAACACTTTTGATTTTGTTGTTCGTTTTGTTGTTTTTATGCACCTCCTTTCCTGCCATCTGAGCTATTCAAATGGCAGTTCTAATTCTGTTTCTTGTGAAAGATTTTCTTGTTCTGTTAAAAGGTCTTTTTCTTTCCCTTGCTCCAGTTGGATGATGGAATCTGCCAGTCCAAAGTCCACAGCTTCCTCAGCTGTAAACCAGGTATCCTTTGCTGTCTTCGAATAAATCTGGTCAATGGTTTTTCCTGTATTTTGGGCAAGCAGAGTTCCAAGGATCTTCCTGTTCTTCATCAGATCACCCACTCGTTCTGCTAACGAGGTAGCGCTGCCTGTGATTCCATTTCCAGCGATCAGCGGATCGTGGATCATCAGTCTGGAGTGAGGCAGCATTTCCCTTCGTTGTCCTGCTGCAAAGAGAACAGCTCCAAAGCTGGCTGCTGTTCCCATGCACACAGTTCGAATTGGACACTTAATGGAATGCATGATATCGTAGATTGCCAGACCGCTGGCGACTTCACCGCCTGGGCTGCTTATGTACATTGTGATTTCCTTTTCGCTGTCCTGGCGTTCCAGATATTTCAGCTGTAGGATCAACGCTCCTGCACTTTCCTGGTTAATTTCACCAAGGCAGTAAATTTCTCTGTTGCTCATCAGCTCGTCCATCAGGGACAGGCTGAAATAGCCGTTGCTGGTTTCTTTGATAATTCCTGGTATGTAGTTCATAATTTTTATTTCCTTTCTGAATTTAATTTTGATGTTATTTTTTGTTCTCATTCGGACTCCCGCCGACATTTCATTTCTGTTAGTTTTAATTTCTGTTAGTTTTAATTTTTGTTGGTTGTCTTACCACTCCTTTCTTTCAGTACAGCTCCCGCTGACCTTTTTTGCTTTTAATTTCATTCAGGCGCTCGCCACCTTTCTCGATTTTGATTCTGTTGATTTTTGTTTTGTTGTACGGTAAATTTCTGCGAAAGGTTCCACAAACAGCCATACCTTATCCTGGCAGTTCATGTCACAGAGAAAGTAGTCGCAGAATTCCAGGATGCTAAAATCCATGTTGACTTCATCCGGATTGGTGAAATCATCGCAAAGCTTGCGAATACAGGTGATCTTTTTTCCTGTAAGCTTCTGCAGAACCTCATCGATATCCCACAATGAGGTACCGTAAACCAGGCTTTGCCAGTAGTTTCCGTATTTGCAGGGCAGGATTCCATTTATTGCATGGAATTCATACTTCGTTTTCTTGTAGTACGTTAAGTTGTAAATTCTTTGCAGACGCTGCTCCAGCGCAATGGGCCCTTCAGCTTCCAGCTCAGAGTACAGTTCTTTTTCCTCCAGGGAATCCCATGTTGTGGTCTCCTTTGGATGCACCCGCAAAGGGCGCCCTTCTATTCTCAGATCCACAAGATCATAGGGGACGCGCATGATGTCAACCAGTTGTGTTGTTTTCCTGGCAGTAGGCGCCTGGTGAAACTGTTCTGACACGAAGTCACAGACCTGTCCCACGGAAATGTCTGGATAACCATCTTCCCACTTGGAAAAGCCCATCTGTGTCATCACATCTTCAAAAGCTTCCCGTTTAAAGAACATGAAGTCAGCAAATGACAGGTCTGCAATATAACGCATCATTTTGCCAATGACTTTTTGATCTGTGAGCACGCCGCTGCGCGCGTATTTAATTTTCTTTTCCAGCTCGCCGCTTAAATTTCTTTCTTCGTAAATTTTTGTTGTTTTCTTGTTTTGCATTTCGTTATCTCCTTTTCATTTTGATGTAATTTTTATGTTTTAGGTTTTTCTTCACTAAAACACCCGTATGTTTTATTTGCATTTTTATTCTGTTTCAATTAAACTCCCGTTTAATTATGTTGTATTTGTTCTGTTGTAAAAAATGTGACATATATATCACATATTTTACTTAAATTAACATATGTGAAAACGAAATAATCCATTTTCATGGAAACAAAACATGATTTTCAAAGCTCTCTTTTTTCTCCGTATTTTCCAAATTTCGTTGTAATTACTGACTTTAACTTGTCTTTTGGAATCGAGTAGGAGAAAATTCCTCTTGATGAGGAATTTTCGACCTCTCACACCAC
>OLRJ01002150.1_pt1 | contig 15267 bp, 15 predicted proteins | sample 1672741 | NCBI WGS metagenome assembly OLRJ01 (sample SAMEA3136719, study PRJEB25190) | human gut metagenome | biome: human gut; feature: human-associated habitat; material: faeces | place: Austria | collected 2013
GCTCTGCTCTGCTCTGCTCTGCTCTGCTCTGCTCTGCTCTGCTCTGCTCTGCTCTCAAAATGATTACCTTCTATCATAAATTTGTCAAGCCCTTTTTACATTATTCAAAAGTTTCTTACCTTGTTTCAGAACACCAGTTACAAAATTCTTATTTAAAAGAAAGAAAAACAGAATACTAAAAATCAAATTAATACAGTCTAGTACCACATTTCTTTGAAAACATAGTGCACATTCTATAACTAACACACAAAACACAGGCAGTAGATGTGACCATTTATATTTTACTTTTACTATCTTTTGTATATCTAGTAATCTATAAATAAAAAGAAGCAAGTAACTGATAAGTGAAGAACCCGAGGCCGCATACAAACCAATAAATTTTATAAGGGAAACATCTACTACCAAATTACATACAGCAGCTGCTACAGTAGTAACACCAACACTTTTTGTGTCTTTATAAGCCACATAAATGCCCCCTAAATAAGAGGTCATGCTATAAAAGAACATCGCTAAGAATAGTATTGGCATTTGATAATAAGCATCTTCGTAGTCACCACGGATAAGTACAGAAAATAGAATCGGTGTGGCAGCAATCAAGAGACCTAAAAAGCCTGCCATCAAGTTGTACATTGTCTTGAACATGGAGGAATAGTAAGCATCCACATCACTATCCTTAGATACTATAGATGCATTTTCTTGCCATGCCATTGTGAATGTTGACTGTGCCAATGTCAACAACGATGGAATTTTATTAGCAACAGAATATACAGCATTAGCAGCAGCCCCCATAAAAAGCGTAACAACAAATCGATCCGAAACCCTCATAACCCACATAGACATACTGTTTGGTACCATAGGCCACGAGTATTTTATTAATTCCTTGATTTCAGCCCATTCAATTAATTTTATATCGATGTATCGATATAGCCTTGCTTTAAGAAGCAGGTAAAATGCCGCAAGCAAATCTGACACACATAGAGCAATAGTAGCCCCCGTCAAACCCATACCTAAATGCCAAACGCATATGATCGCAAAAACCATCTTTCCTACAGCACTGATAATAGCACTTATTGAATAATCAAAATTCTGAGCAAGTCCACGAACAGCCTGTCCTGCGGCATTATATATCATATCAAAGAAGAGATATATGCATATGAGCACTCTTAAGCTACTCAACACACGCTGCAAGCAAAAATATAGTACCACAAGTGTCAAAATCGAAACTGGGATGATAAACGCGAAAATGTTTGTAATAATTTTTTCCTTCTTTTTCTCATCATGCCTAACATCAATCAAATATCTGAAAGCTGCAGTTTGTATCTGAAGCGTAGTTGCCGGGAGAATTAAAGAAACAAGAACTGTGATTAAATCATATACTCCAAATTCTTCCTGTGTTAAATACGCTGTTAATATGGGCAGTGTAATAAATGAAGCCACTTTCGGCAAAAAGGTTCCGATTGATAATATAATTGTATTTTTTGCAAGTTTACTTTCTCTACTCATTGTCTATTTTCTCTCTCCCTTAAAAGAGCATTCGCAGTATAAGAATATAGTACAATCCCAAAGGAATAAACGAAGAAAACTCTATCGTATAAAAAGTTCCCTGTTAACCCATATACCAGGCAAAATGTCTGAAGTGCAACAGATATTGCCAGAATTTGTGTTTGATTAATATCTATGTTGTTTTTATATTTTTTATAAGTTTGAATCGTCGAAATCAAGCAATAGACAAATACAAAAATCACGAACAATGCCCCAACAATTCCAACTTCGCACAACAACTGAACATACACATTATGAGCATCGACATATCCAATATTTCCTGTATTTGTTCCTTGAATCAAACTATTACTATTAAATCTAAATCCAAGCCACCCGATTCCAAATAACTTATTCTTTGAGAATAACTGTAAGGCATGCAGCCAATACATATATCGTCCATTGCTGATATCCCCTCCTTGGTCGTTAAATCCTTCAAACAGTTCTGAGAACACCGGCATATCCTTTACAATTTCAAAGATTATCAATACTACTACTACAAAAGATAGAAGTTTGAAGACTTTTCCTGTCTTTCTTTGAGGCGAAAAGAAATAGTATACAACTAAGAGCACTCCAAATCCAAATATCAGATGAGCTCTTTTGGTTGTTAATAGTACTGCAGCAATAGATAGAAGAAAAAATAGAATGTTCTTCTTCTTTTCCTTCTTTTCAAGCGTATTTGTTATAATCCGTGCGCCAGCAATCAGGAAGAGAATAACACAATAACTACCATTTGCCGAATGATTGTCTGCCAAGCCAGGACGGCATCCATATTTTCCCATTTCAGATCCATTGGGGTAATATCCCCAAAACGATACCATAGCATCAAAAAATTGAGGAAAAGCAAAAAACAGAATTGTTCCAACTATGTAAATCATGCTACAAAAGCATAATAATTCAACTAGTTTATTTGGCCAACTTTCGGGCGTACTTGCCTTTTTTTCTCCCAATGCAATCATTGAAATTACCGCAGCTGTAAACGCCACTGGCCATAAATACGAACCATTCATTATTCCGTGATTTCTAACAAGTGACAGTACTAGAATGATTGACCACCCTATAAACAGAGGACTCATTCTAATACCACATCGCATCCCATGCAATATAGCTAATAATGATAGTCCTATAATAGAAAATAAAATGGGATATAAAGCAGTACCCCCCAACATTATGATAATATGCGGGTAAAAAAACACATACACCACCAATAAATATACTATCCATTTTCGGACAGTCGACAAACGCAATGTCATATCACTTTCCCTTTCCGTTACTACATTTATCAATTCAAGGTAATACCAGTCGTTTGCTTATTGCTGCAGTATGTTTTTAAACTCATATACACGATTAATTCTACTCTGAACAAATGGCGGCCTTAAGATAACTCGTTCCTTGATCTCTAAGTACTTCGATTTTTCTTTCTATTTTACAATACTCGATTTTCTCTTCCATAATCTCAATAATGTCCTTGGTATTATCATAATACCTGTTTTGTAGCCCAACATTATTCAAAAGTTCCAACATTCTTGCACTTCTATTTCGGAAGCCCATTGTTACGAATTGTTTTTCAAACAAAATAGAAAAAACTGTCGCGTGAAATGAATTATTCACCACACAGAATGCATTATTGATATAGTAAAGAAACTCTTCCGGACATATTCCCCGAATCTGTGTAACCGGGAACGGCCAATTACGAGGTCCTGTGATCACAAGTACCTCTTTCTGATAACGCTCCTTTAATTTTCCTACCTGAGAAAAAAGTTGACTGCTATCTCCAGAACTATCTTCTAGAGCATATACCACGATATAATCTTTATTAGGTTTCTGCTTATCAGCAATAATCCTCTTAAACACTTCAATATTGGCCAGAAAAGTAGGGTCAGGACATATGCTGACTTCTCTTTCAATCAGAATCTCTAGTTTTTCCTTTCCTTCGACCTCTCTCAACGACACTGCGTCTAATCTGTGGCACAACTCTTTCAATCGGCAACCATACTGATCCATATTCAATTCACATGCACTGATTGCATATGTAATTCGTCTAACATTCTCATTTCCAAAGTTAAGGAAATATACTTCGTCCAATTGTCCGTTTGTCAGTTTTGGATTCCAAAGCTGGTCGCTTCCACTGATGTACAAATCACAGTCCGGTGGATCAATACGAAGTGCCTCAATGCTATCGTATTTCCTTGTCAAATTCAGGTATTTTTCGCAAAACACTTTAAATCCATTCCATTGGCGAAGGTATTCACTCCCCGCTCGATAATTGAGAATCGTCCTAACAAATTTCTTTGTCGCGCGTTTTGGACCGCCAGTCTGAAGCTCTTTTATAGCATTAACAAATGGATTTCCATATTTTTTGTACCGATATTCTTTATACTGGGGACAATAATTGATTACTATTGCTTCATGTCCTAAAGACTGCAAGTATTCCTGTAGCGCATAGCATTGTAAAACGGCTCCGCAGTTCCACGCAAGCTGAAACGTAATAATTCCTATTTTCACATATTCACTTCCTTTCAATTTCTGCACCATAGTGTTCAAATGTTTTTTTGAGATAGAAATCATTTCTATCTTCGATAACATTTCCTTGCCATAAACTGTCCGTAATTGCCAGCGCAGGAGGATGTGCAAAAAAACATGGGACCCATACTACCTTTGTATTTTTCAGCACTTCCATACACTTCAGCCAAATATCATCAGCACCTATACATAGTTCTTGTATTTTATTTATGTCAAATGCTCTTTCATCCAAGCAGTTCGGCGGATATAGAATTCCTCCAACACCTACTGCCATTAAAGCCATACTTTCATGCTTTTCTTTTCTATACTCCTTTAACCATTTTCCATATGGCGCCACTTTTCCGTCTTTTGTAAAGGTGATCTTATGCACTCGCCTTGCACTTACTGCATTCGGATGTCGTGCATAACTTTTCATCAATGACTCAATAGTCTTAGGGGGATACACAACGTCATCATCCACCGTAATAATTATATCATTCGGGAATTCCTGCATTGCATAATAATATTTCTTGTGTGGTTTTATATTGTTGCATTCATCAAATCGATACTCAATACCATATTGTTCCAGTTCAAGCATCTTTTGCGTTAAATCGTTCGTCTTTGTGTCACTACCAAACCACAAGATAATTTTATCCGGTTTTACCGTCTGCATGAGCAGACTTTTTAGGCATAAATGAATATTTTCGAATCGATCAGGGTATGAGGTAAGGGATATAATAATCTGCTTTTCCCTTTTTTCTATTTTGTTTAATCCATAAGTCAATTGCGTTGTTTTCACCTTACTGGTTACATAATGGTTTGGTAAATAGTAAGCCACTCGCTTGACTACGCCTTGCAATCCATTGTTTTTATATTCTTCCATCAAGCCGTGCTCTCTTGACATTTTCTCGCCCTCTCACTTTGTGCTACATGCACATTTCTGATATATCTTATAGATGTTTTTTGCATTAAGTTCTTTTGTATAATGACTCTCTGCAAAGGCTTTTCCCTTTTCAGCAATTTCAATCATCCTTTTTCGATTATTTATTAGGTAGAGAATCGCCTGTGTTAAAGTCTCTGTATGATTCTGATCATACAAAATTCCTGTGATGTTATTTTGGATCAGTTCAGGATTCGCACCACAGTCACTCGCAATTACAGCCAAACCCGCATGCATATATTCTACGGTAACGCGTCCAAACCCTTCCGCTTTCGAACACATCAAGCCAATATGGTATTCTTTCAATCTTGTGTACACATCATTACAGGCTCCCAGAAATCGTACGTTCGATAACATACCTGCCTTTTGTAGTGGTACCGATAATTTGTTTTTATAGCCTACTGTTATTCCGCCAATAATATCAAGTCTTACATATTTTTTTATTTTTTCTGGTAAAGAGCAAATCGCTTCAATGGCCTGCCATTGTCCTTTATTGGGAATTACGCCACCGACAATTACTAAGCGAATTGTTTCATCACTTTCCCACGTTGAATGATTAGCCACCAATATTTTCTCACGGTCAACACCATTGTATACAACGTCAATTTTATCTTCGCTCAATCCCTTTTTAACCCAGTATTTCTTTACAGCATCAGAGATTGCAATGAACTCTCTTGTACTTTCATTCAAATATCTAGCATAATGAGGTCGATAAGACCAACAATTGAAGTCCAGTTCTGCGAATTCTCGAATATGGCAGATACTTGGCACCCCTGTTCGTTTGGATATCTCCATACCAATATCGTCTCTCGCTACATTGGTGTGAATCAAATCCACAGTATTCCAATCAATAGTCTTTAACGCTTTTTTCAGTGCAGGGAAATAACGAAAGTAATATACCGCACCCATTAGTATCCACTTGATAGGCTTTTTCCAAAGTGAATCTGGAGCCCCCTGAAGAAACGCCCCATACCCAAAAGAATAGTTTTTAATATTTCTTGCATTTAGTTGCTCGTTCAACAAGTTATTTCCGCTCGTGAGCACAATCGGTTCAATATCATATTCATTTTTCATTGTTTCGACAAGCTCAACCAAAGACTTTGTTGCACCACCTGCAATACCAATATCCGCGATATATACTACTTTCATACCCTTCCTCATTTACTCATCATCACGTTTTTTCTCCAGACGCGGTCTGACTTCATTGCGAACAAAATTTCCAGCCACTATTGCAACGGCTTTGGGCATCACATGCCAGATATCCTTCTGTATTTTCTGCTTAAATGTCGGAGTTACAGTCATTGCTGGATCGTTTTTCCATGGGGTCAATGCTCGGTATTTCTCATACTGACTACGCATCGGGTGATCACTATTTTCCTCATAAATTCTCTTTCGTATGTAGAAGAAATTTGTGGTATGGGTAATAACCGGATGTTTTTTGGCTTCCTCGATTTGTGCCTCGGTATAATACCTCAGCGGCTGACGGAAGCGGAGCAACTCTTTATAAGTAAAAACCTGCTCCAACGTCATAAGGTTATATTTTGGGGGGAGCACCATCATACGCTCGCCCACAACCTTAGTGATAACCTCTTCTTCATATCCACCCAGCGCAATATGCTTATCAAAAAGCCCTTTGATATAGTGATGAAACTTTTCTGTCCAGTTTTCTTTACGCCATACGGATAAATCAATTAAATACATGCCAGCATTACAGTGGATTGCATCAGGTTTTAAGTGCTGTGTTTTTACAAGTGCAACTTTTCCCATACAATCATCCACTCCAGCGATAGGATGTCCTTGCAGATCTGTGTTCCACAGCTCATCTATTTTGTCCAATACCATTGTGTCACTGTCTAAACTAATAATACGCTCTACATTTTCAGGAATAATGTCTCCTAAAATCATTCTGGCATAAGTATGACCCAGAGATTTTATAGTAAATCTTTCATCCTGATAGAAATCCGACGGATTCGGTAATGGAATAAAATGAATATTCCGACCGTATTGTTCAGCCATTTTCATCATTCTATTTCTGTTTTTTTCTTGAATATTGTCATCAATAACAAAAACATTTATCCCCTTTAAGTGCTTATTGTTTTCGAATAGAGAAACTATTGCGACAGCACAGACTTCCGAAAACAAATCACTACTACAATATACGACGTTAACAATATCCGAATTATATTTCATTCTTTTCACCTCAGTCAATCAACCTGCGAATTCCCTTAGAAAACTCTGTTTGAGGATAGAAGCCAACATCTTTTTGAAGTTCTGTAATGTCGGCCTGCAAATGCATTACCTGCTTTTCTCCATACGGAAGCGCACCCAACGCTATCTCGGCATTAGGCTTCACTATATCCCTGATTTCTTTTATGTATTCAGCCAGCGGACGCGCAGTTCCACTTCCAAGTACATAAATTTTCCCATCGATGCCACGTTCTCCCAGCAGTCTAAATGCCTCTGCCGCATCTCCACTGTACAAGTAGTCCCACAATTGTTCACCTTTTGTAAACTGTGGAATTTCACCATTTTTCAGTTTGTTAATTGTGGACATTGCCATACTCTGTGCGCCATCATTCGGACCATACACACTTAAAATTCGTGTCCATATATGCTTCATCCCCAGCTGATGCGCATATTCACGTGTCATCTGGCCAGCACACAATTTGCCTATGCCATATCCCATCTCTGGAAACGTGGGAGTGTCAGGCTTTAACACTCCCTCTACCCGGCCATACTCTGCCTGACTTCCTGCTCCAATGAATGTATGACAACCGAATCTTTTTGCCGCAGCAACTGCATCTAAGGCATACTTGACATTTTGATTCTGTAAATACATATCATTTCGGGCTGTTCCAGTAGTTCCTTCCCATGCAAAATGGTAAAAACAGTCATAATCTTTTCCTGTATCATTCTGCACAGTTGCCATCTCACTCAAAGAGCAATATTTTTTTGTGACAAGTTTATGTTTAGGGATTTGCGCATTACGCTTTGACCCCTCACGGCAAAACACCAGAACTTCAACATCGTGGGAAACCAGTTCCTTTATTAAAGCGATTCCAACTGCCCCAGTCGCTCCTGTCAAAATTGCACGCTTCATAGCTTTTTCCTCACACTTCTGGCATCATCGGAATAAACATCTGCTTTGCCAGTTCCTCACGCGGCAGGAACGGAGCCAAATCCTCAAGCGGAGGACTAACTAGTGTACCATCTGGCAAGCGTTTTGTGCTGCTCTTTGGTTCCCACACCTGCTTCGTATCGGTAAAGATTTCGCAGAATATCGGGCCATTCAGTTCCAGAACCTCATCAACAACTTTTTTCATTTCAGCATTACTGTGAGCACTAAAATACGGGTAGCCGAAAGCCTTAGCAATTTTTTCAAACACAGGGAACGACAAATCACCGCTTTCCGGGCCAATACCAACTTTGCAATGCTCCTTAAACAGATTATTCTGCGTCAGTCGGATAGAGTGATAGCCATTGTTATTGATAAGGAAAATCTTGATTGGCAGATGATTCGTCAAAACAGTTTGCAATTCCTGCAGATTCATCATAATGGAGCCATCGCCTTCCAAGCAGATTGTCTGGCGGCGGCCACCGCCAATGCAAGTTCCGATAGCTGCAGGCAAACCATAGCCCATACTTGCAATGGCACTATTATTTGCCATTCGGCTTCCCTTCTGGATCACATATGCCTGATTGCCAACCACACAGCAAGCACCATTAGATACCGCAGTCAGACTGTTTTCTGGCAGGCAGCTACTCAGATAGCGGACAAAGGCATACACATTGGCTGTTTCGCCATTTTCTTCCCACTGGCGAGGCAGCACTGCCGGATAGTTCTTCTTCCAGCGCTGGCAAGTTGCAAGCCATTCGCCACCAGCATTAACAGGGTTGACTGCCGCCTTGTCCAGTTTCGTTAAGAAGTCCTTTGCGTCAGCCCAAACAGGCATTTCCACATGCAGCGTCGGCTTTTTCAATTCTGCCGGATCGACATCCACCATGATAACTTCTGCTGCGCGTGCCCATGTCTTCCAGTTATAACCCACCTGACGAATGGAAATACGTGTGCCGACTGCCAAAATCAAATCCGCGTTCTGGATAGCCCAGTTGCCGGGACGATCACCCATATTGCCGGCGCGACCACAGTACAGCGGATTTTCGTCCTCAATCAAATCTACTGCATTCCAATATGTAACAATAGGAATATTCAGCTTTTCAGCCACGGAACGGAAGGCTTCATATCCACCCGATAAGCGGATGCCATAGCCAGCATGGAATACCGGACGCTTAGCCTTCTTAATCTTTTCCAGAATAATTTGAATTGTTACATCATCCACGGGAGGGGGCAGCAATGCATCATCCTCTGCAGAATCATAACCTTTCAATTCATCCGTTTCGATATATCCGCCCTGATAGTTTACAGGGATATCAATCCACACCGGGCCGGGACGCCCGGTAGTAGCAAGATGCCACGCCTTTTCCAGCAAATAGCGAATATCATTGGGATCTTCCAGCATCGCCGCAAACTTTGTCATGTACTTGACAGATTTCGTGATATCGTATTCTTGGTCTCCCATAGCGCGCAGGGGTGTCCCAGTATATTGCAATGCATACCGCGCCGTAGTGTCATAACGCACCTGACCGGAAACGATAAACATGGGGATTGAATCCAACCATCCACCTACAACACCCGTCAATGCGTTTGTACCACCCGGCCCTGTTGTAACACAGACCGCCGCAATTTTATTTTCCAGACGGGCATAGGCCTCTGCCGCAATGGCACAAGCCTGCTCGTGGTGGTTATAGGTCACGTGCAGCTTGGAATTATGACCTAATGCATCATTGAGGTGCATTGCACCTCCGCCAACAACGGAGAATACATCTGTAACTCCGTGTGCAACCAAAAAATCTGCCACATAGTCTGCCAAGCGTTGTCTCATAGGTTACTCCTTAACTTTCTTTTCTATTTCATGTACCAAACCGGAATCAATAACTGTTGTAATAATAATTAAGACACTTAAAACTACAACCCGCGTTTTTTCGAAGGCCTTTGGAACATAAAAATGATACAAATTAATAATCAACTGATGTGACAAATATATCTCTGTAGACAATTTTCCGGCTGCTCTTATAAAAGAGTTTTCCATCTCAAAATAGCTCAGGAAAAATAGCACAACACACACACACACACGTCACAGAAGCTATAGATCCAAAAAACACTCTAGCTACTATATTGTCTTCCCAAATTTTTCTTATTATATAAGGTTCTACAAAGCTTATTGCCAGCACTATAATATTTATCGCTGCTATTTTTTTCTTTTTTAGAAAATTCTTGGCAACATTCTCGTTTTCAGCAACTACTGTTTCCAAGACAAATGCTATACATGACTGCATCTCCCATGCGCCATGTTTCCTCATCGCTGTTAGCACAATATAAATTACTGCCGAAATTGCTGCTGCCGCCGTGTATCCCCCCCATTATTTTTCCATTGTGAAGAAGCATAACGATTGGATAGTAGCATATTAGCATTATTATCATGGCAATTATGTACCACATAGCTCCATTCAGAAGCTTTATTCCCAGCAACGCCTGCGCGACTTGCCACATTGTAAACTTCTTTTTCATTACAAAAGACTCAACCAGCAAATAGACGGTTTCTGTAATTATCATCATTTTAATTAAATATATAATTCGTTTGGGAATCTTTCTTTTGAAATACTCCGGATCACGAATACTCTTTTTTGCTGTTCCATAGCCCGAATAGAAAAAGAATATTGCAACTAACAAAAATCCCACTGAACTCATGAACTTATATGCGGCTCCTGGCTGCTGCATGGAATTGCCTATGTGCACAGGAATCAGTAATAGTGCCGCCAGCCCCTTTACACAGCTTCCCTGTTGTATTGACAGTGTCTGCGCGTCCACACACTTCCTGCAATTCCAAAGCGAAGCCACCACAATCAGTATGATCACAATACTGTTTATCATGCCTATCCTCCAAACAGTCTAACCTTACTGATTCACGGCCTCAATAATGGTCTTTGCCATGTAGTCGATCATTTCATCGGTCATGCCGGGATAAACGCCGACCCAGAAGGTATTATTCATGATGAAATCCGTGTTGGTCAGTTCGCCTACCACACGGTATGCATCAGTACCACGCATCTGGTCAAAGCAAGGATGCTTAATCAAATTACCGCTGAACAGCAGGCGGGTCTGCACATTATGGCTCTCCACATAACGGGTCACATCATTGCGGTTCAGACCGCTCTCCGGCTTGACAGAAATCAGGAAGCCGAACCAAGACGGGCGGCTGTTTGCTGCGGGTTCCGGCAGAATCAGCTTATCTGCAGTAGGCTCCAGTGCCGCACGCAGACGGTCCCAGTTATGACGGCGGCGCTCAATAAAGGAGGGGAACTTCTTCAACTGCTCACAGCCGATTGCAGCCTGCATATCTGTAACCTTCAGGTTGTAACCAAAATGGCTGTAAACATACTTGTGATCATAGCCCTTTGGAAGTTCACCAAACTGGCCGTCAAAACGATGGCCGCAGAAGTTATCCTGACCGGACGGGCAGATGCAGTCACGGCCCCAGTCACGGTAGGACAGAATCAGACGGTTCAGTTTCGGGTTGTTGGTATAGACACAACCACCCTCGCCCATCGTCATGTGGTGCGGAGGATAGAAGCTGGAAGTGCCAATATCGCCCCAAGTGCCAGTAAAGCGAGTCTCGCCGTTAATGGTATACTGGGTGCCCAGTGCATCGCAGTTATCCTCGACCAACCACAGATTATGTGCATCGCAGAATTCCTTGACTGCAGACAGATCAAACGGATTGCCCAGGGTATGAGCAATCATGACCGCCTTGGTCTTGGGAGAAAGGGCTGCTTCCAGTTTAGTAACATCAATGTTGTACTGCGGAACCGTCACATCCACAAACACAGGCACTGCGCCATACTGGATGGCTGGGGTCACAGTGGTGGGGAAACCGCAGGCAACCGTAATGATCTCATCGCCCTTCTTGATCTGACGGTCACCCAGTTCAGGGGCAGTCAGCGTCATAAAAGCAATCAAGTTTGCGGAAGATCCGCTGTTGACCAGATGAGCAAACTTAACACCGATCCACTGTGCAAACTCCTTTTCAAACTGATCTGCAAAGCGTCCGGTCGTCAGCCAGAAATCCAGCGTTGCATCGGTCAGCGCACACATTTCCTTCTCATCAAACACACGCGCTGCATAAGTGATACGGTCACCCTCCTGATATGCAGTCTTTTTCTCCTTAAAATCGTGGTAGTACTCTGCCACCATTGCCTTGATCTGTTCGCGAGCTTCTGCCTCATTTTTCCAAATGGCCATTATTTAATCCTCCATAAGTTTTTCTTTTATAGTTTTCCAGTCATTTCGATAGCAGTCTTGAACTTGCAGTAAATTATCCGGCAGGTCATCAAACCACCGTAAGGAGCCTACTTTTCCGGGGATGCTTTTTTCCTCTGGAATAGAATATTCTCTCGGAGTTCTGCACTTATAAACAAGTGTAATAAAGTGCGCCCGTTCTCTCTGATCTTTTATTCCCTCACGATGATTCCTTGAAAAAATCTCATAGAATTTGATGGGGTTCGATTCGGCGAGTACCTTTACACCAATTTCGGCTAAAGCCGTTTTCTGTATTCTTTCCTCTGCTGTTTCCATCAATCGGATACACCCACCCGGTATATGCCAACCTGTTCCACAATGCGGATCATTCCGCCATGAAAGCAATACTTCATGCTTATCATTTGTGATTAGCAGGTCTACATTTACAACAGGCATCAGCGTAGATGCAAATTGAAAGCACTCTATCCCCAATCCTTTTTCCGGTAAAATCTCTTCACGTTCCATTTCTTCTTTGAGAGAACGGATTGCCTGTGTAATACTCATACTCCTTCTGCATGCAAGAAGACTTCAATTTCGTTATCCATGCAGGCACGAATATCTCCACCTTCTACCCAACACTTGCTCCATTCCACGACCATCTCGATGGCTGTGTCGAGATTCCAATGGGGTTTCCATCCAAAAGTAGTCTTTAACTTAGAGCAATCCAGTTTCAAGAAATTTGCTTCGTGGGGGCCACCGTCATACCGGTTGACCCACTTCATACCATCGCCCCACTTGCTCACAAACAAATCGACTAAGGCCCCTGTTTGGAAGCAGTCAACGTCATCAGGACCTACATTATAATAGCCCGCATATTTTATGTCCTGATACTGCATTGCTGCAATCATCAGATACGCATACAGTGGCTCCAGAACGTGCTGATACGGCCGGGTCGAGAACGGATTTCTCACCACAATATCCTCATGCTTAATTGCAGCGCGGATACAATCTGGAATAATACGGTCGTTTGCAAAATCGCCACCACCAATCACGTTACCAGCCCGCGCCGTAGAAATAGCGACTCGATTATCCCCAAAGAAGCTGTTTTTATAGGAATGTGTAACCAGCTCAGAGCAGGACTTGGAGTTCGAGTACGGATCATAACCGTCCAATTCTTCATTCTCCCGATAACCCCAAGCCCATTCCTTGTTCAGATAGACTTTATCAGTCGTTACATTTAAGAAGGACTTCACGCAGCTACTGGTTCGGACACACTCCAAAATGTTCACCGTACCCATCACATTTGTTTCATATGTATAAGCAGGATCTTTGTAGCTGTCACGAACAATGGGCTGTGCTGCCAAGTGCAGCACGATTTCCGGCTGTGCTTCGTCAAACGCTGCCTTCAGCGTTTTATAATCTCGAATATCACCGATAACAGAGTGAATATCCTGTTCGATATTCGCAATTTCAAACAAAGACGGAGAAGTAGGCGGATTCAGAGAGTATCCTGTTATGATTGCTCCCGCATTCGCTAAGATTTTGCACAGCCAAGAACCTTTAAAACCGGTGTGGCCTGTCACAAATACTTTCTTTCCTTTATAAAAACTCAAATCAAACTTATCCATTATTCCTCCCACACCTTCCAAGGCGCTCTATCCGCAGCCCACAATGCTTCCAATTTATCTTTCTCACGTTTTGTATCCATACACTGCCAAAAGCCATTGTGATAAAAGCTCTTTAATTCACCTGCTTTCGCAAGATTCTTCATAGGTTCCTGCTCAAACACAGTCCAGTCACCCTCCAGATAGCTGAAAACTTCCGGATTACAAACCATAAAACCGCCATTAATCAGAGAACCATCTTCATCGTCCTTTTCGCGGAAGGCCGTGATGGTATCATTGGCATCGATATCCAGAACACCCTTCTGCTGTGCTAAGCTAACAGAGGTCAATGTCACGCACTTTCCATGGCTTTTATGGAACTCGATCAGTTTTCCAATATCAACATCTGATACGGCATCACCGTAGGTTAAACAGAACGGCTCATTTCCAACAAATTTCTGAATACGCTTTACTCGGCCACCCGTCATCGTATTCAAACCGGTATCAACAACCGTCACCTTCCAAGGTTCGGCGTGCTGATCGTGAACAATCATCTTATTTCCCTGCGTAAAGTCGAAAGTAATATCCGAAGTATGCAGGAAGTAGTCTGCAAACCACTCTTTGATAACATGCTGCTTATATCCTGCGCAGATAACAAATTCGTCGATTCCGTAGTGGGAATACGTTTTCATGATGTGCCATAGGATCGGCATGCCACCAATCTCAATCATCGGCTTAGGCTTAAACTCGGATTCTTCTGAAATTCTTGTGCCAAATCCACCTGCTAAAATAACAGCTTTCATATTTTTGTTCCTCCATAAAAAAATACTTTATCTCTTAGTCTCGCTGGAAAATATCTCTGGTGTAAACCTTATCCTTCACATCATCCAGACACTTGTCATAGCGGTTTGCGATGATGGCGTGGCTCATTTCCTTGAACTTATCCAGATCATTAACCACTACTGATCCGAAGAATGTCTCACCATCTTTCAGAGTCGGCTCATAAATCACAACCGTTGCACCCTTGGCCTTGATACGCTTCATGACACCCTGAATAGAGCTCTGGCGGAAGTTATCGCTGTTGCTCTTCATGGTCAAACGGTACACACCGATGGTCACAGATTTTTCCTGTTCCTTGTCGTACTCGTTATCCTCGTCATAACCATAATAACCAGCCAGCTTCAGGACACGATCAGCGATAAAATCTTTACGAGTTCTATTACTTTCGACAATCGCCTCGATCAGATTCTCCGGCACATCTGCGTAGTTCGCCAGCAGCTGCTTGGTGTCTTTCGGCAGGCAGTATCCGCCGTAGCCAAAGGACG
>OLRJ01002152.1_pt1 | contig 15257 bp, 9 predicted proteins | sample 1672741 | NCBI WGS metagenome assembly OLRJ01 (sample SAMEA3136719, study PRJEB25190) | human gut metagenome | biome: human gut; feature: human-associated habitat; material: faeces | place: Austria | collected 2013
AGCCGCCGGAGCGGTGCTTAAGCCGTCAGGCGGGAATTGTGCGGTGTTGCCATAGGTATCATAGTCGTTATTTTCGTTAGAAAAACGCCCTAAACAACTTTAACGAATCTAACGATTTTAACGAAAATGACACCTATTTTACATTAGATATTTGCAATCGGCTCCTTCTATTTATAGGAGCTTCATGCGTCCGTTTTATTCCGGCGCTTTCATGCTCTCTACCATCGAAATGCGTTTCAGCAGCCGCTGCATGACCAGGTTGACCAGCGTGCTGAACAGCAGGGTCAGGGCAATGGCGTAGGCAAAGCTTTGGGGGTAGATCTGCCGCCCAAACATGACGGCATCGACCTCCACTGTGGTGATGACGAAGCTGTGCAGGGCAATGCCGCCTGCCAGGCCTAACAGCGTGCCGATCAGCGTTAAGGCCACGCTCTCGCGGTTAACGTAGGCGTAGACCTCTGGGTCGTAGAAGCCCAGCACCTTGATGGTGGCGATCTCCTTGACACGCTCGGCAATGTTGATGTTGGAGAGGTTATACAGCACCACGAACGCCAGCGATGCCGCACAGACGATGATGAGTACGATCACTGCATCGATGGAGTTAAGCATGTTGAGCACCTGTTTCACGTTGTCCTGCGTGAAGTTCAGGCTGGCCACATTGTCCATCGCCAGCAGGTCCGCCGAGAGGGTATCGCGGGCTTCCTGGGTGTCCTCGGGCAGGATGCTCATGATTGCGTTGTAGGCGGGAGCTTCGCCAAAACCGGCCTCGTACACCGCCGGGCTGAGGTAAACGTAATTGCTGACGTAATGCTCGCACACACCGCTGACAGTAAAGTCAGCTGTCTTATCGTCGCTGTTAGTCAGGGTAATGGTGTCCCCTGCCTTTACACCCAGGGTCTTGGCCATCTTTTCGGTCACGACCACGCCCTGCTGCCCCAGCGGCACCGCCTTGCGGGAGAGGCGTTCGTGCAGGTCAGCAAACTCAGCAAACTTGTCCACGTCCTGGGGAACCATGAGGTAGACGTCCATCTCACCGTTGGGGCCATCCTGCCGGGTGGATTCCATGGCGACAGTCAGCGAATCGGTGACGGTCTCCTTATTATAAAGGTAGTCGTAAACAGGGCCGCTTTCGGTGGCCTCCTGCTTGGTGACGATGGTCATCAAGTCGTAGTGGTAAATGTCGCCGTACTGCTTGGTGATGATGGAGTTCAGCGAATCCGAGAGGCCGAAGCCCGCCACCAGCAGCGAGGTGCAGCCCGCCACGCCGATGACCGTCATCCAGAAGCGCTTTTTGTAGCGCAGCAGGTTGCGGCAGGTAACCTTCCAGCTGAAGGGCAGCCGCCGCCACAGCGGGGTGATGCGTTCCAGCAAAATGCGCTTGCCGGCCTTGGGGGCGCGGGGCAGCATGAGGGCTGCCGGGCTCTCCTGCAAGGTGGTGCGGCAGGCCAGCGCCGTGATGCCCACGGTGAGCAGGATAAGGGTGCCGCCCGCAAGCAACGCCTGGCTCAACCGCCAGGGGGTGGCAATAGACGGCATATAATACATCATTTCATAGGCGGACCAGATGATGGACGGGAAGGCCTTGAAGCCGACGGCCAGTCCGGCTACTGTGCCCGCTGCAGCCGCCGTGAAGGCGTAGATCAGGTACTTTTGCATGATGGCTGCGCCCGAATAGCCCAGGGCTTTCAGCGTGCCGATCTGCAGGCGTTCTTCCTCGACCATGCGGGTCATGGTGGTGGATACCACCAGTGCCGCCACCAGGAAGAAGAATACCGGAAAGATGGTGGTAATGGCGGTGAGCTTATCCACATTGGCGGTAAAGGACGCATAGCTGACGTTTTTGCTGCGGTCCCAGACGTACCAGGTGGGGTACTCCACATCGTCCAGGGCGGCTTCTCCGTCCTCGATTTGTGCGCGGGCATCGGCCAAGGCCTTTTCGGCTTCGACCTTGGCGTCCTCATATTCTATTTCTCCGTCCCGTAGTTTTTGCAGGTTTTCGGCGATGGTTGTTTTGGCGTCATCCAGCTTTTTGCGGGCGTCGCTCAGCTGGCCTTTGGCGTCGTCGATCTGGCGGCGGGCATCGGCCATCTGCACCTTTTTGTCCTGCAGGGTGGCCCAGCCATCCTCCAGCTGGGCGCGGGCAGCCGCCAGCTGCTTTTTGCCGTCCTCGTACTGGGCCAGGCCGTCATAGTACTGCTTCCAGCCATCGTCCAGCTGGGCCTTGGCGGTGGCCAGTTTGGGGGCGTTGGCTTCCAGCTCGGCACGGGCGGCAGCCAGCTGAGCCGCGCCCTGTTCGTATTGCAGCAGGCCCAACCGGTACTGGGTCAGTTGACCCACGCCGGAAACCAGTTCTTCCAGCTTGGCTTTGCTGTCCTCGGGCAGGCTGGCCCACCAGGCTTCGACAGCGGCGTTCAGCTTGTCCCGGATGTCATCGGGCAGTTCGGGGGCGAACTGACGCGCCCAATCGACAGCATTCTGCAAAGCCGTCTGCATGGCGGCAGGGTCGGCAGCATCAGCCACGGCGGCGATATACGTCCGGGCCTCCTGCAAGCGCTGCTGTTGTTCTTCCGGCAGGGTGTCTGCGGGGATTTCATCGATGGCCGCCAGCAGGTCGTTGGCCTGGGCGCGGATGGCATCCACCTGCTCCTGCGTCAGGCCTGCGGGGATGGTCAGACCGCCGTAATTCTGGATGGCCTGCCACAGTTCTTCCACCGTCTGGGGCGGCTGGGTGCCGTTGGCATCGCAGTTCTGGGCCAGCCAGCCGATAAACGCATCCACCTGGGCCGCATCCACTCCCAGCTTTTCGGCAAAGGCTGCTATCCCCTGCTGGTAGGCGTCCGCGTTGGCGTCCAGCTGGGCCTTGGCGTCGGCCAGCTGCTTTTCGGCGATTTCGATCTGTGCCAGGCCGTCGTTGTATTGTTTCAGCCCGGCTTCGTACTGAGCCTGGCCCTCCTCTAACTGTTTGCGGGCGGCTTCCAGCTTGGGGGCGTTGGCGGCAAGTTCGTCCTCCCCTGCCTGCAGCTGCGCCTCGGCGTCTTTCAGCTGGGCTTCGGCATCCGCCAATTGGGCCGCGCCATCGTTGAGCAGGGCTTCGTTGCTGGTCAGTTCGTTCAAGCCGTCTGCATACTGGCGCTCGCCGTCATCCACCTCTTTCTGGCCATCCGCCAACTGTTGTTTGCCGTCAGCCAGTTCGGCGGCAGCGTCGGCCAGCTGTTGGTCGGCATCCGCTTTGGCGTCGTTGTACTCAGCCCAGGCGTCATCCAGCTCGGCACGGGCATCAGCTATGATGCCGTCATAGCGGACTTCACACCGGGCATCGGCGATGGCCTCGACGTTGGCCTTGACCGTATCAATATTGGTTTGGTAGGCGTCGCCCAGGCTGTCCTGCTCCAACGCGCCTTCGGCGGTCAGGTAGACTTCGGTGTAGGCTTCGTAGGCGAAATCCTGCTGTGGGATGTAGAACACCAGCTTGACCGTGCCGTTGCCCACGCTGGCGGGCTCGCGCTCAAAGCTGAAATAGTTGGCGTTGTGCACGATACCCACGACGGTGTACTCGGTGGTGCTCAGCTTGGTGTCCAGATCTTCGTTGGCTTTGTCCACCACCAGCTTTGTGCCCACGGTGTAGGTAGATTGCTTTTTGGTGTAGCTGGCTTCGATGACGCACTCGCCGGACTTTTCCGGCAGGCGGCCCTCGACGAGGTTCAGCTGGTTGATAGTGTTATTCTCCGGCGCAGGCAGGCTGTGGACGCGGCTGACGACGGTGTCACCCTCCACCTCCACCAGCAAATCTGCCGAGTAGCCCGGCTGCACCTGGCGAACGCCCTCCACCTGGCGCAAGGCGTCCACATCCTCATCGGTCAGGCCCAGGGTGGAGACGATGCGCAGGTCGTAGAAGTTGCCATCATCCATATAACGTTCCATCGACTCTTTCATATCGATGGGCGTGGCGTTCAGCCCGGCCAGGAAGCCGACGCCCAGCGCCACGATGGCAAAGACGGCGGCGAACCGGCTGGCGGTGCTTTTGAAGGTCCGCAGGGTATTTTTGCGATAACTGCGTGTCATTTACCATTCGATCCTTTCCACGGGGGTGGGGTTGGGGTTCACGGTCTGATCTATCACCCGGCCGCTATTGATACGGATGACCCGGTCCGCCATAGCGGCCAGAGCGCTGTTGTGGGTGATGACGATGACGGTGCGCCCCTGTTTGCGGCAGGTGGCCTGCAGCAGGGCCAACACCTGCTTGCCGGTTTTGTAGTCCAGCGCGCCGGTAGGCTCATCACAAAGCAGGATCTTTGGGTTTTTGGCCAGCGCACGGGCGATGGAGACACGCTGCTGTTCGCCGCCGGAAAGCTGTGCCGGAAAGTTGTTTTTGCGGTCCGCCAGGCCCACCTCATCCAGCACGGTGTCGGCATCCAGCGGGTCGCGGCAGATCTCGGCGGCCAACTCCACATTTTCCCGCGCGGTCAGGTTCTGCACGAGGTTATAAAACTGGAACACGAAGCCCACATCATAGCGGCGGTAGGTGGTCAGCCGCTTTTTATCAAAGCCGCTGACCTTCTCGCCGTCCAGCAGGATGATGCCCTCGTCGCAGGTATCCATGCCGCCCAGCATATTCAGCACGGTGGTTTTGCCCGCACCAGAAGGGCCGAGGATGACGCAGAACTCCCCCTTTTGGATCTCAAAGCTCACGTGATCTGATGCAGCGATACGGGTATCGCCCATCTGGTAATATTTACACACATTATCAAACAACACATAAGGCTGCGGCATGCTAAAACTCTCCTATTTTTTTAAGTAGCTTTAGTATAGCAGATTTGCAGGGAAATGTCGTGAATGAATTTTAAAATTTATTTTTCTACCCTTTCCGTCGGCTCTATCCCCAGATATGGCAGGGCCTTTTGCAGGACCTCGGCGCAGACGGGGCCGGAGAGGGCGCCGCCGCTGGTGGTCCAGCTGTGGGGTTCGTCCAGGCAGATCAGCACCGCCAGCCGTGGGGCCTCGATGGGCGCGACCGCCACAAAGCTGGCAATGCGGGCGCCCTCGTTTTTGCTGTCCAGCTTTTGGCTGGTGCCGCTTTTGCCGCCCACACGGTAGCCGGGCACCGCCGCCCGGGTGCCGGTGCCTTTGGTGACCACCCCTTCCATCAGCTTGCACATCGTGGCGCTGGTTTCAGCCGAAATGACCTGCCGCTTCACTGTAGGTTCTACCTCTTTTATTATTGTACCGTCCTGGGCGGTAATGCGCTGTACAACATAGGGCTGCATCAGCCGCCCGCCGTTGACCACAGCACACACCGCTGTAAGCATCTGCAGATAGCTGACCTTGCTGCTTTGGCCGAAGGAACAGGATGCCAGTTCCACCGGACCCATCCTGCAGCAAAAACAGGATAAGGCCCCCGGCGGTTTGCCGAGGGCCTTACCCTGTTTGCAAGAAAGGAACGATAGAAAAAAGAGAAGAAATCCGGGTCATCACCGCGATACGGCACGGCCCTTATATCAGACGGACGGGGAATCCGCCGGATCCTGGGTTGCATCCTCCGGAGCGGCTTCTGCGGGCAGGCGGCCGTACAACTCCATCAGATGGTTGAGCTTTTGCGCCAGCGCCGGGGTGAAAGCACCCGGCAGTGCGCGCCAGCACCAGTTGCCGCCCAAGGTGGACGGCGTGTTCATGCGGGATTCATGCCCCAGACCCAGCACATCCTGTGCCTGCACTACGGCCAGATCGGCCGTGCTGGCCCAGACACCGCGCATCATACCCCAGTGGTAACCTTCCTTTTTGGTCAGATTCAGGTACTCTACGGCACGGTCGGTGTCGGTCTTATCGGCGGTGGCAAACCAGCCCTGTACAGGCTCGTTGTCATGGGTGCCGGTGTAGGCCACGCAGTTGGTGGGATAGCTGTGGGGGCGGTAGTCGCCGCCGTCGCGGCTATCAAAGGCGAATTCCAGCACTTTCATGCCGGGGTACTCGCACTTGGCCAGCAACTCGCGCACATCGTCGGTCAGGAAACCCAGGTCCTCGGCAATGATGCGGGGGCTGCCCAGTTCCTTTTTAACGGCGGCAAACAGGCTGTAGCCTGGGCCGGTGCGCCAGCGGCCATGCTCGGCGGTCTTATCGCCGTAAGGGATGGCGTAGTACCCGGCGAAGCCGCGGAAGTGATCGATGCGCAGGAGATCGTAGATGCTGCACAAGTGGCGGATGCGGCGCACCCACCAGCGGTAGCCGGTGGCGGCCATGGCGTCCCAGTCAAACAGCGGGTTGCCCCACAGCTGGCCGGTGGCGGAGAAACCATCCGGCGGGCAGCCGGCCACCTCGATAGGCAGCAGGTTTTCGTCCAGCTGGAACTCCTGCGGGCTGCTCCAGACATCCACACTGTCCGCCGCTACGTAGATGGGCAGGTCGCCGATGATCTCGACGCCCCGGGCATTGGCGTAGGCTTTCAGTTTTTTCCACTGGGTGTAGAAGAGATACTGCACAGCCTGCCAGAAATCGATGCTCGCCTTATGATAGCGGCGGGCCTTATCCAGCTCGGCCGGTTTGCGCAGGCGCAGCGGGCGTTCCCACTCCAGCCAGGACTTACCGCCGTGGGCATCTTTCAGTGCCATGAACAGGGCGTAGTCCGGCAGCCAGAAGGCGTTGTCCGCCAAAAACTGCTCGTAATCCTCTGGGGGGTTGGCCAGCAGACGGGCGCAGGCGCGGCGCAAGACGGGGTAGCGCTTCTCGTACAGTACACCATAGTTGATGCAGTCGGGCGCGCTCTCCCAATCGATTGTGCGGTACTCCTCGGGCGTAAGCAGCCCGGCCTCAGCCAGCTGGTCAAGATCGATAAAGTAGGGGTTGCCCGCGAAGGTGGAGAAGGATTGATAGGGGCTGTCGCCGTAGCTGGTGGGGCAAACCGGCAAAATCTGCCAGTAATGCTGCCCTGCCGCATGCAGGAAGTCCACAAATTCACGGGCCGCAGCCCCCATGGTACCGATACCGCCGGGGGACGGCAGGCTGGAAATCGGCAGTAAAATACCGCTGGTTCTCATAAAAATACTGACCTCTTTCTAATGGAATATACTTTCTAGCCCTCTATCAACCCTTAACCGCACCGGCCACAACACCGTCGATGATGTACTTCTGGCAGGCCAGGTACAGCACAATGACGGGGATGACCGTGATCATAATGCAGGCCATCATGGGGGCCATCTCGACCTTGCCGTAACTGCCGCGGAAATACTGGATGGCCATGGGAATGGTACGGTACTGCTTGATGTCCAGCACCAGGGTGGGCAGCAGGTAGTCGTTCCAGACCCACATGGTTTCCAGGATGGCAGTGGAGATCATCGTCGGCTTCAGGATGGGGCAAACCACTTTGAAGAAGATCTGCAGCGGGTTGCAGCCGTCGATCATGGCGGCTTCCTCAATGGCGATGGGCATCGACTTGACAAAGCCGGTGAACATGAACACCGCCAGACCAGCGCCGAAGCCCAGATAGATGATGCAGATGTTGTAGGGGTTGTTCAGTTTGAGGGTATCTGCCGTTTTGGCCAGGGTGAACATGACCATCTGGAACGGCACGATCATGCTGAAGACGCACAGGTAATACATGCCCTTGGAGAGCACGCCCTGCACACGGGTGATGTACCATGCGCACATCGAGCAGCAGAGCAAGATCAGCGCGACGGAGGAGATCGTGATGATGAAGCTGTACCACAGCGAGGAGAGGAAGTCCAACTCCGCGATGCCGTAGATGTAGTTCTTCAGGCCCACGAAGGTCTCGGCGGTGGGCAGCTCGAAGGCGTGAGTGGTGGTGATGGCACGCTCGGTCTTGAGCGAGTTCATCAAAATCATGAACACCGGGTACATCCAGAGGATGCAGACGATGGTAAGCACGACCGACAGCACCGAGTTGATGCGGCGATCCTTAGCAGTCTTACCCATTATTGCTGCACCTCCTTAGAGCGGGTGAAATGGAGCTGGATCAGAGAGAAAACAACCACGAAGAGGAAAAAGACCACAGCCTTGGCCTGGCCGATGCCCTTCCACTGGGGTCCCGAGCGGGCGTAGAACGTATCATAAATGTTGTACGCCAGCATCATGGACTGCTTGGCCGGTTCGCCAGCCGTCAGAGAGAGGTTCTGGTCGAACAGCTTGAAGGAGTTGGTCAGCGTCAGGAAGGTGCAGATCGTCACGCTGGGCATGACCATGGGAACCTTGATCTTAAGGAGGATCTGGCGGGAGGTAGCGCCGTCGATGCGGGCCGCCTCGATCAGATCGGTGGGCACGTTCTGCAAACCGGCAATGTAGATGATCATCATGTAGCCGATCTGCTGCCAGCACATCAGGATGATGAGGCCCCAGAAGCCGTAGGTGGCGTTCAGCGCGAGCAGCGGCTTGCCCAGGGCAGAAAGGATACCGTTGAGCAAAATCTGCCAGATGTAGCCCAGCACGATACCGCCGATCAGGTTCGGCAGGAAGAAGATCGTGCGGAATGCGTTGGTGCCGCGCATGCCGCGGGTAAGCAGCAGTGCGATGCTGAAAGCCAACACATTGATAAGCACGGTGGACACGATGGTAAAGACCGCCGTGAACCAGAACGCATGGGTGAAGGTATCATCAATCCAGATCATTTTGTAGTTGCTAAGGCCAGCGAACTGCACGTTTTTAACGGTAGTGAACTTGCAGAATGACAGCCCCGTACCCCAGATGAAAGGCCACACAAAGCCGATGATAAAGGCGATCAGCGTTGGCAGCACAAAGACGGGCCAGTAGCGTTTTATGGCTTTTTCCATAGGAAAGCCCCCTTTTCAGATTCTCTTTCTTGCTTCGTTTTGTCAAAAAAAAGCGGGGCGGGCGATTTCCGCCCGCCCCACAGATATTGCGTTTTAGGTTTGCTTGGATTATGCAGCAGCGTTCAAAGCAGCCTCGGTTGCCCAGCCATCCACGAAGGCGGTGACAACATCATCCCAGCTGCCGGTACCAGCGGCGTAAGCGGTCAGAGCAGAACCAACGCCGTTCTTCCAGTTCTCGGAAGGCATGGTGGAGAAGTTCCAGGCCACAGGGGTCTTGCCCTCGGCGGTCATTTCCTTGTCGACCTTGACGAAGAGGTTCGGGGACTCGATAGCCTTCTTGAAGGGGATAACAAAGCCCATATCGTTCGCCATGGCAGTGGTGCCTTCCTCAGAGGTGACGCACCAGTACATGAAGTCCAGCGTAGCCTGAATGTCCTCGGCGCTAGCTTCCTTGTTGACGCACCAGTAGTTCTCGGTGCCGGTGCACAGACCCTGGTTGGCTTCGTCGCCGACGCCAATGTAGATGGGCAGCATGGTCAGGTCGTCATCGGTGAAGGGCTTGCCATCGCCGACCAGGTTGGTGTACTCCCAGGAACCGTTCTGGTAGAAAACAGCCTCGTTGTTCAGGAATTCGTTGCGGCTGTCGTCGCCGGTCTTGCCAGCCAGTTCAGCGGGATCGCAGGTGGAGTTGTTGATGTACAGATCAAAGATGTTCTTGTAGTTGTCGAGGTAGGTGCCCTTGATGGCGTCGGTGTTATTGATGCCGTCCTCCTGATACTCGAAGTAGATGGGCAGGTTGGCCAAGTGGGTCTTGTAGCGCCAGTCAGAAGAACCATCCATGCCAGCGGAGGTGAAGGCAGCAAAGCCCAGCTCGTCCTTGCGGGCGGTGATGTCCTCGGCAACCTTCTTCAGGTCATCAAAGCTCTTGATGTCCTCGGCCTTGTAGCCAGCCTTCTCCAGCAGGGTCTTGTTGGTGATCAGACCGTAGCTCTCGATAACGTAGCCGATGCCCAGGGTGGCGTCGCCGTCCTTCAGGGAGTAGGTGTCGCTGGTCAGCTCACCGGCGAGGGGAGTACCGGACAGGTCGTAGCAGTAGTCTTTCCAGCTGGCAAGACCGACAGGACCGTTGACCTGGAACAGGGTGGGTGCGTCGCTCTTGGCCATCTCGCTCATCAGGGTGGTCTCGTACTGACCGGAAGCAGCGGTCACAACGGTGACGGGAACGCCGGTCTCCTCGGTGTACTTGGCAGCCAAATCCTGCCATGCTTCATCCTGCTCGGGCTTGAAGTTCAGGTAGTAGACCTTGCCGGCTGCATTAGCAGTAGCAGCGGTAGAGGTGGAGTCAGCAGCGGGTGCGGTGCTGTCAGCTGCGGAAGAAGCAGCTGCGGAAGAAGCGCTGCTGCCACAGCCTGCCAGCAGGCCGAGGGCCATGGCGGAGGCCAGGCTCAACGAAAGGGTCTTTTTTGCATTCATGGTCGTTTTCCTCCTTAAGAAAACAAGTTAGATCCAAGTGAGTGAATTCGTTTGCGCAACTCGAATACATTTTCCGTTCGGATTGCCTATATTATACACGGCATTTTTTCAAAAATCAACCCGTTTTTGTCTACATTGCCCAAGTTTGTAAGTTGTTATGAAACTAGCGCGCCACAATTGTGCACATTTACTCCATATTTGCGCATTTTATGTCGTAGACCATTGCGCAAGTTGCGCGTGCGGCAGGTTTCGACAGGTACAAAATTCCCGGAGCAGCCGAGATCGATGCTGTTCCGGGGCGGAAAAAGGATCTATAATGTTTTATATAATTCCAATAATTGTGCTCCAATACGGGGTAATGCCCGCTCCTCTGCGGTTTGGCGGGCGGCTGCGGCAGTATCGGGGAGTTTGTGCTGCAAAAGTGCCTGCAAGCGGGTGGGCAGGTCCTGCGTGGTGCGGTAGGTGTGGACGTTTACGCTGTCCCGCAGCCAGCCGCGATAGGCCGGGATGTCCCGCACCAGCGTAGGTGTTGCGCAGGCCAGAGCTTCTAATATCACGATGCCCTCGGTCTCCTCATAGCTGCAAAACAAAAAGGCGTCCGCCCCGCAGTAGGCCGTGCGCAGCTCTGCCTGGGAGAGAAAGCCCGGAAACTGCAGGTTTTTCGGTGCATCCGCCATGGCGGCTTTGACGTTATGCGGTACAAGGTGCGGGTCGGTGTAGCCGAACCACAAAAACTGCACCTGCGGCATTTTACGAGCCAGCGCAATAAAATCCAGTATCCCTTTGCGCTGCATATAATGCCCTACGCTGATGACCACGGGCTTATCCGCCGCCAGGCGGTACTTTTCCCGCAGGATGGACCGGCTGGCGGGGTTGGGGGCAAAAAACCGGGTATCCACGCCGTTGGAAAGCGGCACGATGGTCGGGCACAAGCGGTAACCTGCCAGTTCTTTGGCTGAGTAGGGCGTGGGTGTAATGATGAGGTCCGCCTGGTTATAGCACAGCCGCAGCCATTGTTTGAAAAGCGGCGCCAGCAAGTTGGAGCCGGTGAAGGAGTTGCGGAAGTCCTTCTCGGTAGAATGGCCGTACCAGATGACCTTTTGCCCCCGGCGGCGGGCATGGCGTGCCGCCCAAAGTGATACCGGCAGCACGGTGTTGATGTGTACCACCTCGGCACGACAGTCCCAATCGGTGACGACGTGTACGCCGACGCTTTCCAGCGCCGCCCGCTGGTGTTTGGCTGCCTGCCCTACCCCGCTTTTGCTGACCAGCGCCAGCGAGCCGCTGTAAATATGTACGGTGCGCATGGCGTTCACCTCCAAAGACCCAGCAAATTTTGCGCAACTACGGTCAGGCCCAGGCTGTACAGCGCAATGGACGCCGGTTTGCACAGCAGGATGATGGCCGCGTACAGCCGCCAGCCGATGCGCGTGGTGCCTGCAAGAAAGCAGAGATAGTCATCAGGCGCAACCGGGATGAAAATAAGGAATGCGAACCACTTGGCAAACCGGCTGCCGCTGCCCATCCAGCGGTCATATTTTTCGATCACCTTGGCAGGAAAAGCGCTTTCCAGCAGCGGGCGGCCGCAGGCGCGGGCGATGGCAAACGCTGCCAGCGACCCGGCGCAGATGCCGATATAGTTGTACCAGAAGCCTTTCCACGCGCCGAACAGGATGACCCCGGCCAGACACCCCAGCCCGCCGGGCAGGATGGGGATTACCACCTGCACGGCCTGGAATGTGATGAACACAGCCGGACCTGCCCAGCCGAACCGGCTGATGCAGCTGGTCAGCGCTTCCTTGGAGTCAAACAGTCCGGCTTTCCAAAAGCCATATGCCAGCACAGCGCAGAGCACCAGCCCCAGGATAGACGCTGCCTGGTTGATTTTTTTGATCATGCCACATTCCCCCCTGCCGCACTGCGGGCGACGTATTTGCGGCCCAGTGCCGCCGCGTAAAGCCGCACTACGCTAAGACCAAACTGCTCCTTCGTGTAAGGCTGCACGGCGCGGCGGGCGTTTTGCTGCATGGCAGCCAGTTGGGGGCCTTTGGGCAGGGCTGCGGCACGGGCAGCCAGCTCGGCAGGCGTGTGGTAGGCCCAGCCGGTCTCCCCTTCCCGCACCAGCGCGTCCAGACAGGGGTCCGCATGGCAAAGCAGCGGCAATCCTGCGGCCATGGCCTCGATGTAGGTCAAGCCCTGGGCCTCGCTGGTGGAGGCACTGACAAATACATCCCCCAGCGCGTAGTAGCGGGGCACCTCGGCAGGCGGGACGGCCCCTACGAAAATCACGCGGTCAGCCACGCCGAGGCTTTGCGCCTGCTGTTCCAGCGCGGCGCGCTCTGGGCCGTCGCCGACGATGAGCAGAACAGCGTTCGGCAAATTCTGCATAGAATCGACAAGTTCTGTTGTGTTCTTTTCCTTGGCCAGCCGTCCCAGGCTGAGCAGGACGGTCTTGTTTGCCTCTTTCGGCGGCAGACCCAGGCGGCTGCGCAGGGCATCATCCCGGGGCACAGCAAACCGCTGCAGGTCCAGCCCCGTGGGGATGATGCGCACCGGGCAGTACACGCCGTAGCCCGCCAACAGGCGGCTGATTTTGGGCGTGGGCGCGATGACTGCGTCGCAGCCGGCGCAGATCATGCGGGTGAACAGCGCCGCCATCTTGCGCCCCATGCTGCGGCTGGGGGAAAAGTAGTGGGTGTAATCCTCGTACACTGTGTGATAGGTGTGGATAAGCGGTGCGCCCGCAGCATGCGCAATCCGGCGTGCCGGGGCAAAAGTGCTGAACTCGCACTGGGAGTGTACAATATCCGGGCGCCAGTCGATCAGATCACGGATGGCACGATTCAATGCCGGGGCGCGCAGCCGGGCCCCGGGGTAGACCAACCCGGCATCCAGTGAGCCGAGGCTGGTCACACCGTCCTTTGTATAGGTATGGCAGTCGCCGGAAAGGGTCAGCACCCGCACCTCGTGCCCCTGGGCTGTCAGTGCGGCGCGCAGGGTGGAAGTGGACGTTACAACGCCGTTTATGGCAGAGACCCAGGTATCGGTCGTAAGCAGTATTTTCATGGTCGTTGCCTCCCAGTTATTGGTAATCTCTACTTACTATAACGAGGGGCGCGTGACGTATTTTGCAGAAGATACAAAATTTACATCTTCCACCCCGCAAAAATCGTAGGGCATCCGCAGCCCCGGCATCTTGCAAATGGGGTTTGATTCGGTTATGATTGTAACGGCGCAAACGATTTCAAATTTCGACATTTTCCTAAGATACCCATAAGGAGAAAAGCTATGGCAAACCCGCAGCCCTGGTGGAAAAACGCTGTGATCTACCAGATCTACCCCCGCAGCTTTCAGGACAGCAACGGCGACGGCATCGGTGACCTGGCCGGTATCATCCAGCGGCTTGGCTATCTGGAGAGTTTGGGCATCGACGCCATCTGGCTCAGCCCCGTCTACCGCAGCCCGCAGGATGACAACGGCTACGACATTTCCGACTACTGCGATATTGACCCCATGTTCGGCACGCTGGCCGGCATGGACGACCTCATCGCCGAAGCAAAAAAGCACCACATCCGCATTATCATGGATCTGGTGCTGAACCACTCCTCGGACGAGCACCGCTGGTTCCAGGAGGCAAAAAAGAGCCGCGACAACCCCTACCACGACTATTACGTCTGGCGCGACGGCGTGGAGGGCACGCCGCCCAACAAGATGCGGGCCGCCTTTGGCGGCTCGGCCTGGACCTGGGTGCCCGAGGTGGGGCAGTATTATTTCCACCAGTTTTCCATCAAACAGCCTGATCTGAACTGGGACAACCCCGCCCTGCGGCAGGAGTTGTACAAGGCCATCCGCTTTTGGATGGACAAGGGCGTGGGCGGGTTCCGGCTGGATGTCATCGACCAGATCGCCAAGGACCCGGACCTGGGAATTACCTCCAACGGCCCGATGCTGCATGCCTATATCCGGGAGCTGAACGCCAACACCTTTGGCGGCACCGATCTGGTGACCGTGGGTGAGGCCTGGGGCGCCAATGTGCGGAACGCCCCCATCTTCAGCGACCCGCGGGGCAAGGAATTCTCGATGGTGTTCCAGTTTGAGCACATCGGCCTGGACCAGATCCCCGGCAAGGCAAAGTGGGACTTGGCTCCGCTGCAGCTTTCGGCGCTGAAAGAGGTGCTGACCAAGTGGCAGGTGGGCCTGCACGGCAAAGGCTGGAACAGCCTGTTCTGGAACAACCACGACCTGCCGCGCATCGTCTCCCGCTGGGGCAACGATGGCGCTTACCGGCAGGAATCCGCCAAGATGCTGGCCACCCTGCTGCACGGCATGCAGGGTACGCCCTACATCTACCAGGGCGAGGAACTGGGCATGACGAACGTCGCCTTCCCCACCATCGACGACTACCGCGACATTGAAACGCTGAACATGTACCGCGAGCGTACCCAGGCCGGGTACAGCGAGGCAGATATCCTGCGCTCTCTCCACGCCAAGAGCCGCGACAACGCCCGCACCCCCATGCAGTGGGACGCCACCACCAACGCAGGCTTTACCGATGGCACGCCCTGGCTGCAGGTGAACCCCAACTATACCGCCATCAATGCGGCGGACGAGGTGGCGGATGCCGGCTCGGTGTTCCACTATTACCAGGCGCTCATCCGTCTGCGCAAACAGTATCCCATTTTCAGTGAGGGCGACTTTACCCTGCTTTTTGCAGACCACCCGGCTCTGTTTGCCTACCAGCGCCGCCTGGGTGACCAGGTGATGACCGTGCTGTGCAATTTCTACAAGGAGCCGCTCACCCTGCCCGCCGACGCAGTGGCTTCCTTGCCGTTGGATACCCTGCTGCTGGGCAACTATGACACCCCCGCGGATGCGGCACATTTCCGCCCGTATGAGGCACGTATTTATCTGAACAACGCTGAATAAATTTAAGGCAATACCGCATAATTCTAAGCGCCGATACGGCGAGCGAGGTGCGGCAGCTGCTAAGCCAAAAGCGCAGATAATACT
>OLRJ01002154.1_pt1 | contig 15218 bp, 18 predicted proteins | sample 1672741 | NCBI WGS metagenome assembly OLRJ01 (sample SAMEA3136719, study PRJEB25190) | human gut metagenome | biome: human gut; feature: human-associated habitat; material: faeces | place: Austria | collected 2013
GCAGCCGCCGGAGCGGTGCTTAAGCCGTCAGGCGGGAATTGTGCGGTGTTGCCTTTGAAACCATACCCGGAAAGGGGAAAAGAGCTTGTCCGTTTTTCTTTTTCCAAACAGAATCAAAGATACCGATTTTTCCGTTACCCGTCAGGTGATCGCTTTGCTGGATCAACACGGCATCCATGCCCTGCTGGCGGATGAGCTGGCTGGGGAATTGGTGGATACCAAGGCGGTATTCCTGCCCCAGCAGCAGGCGTTGGCCCAGGCAAAACAGGTTATCACCATTGGCGGGGATGGCACACTGCTGCGCATCGCCCATGACTGCCTTGCCCAAAGCAAGCCGGTCCTGGGTGTCAACCTGGGGCGCATTGGCTTTTTGGCTACCTGCGAGGTGGCAGAGCTGCCGGAAAAGCTGGCCCGCCTGGCTGCGGGGCGGTATACCATTGAGCCGCGCAACCTGCTGCGTGCGGATGCCCCGGCCCATAACTGGCACCAGGTTGCTATGAACGACGTGGTGCTGTTTGGCAATTCCCGCCTGCACCCCATGGATTATACCGTCTACTGCGATGGCGCTTTTGTCAGCCGCTACCGCAGCGATGGGGTGATCATCGCAACACCCACGGGCTCCACGGCTTACTCGCTTTCCGCAGGTGGGCCGGTGCTGGATGCCTGTGCGGCGGTTATGGTGCTTACCCCGGTCTGTGCGCACAGCATCCACGCGGTGCCGCTGGTGTTTTCGGCCAGCCGTACCCTGACGGTGGTGGCGGAAGCAACCAACCGTGACAGCGTGTACGCCAGCGCGGACAGCCATTCCCGCTGTGATTTGCAGCCGGGCGAAAGTTTGACCATTACCACGGCAGTGGAACAGCTGGGGCTGATTACCTTTGACGAAACCGAGCAGTTCCGTGCGATAGAAACAAAATTGATGAGGAGATGACTCTGCAATGAAAAGTGCGCGCCATCAGGCAATTTTGGACCTGATTGAAAAATATCCGATTGACCGGCAGGAGGATCTTCTCGAACATCTGCGCCGTGCCGGTTTTGATGTAACGCAGGCAACGGTATCGCGTGATATCCGGGAACTGCGCCTAGTAAAAACTGCAACGGGGGAGGGCGGCTACCGCTATATGCCGGCAAACGGCAACGGCAAGGTGGCTCATTCACCCAACCGGTTTGAAACCATTTTCCGGGAGTCTGTGCTCAAGGTGGACTATGCTGGGCATATGGTACTGGTCAAATGCTTTTCCGGCATGGCGAATGCCGCCTGTGAAGTTTTTGACGCTCAAACCTGGGAAGGTGTTGTTGGTACACTTTCCGGTGATGATACGTTTTTTATCCTGATGCGCACCGAGGAAAACGCTGCTGAGATCACCCGCCAGCTGCAGCGCTATACGGTACGCCACACTTAAACCGCCGGAGGGGGAGCAGCATCCATGCTTGCGGAGCTGAAAATTGAAAATGTTGCCGTGATTGAAAAAGCCGAAGTACAGTTTACCCCGGGCCTGAATGTGCTGACGGGCGAAACCGGCGCCGGCAAATCTATCATGATCGATTCCATCAATGCCATTCTGGGCAACCGTACCTCGCGTGATCTGGTGCGCAGCGGTGCACCCAAGGCACGCATTTGGGCCACGTTTGAATCTATCCCGGCCCATGTGCGGGAGCAGGTGGAAAAATGCGGCTATGGTGCCCAGGATGACCTGCTGCTGTACCGCGAGATCAGCGCGGACGGAAAAGGCAGCTGCCGTATTAACGGTATGCCCGCTACCGCCGGCGTGGTGCGGGATATTTCCGCCGGGCTGCTGACCATCCATGGCCAGCACGACAGCACCAGCCTGACCAACCCGGCAACCCATCTGGCCCTGCTGGATCAGTACGCGCAGGATGGGGCAGAGTATGCCGCTTACCATGCACTGTACCGCGCTCTTGTCACGGCAAAGCGCGCGCTGGATGCGTTGACTTCCAGCGAGGAAGAAAAGCAGCGCCGGATCGCAGAGCTTTCGGAAGAGATTGATACCATTGATGCCGCTGCGCTGACCGCAGGCGAGGAAGAACGTTTGATGGAGCGCCGCAAGGTCATCATGCACGCACAGGGCATTCTGGATGGTCTGACGGCGGCGCACCAGGCGCTTTCCGGTGATGATTCCGGCGAAATGATGGGCGCAGCGGATCTGCTGGGCAGTGTGGTCAATGAGCTGGCCGAAAGCGCTCGCCTGGATGAGAGCCTGGCACCGCTCAGCGAGCGCCTGAGCGATTTGTATTACGGTGCGCGGGAGCTGGCCACCGACCTCGCCGATCGCCTGGACGGTTATGATTTTGACCCGGGGGAGCTGGATCAAATCGAAGAACGGCTGGACCAGATTTACCGCATGAAACAGCGTTACGGTGCCAGTGTGGAAGAACTGCTGACTCGGCGGGATAAGGCGGCCGAAGAATTGGAAGGGTACCAGTCCTCCGGCAAGCGCATTGCAGAGCTGACCCAGCGCAAACAGGAATTGTACCGCCAGACCAAGGCTGCAGCGGAAACGCTGACCCAAGCTCGCCTGAAAGCTTTTACCAGCATGAACCGCCAAATGCGGGAAGCACTGGAATTTTTGAACATGCCCGGCGTGCGTATGGTGCTGCGCCATCAGCGTGGCCCGTTAGCTTCCGCAGGACAGGATAACATTGAATTTTTGATTTCTACCAACCCCGGCGAGGAGCCCAAGCCGTTGGCTAAAATCGCTTCCGGCGGCGAGCTTTCCCGTATCATGCTGGCGTTCAAGAGCGCCTTGGCTGATAAAGATGCGATTTCGACCGTTATTTATGATGAGATCGACACCGGTGTTTCAGGCCTTGCCGCCGGGCGTATTGGCCAAAAGCTGAAGCAGACCGCCAGCGGCCATCAGGTGCTGTGCATCACCCATACCCCGCAGATCGCTGCCTTTGCCGATAACCAGCTGCTGATTGAAAAGAAGGTGCGGGACAACCGGACCTTCACTGAGATCCATCCGCTGGATCTGGATGGCCGCGTGCAGGTGTTAGCCCGCATGATCTCCGGCGATAAAGTTACAGACCTCAGCCTTGCCAACGCCCGCGAGCTGATTGAAAAATCGCAGGGGTAAGCGCAGGACAATAACGAAAGAAAAACAGAAGAGAAGCATACAAACCTCTGGCCGACAAAACAGGCTGGAGGTTTTATTTTTTTTGGCATTTCTTTTATTATCGTTCTAAGGCAATACCGCATAATTCTAAGTGCCGATACGGCGAGCGAGGTGCGGCAGCTGCTAAGCCAAAAGCGCAGATAATACTGGATGTCTTATCGAGCATTTTGGCAACGCAGATGCCGTGCCGCAGCCGCCGAAGCGGTGCTTATGCCGTAAGGCGGGAATTGTGCGGTGTTGCCCTAATTTGGAGCCAAGAAGAAATAAAAGCAAAATGTTTGGGAAGGCCCCTTGACACCATGGGGAAGATATGGTATTCTAACTTCGTTGGTTAGATAAACCTAACCAACGAATATCCCGTACTTTCTGCATAAACATAGCAATGGCGGCGGGAATTTTTAATGACTTAAAGTTAGCACAAGCTAATTATACGGTCGAAACAGGAGGGTACACCATGCAGCGTAATTTTGAAACCTCGTTTGTAACGCAGTGTGCTCCTGTTCTGGCGGGACTTAAAGTGGCAAACCTCTTCCGCTGGGTTGAACCCGATGCAAGCGCCATGCACGCCATGGCGGAGCGCTGGGCGGCCGAGCTAAAACCCAAAGGCGTTACGGTTTCTATCATCAAGGAATGCCCCGTCACCCACGCCTATCTGGTTTATGTCTACCGCGCAAAGAGCCTGGAAGAAAGCCTGCAGCAGCCGGATGTGCAGCAGTACCTGCTGCGGGAAGGTTACCCCCAGGGCGGCTTGCAGGAGTGCTTGGATCATCTTTCCCGGTGCCTTTGCTGCGAAGCAGAGTTCCCGCACGAGATTGGCGTTTTCCTTGGCTATCCGCTGGAAGATGTTGTTGGCTTTGTGGCAAACAAGGGCAAAAATTATACGTTCTGCGGTTACTGGAAATGCTATGGCGACCCCGCTGCAGCACAAAAGACGTTTGAACGCTTCCGCAAATGCACTGAAGTTTATCTCCGCTGTTTCCAGAGCGGTACACCGATCACCCGGCTCGCAGTAGCCGTTTGATATAATGGGCGCACGCCCATGTTAAGGTAATACCGCACAATTCCCGCCTGACGGCTTAAGCACCGCTCCGACGGCTGCGGCACGGCATCTGCGTTGCCAAAATGCTCGATAATGTCGGGTTGCGGTACCCGCATCGTGCTTCGGGGGCAAAAGCCCCTCGCACTCTGCGACCGCTGCCCCTGCTTCGGTTCGCTGTTTCCGCCACTGGCAGCGCTCACCTTTGCAGCATCCAGTATTATCTGCGCTTTTGGCTTAGCATCTGCCGCACCTCGCTCACCGTATCGGCACTTAGAATTATGCGGTATTGCCTTAAAATATAATAAAGGAGCTGTTTGATTATGAACAAGGTAGCAATCGTTTATTGGAGTGGCACAGGCAATACTGAGCAGATGGCCCAGGCTGTGGCAGAGGGCGTTAAGAATGCTGGCGGCGAAGCCGATGTGCTGACCTGCGCAGAATTTGATAGTGCAAAGCTGGCCGATTACGGCGCAGTTGCTTTCGGCTGCCCCGCTATGGGCGCAGAGCAGCTGGAGGAAGGCGAATTTGAACCCATGTTCGCTGACCTGGAAGGCAGCCTGTCTGGTGTGAAGGTTGCTCTGTTCGGTTCTTACGGCTGGGGCTCTGGCCAGTGGCTGGAAGACTGGTGCGCACGCTGCAAGGAAGACGGCGCTGTGATGCAGGAAGAACCTGGCGTTATGGCAAACGAAGCACCGGACGACGATGCAATCGCAGCCTGCAACGCTCTGGGCGCAAAGCTGGCAGCCTGCTGAGCAAAGTGCCCAGAGGTACTCACTACACCTTGAGCAAATAGCATTATGACGGCGGGGAACCGATACCGAGAAAAAGGCATCGGCTCACTGCCGTTTGCTTTTTACAGTTTATCATCAGGGCTGTTATAAGATAGAAAAGACAAACAAAAATCCGGCAGAACACCGGGTAGCGGCTCTGCCGGATGATGAAGCGCACGGATTGGGCAATCAGCCAAAAATACCAAACAACTTTTTCCTCTGGTAAGGCGCGCAGCTGTAGCTGACCATGCGGTAGCCAGTCGGTTCCAGCGCTTTAGCGATGTCAGCCTCAGCAATTTCGTTTTCGGCTACAATAACAGCCTGGCCCTTGGTGTGGTTGGCGGTTACCTTTTTGACGGGGAATGCCTTGCGGATTGCGTCAGAAACATGTGCTTCACACATGCTGCATGCCATTCCATCTACCCCAACAGTGATTTGAACCATTAAACTCATCCTTTCTGCAATAGGTTACGTATCCTAAACCAAACTGACCCAAAAGGCAGGCGGCAATTCATAACGGCTTCATCATACCAACCCAATGGGTATTTGTCAAGCAGAGAGAATACAGCATATTCCTCTCAAAAGAAGGGGTAAAGGGCATAAAACGCCTGAATGACGCAGCGTCCTTTGTGCAAATTGCCTTAAAAAGTGTGAAAAAGTTAGCCATGACTTATCGGTTAGCACAAACTAATTTTGGACAACTTCAAAACTATTGACATTGCAGGTTAGCAGTGGTAAACTGCAAATGTTCAAAGGAATTAGCATCTGCTAATCTTCTGCGGGTGGCCGGGAAGCGGCAGATCACAGGGGATTAAGGGCCAAACTCCGGCTTTTTTGCGCCTGTGCAAGATGCAGAAAAAGCAGAACGGAAAGTTATAAGCGTAAAGCAATTTGGACGTTGGGGGATGAAACGATGATGCCGATTACGATGGCAAAAGCAGGCGAAACTGTCACCATCAAAAAAATCACTGGTAAAGACGAAGTTCGCCAGCACCTGGCTGAGTTGGGGTTTGTTGTGGACGCAACGGTTACCGTTGTGAACGAAATTGCGGGCAACCTGATCATTCAGGTAAAAGAGAGCCGCATTGCACTGGACAAAACCATGGCAAACCGCATTATGATTGGTTAAAACAGCGCCAATCCGCTGTTTTGGAGGCTGCGGCTTATCCAGCGGCTTCCCGATAGAGATATTGTGAGGAGGATAAAAATGAAAACTCTGAAAGACGCGAAAGTCGGCGAGACTGTCACCGTTGCCAAGCTGCACGGCGAAGGCCCTGTCAAGCGCCGCATCATGGATATGGGCATCACCAAAGGTGTTCAGATCTATGTCCGCAAGGTTGCCCCCCTGGGTGACCCCATGGAGCTGACCGTGCGCAACTACGAGTTGAGCGTGCGCAAGGCTGACGCAGAAATGATCGAATTGGTTTGATTCCAACTAGAGAAGAGAGGGTAACGCAATGAGCATTAAAATTGCACTAGCCGGTAACCCGAACTGTGGTAAAACTACCCTGTTCAATGACTTAACCGGTTCTAACCAGTATGTCGGCAACTGGCCCGGCGTTACGGTTGAAAAGAAGGAAGGCCGCCTGAAAGGTCAGAAGGACGTTGTCATTCAGGACTTGCCCGGTATCTACTCCCTGTCCCCCTACACCCTGGAGGAAGTTGTGGCCCGTGGTTACCTGGTCAATGAAAAGCCTGATGCCATCCTGAATATCATTGATGGTACCAACATTGAACGTAACCTGTACCTGACCACCCAGCTGATTGAGCTGGGCATTCCTGTGGTTATGGCCGTCAACATGATCGACCTGGTCCGCAAGAATGGTGATAAGATCGACCTGAAGAAGCTTAGCGCAGAGCTGGGCTGCCAGGCTGTTGAGATCAGCGCACTGAAGGGCGAAGGCAGCATGAAGGCTGCTGAGATGGCTGTTGCCGCTGCAAAGTCTGGCAAGGCTGGCGAGCTGCCCCATGTGTTCACTGGCAGCGTTGAGCATGCCATCGCTCATATCGAAGAGTCCATCCAGGGCAAGGTTGATGACCGCTTCCTGCGTTGGTACGCCGTCAAGCTGTTCGAGCGTGATGACAAGGTTCAGCAGGAGCTGAAGCTGGACAAGGCGCTGGTTGACCACATTGACCAGCACATCGCAGACTGCGAGAAAGAAATGGACGATGACGCCGAGAGCATCATCACCAACCAGCGTTATGCTTACATCAACACTGTTGTTGAGAAGGCTGTCAGAAAGAAAGCTCGCGTTGAGCACCTGACTGTTTCCGATAAGATCGACCAGGTTGTTACCAACCGTATCTTCGCTCTGCCAATCTTTGCCTTGATCATGTTCCTCATGTACGCGCTGTCCATGGGTACTTCCATTGCAGATGGCGGTATCTCCATCGGCAGCTTCGCAACTGACTGGACCAACGATGTTCTGTTCGGCGAGATCGTTCCCAATGCACTGGGCGGTTTCCTGGAGAGCGTTGGCGTTGCTGGCTGGCTGTACGGCTTGATCATGGACGGCATCGTCGCCGGTGTCGGCGCGGTTCTGGGCTTCGTTCCCCAGATGCTGGTTCTGTTCTTCCTGCTTTCCATCCTGGAAGACATTGGTTACATGGCCCGTGTTGCTTTCATCATGGACCGTATCTTCCGCAAGTTCGGCCTGTCCGGCAAGAGCTTCATTCCCATGCTGGTTGGCACCGGCTGCGGCGTTCCGGGTGTTATGGCTTCCCGTACCATCGAGAACGAGCGTGACCGTCGTATGACCATCATGACTACCTGCTTCATCCCCTGCGGCGCTAAAATGCCCATCATCGGCCTGTTTGCAGGTGCCCTGTTCGGCGGCAGCAGCCTGGTTGCTGTTTCTGCTTACTTTATCGGCTTTGCGGCCATCATCATCTCTGGTATCATCCTGAAGAAGACCAAGTTGTTTGCTGGTGATCCTGCTCCGTTTGTTATGGAGCTGCCTGCTTACCACGTACCTGCATGGGGCAACGTTCTGCGTGCAACCTGGGAACGTGGCTGGTCCTTCATCAAGCGTGCCGGCACCGTCATTCTGGCTTCCACCATCGTTCTGTGGTTCCTGCAGGGCTTCGGCTTTGAGGATGGCGTCTTCGGCATGGTCGAAGATCAGGACAACTCCATCCTGGCAGCCGTTGCAAGTGCACTCGCCTGGATCTTTGCTCCTCAGGGCTTCGGAAACTGGCGTGCAACCGTTGCTTCCATCTCCGGCCTGATCGCAAAAGAGAACGTTGTTGGTACCCTTGGCGTTCTGTATCACTTCGGCGGCGAGCTGTCTGAGAACGGCGACGAAATTTGGGGCGAAGTTGCAAACGACTACACCGCAATCTCTGCTTACAGCTTCATGATCTTCAACCTGCTGTGCGCACCGTGCTTCGCAGCTATGGGCGCTATCAAGCGTGAAATGAACAACGGCAAGTGGACTGCTATCGCCATTGGTTATATGTGCCTGCTGGCCTACTGTGCATCTCTGGTTGTTTACCAGATCGGCGGCCTGATCACCGGCGAAGTTGGCTTCAACATCTTCACCATTGTTGCTGTCGCTATCATTGTGTTTACCATCTACATGCTGGTTCGCCCCAACAAGTACCTGAATGATAACGAAGTTAAGATTGATGTCAAGAAGGTTGCTGCTTCCAAGTAATCACTGACAATTTGATGTTCCTTTTATAAGAGAGGTGTTTCGCTATGATGGATTTCTTGGCCACAAATTTTAATCTGCCTACCATTATTGGTGCGGTTATTGTGTTTGGGGGCACGGGCCTAATTGTGTGGCACTCTCACAAGCATGGCGGCGTTGGCTGCGACTGCGGTGGCAGCTGCCACGGTGAGTGTGGCTGCTCCGGTGGCTGCAATGGCTCCTGCAAAGAAAATGCAGAAGAGCTTGCAAAGTTCAAACGGATTGCCGAAGAAAAGGCAAAGGCTAACGCAAGTCAGGTACATTAAAGCTTAAATTTTCCTGAATCCCAGCGCGGCGGGCCGCAGGCAGCAATGCCCGCGGTCCGCCGCATTTTTTATCAGCTGCACTATGGTGCGGGCTGCTTGATATGGAGTGATGAACATGGCATTGAGCGATGCCCACCTGCGATATCTGTTTGCAATCAGCAATGCAGCTGCAGCAACCCCGGATGTATCTTCCCGTCAGATTGCCAGTGCACTGGGGGTTACCAAACCCTCGGTTGTGCATATCCTGAACATTCTCATGCGGGACGGTATGGTGGTAAAACGGCACTATGGCAAAATTTATCTGACGGACCGCGGTGCGTTTACCGTAAACTACTACCGCCGCTTGCTGGATGCAACCCTTGCCGCTATGCCGGAATATCCGTTCCCGGTCAGTGCAGATGAACGGCGCAATGCGGCGCTGGCGTTGATTGCAGCGCTTCCTGACCGGGATTACAGGGAACATTTTGGTGCGCTCTTTGCCGAAACGGAGGTGGAAGAAAATGAGCCGCAGCCAGAAAGTGAATGAACCGGAAACCATGTCCACAGCTTCGGCCTATCTGTACAAAGAACAGGCCGAGTGTGTGCAGCAGGTGCACCAGTATCTGGTGGAACATCTCGATAGCCGCGTAACCCAGGCGGAACTGGCGCAGCGGTATCATATCTCTCTTACTTCGCTGAAAGGGGCGTTCAAACAGGTGTACGGCTTGCCAATCAATACTTACCTGCGCCGCTGCCGTGTGCAGCATGCGGAACAGCTGCTTTTCACAACAGATTTGAGCATTTTGGAGATCGCACAGCGGGTTGGGTACGACAGCCCCAGCCGTTTTGCGGCAATGTTTAAGCGCGAAAAAGGCATTACCCCGCGGGAATGCCGCCGCGTGCGCACCGACCAGCTGCCGGAAGAAAAAACGATTGCCTGATGTGGAATTACAGCGCAGCAAAATGCACAGCAGCGGTGGGCTGAAACTGGGCGAAATGGTGGAACGTGGAACATAGAATTTTCAAAAATAAAACCAGACGGCACATTTTTTATCCAAAATGCACTTGTAAAAAGTGTAAAATACGTTATACTTGCGAATAAGGATTTTTGCAAGAAGTTAATCTTGTGAAACATCGCCAATTGCAGCCGGGGGATGTATGCAGCAGCTTGCACCCCCTGGGAATGTCGAATCAATAGAGAGGAGTTCAACGTATTATGGTGAACGTAAAGAAGGTAGCAATTTTTGTTGGTGGTATGCTGTTTGGCTCCGCTGGTTTCAAAATCCTGGCCAGCAAGGACGCTAAGAAGGTCTATACCCAGACCACCGCAGCCGTTCTGCGTATGAAGGACTGCACTATGGAGACGGTCAGCCGCGTTCAGGAAGAGGCTGGCGACATTCTGGCAGATGCAAAGGCCATCAACGAAGCCCGCGCAGCCGCAGCTGAACAGGAAGTTATCGCTGATGACGCTGCTGAAAGCGCCGCAGAATAATTGCTTCTTTTGGGCCGCCTGCAGGCGGCCCTTTTTATGTGGTGGGGCACAGCGGCTGAACGGATGATGCCTTTATCGCTGTGCCAGAATTGGCAGTTGGGAAAGCTGAATAAGGAAATACAACTATGAAATGTACAATTTTACATGAAAGCCGCGGCCGTATGCGTGTGCATGTAAATGCCGTGCGTATGACCCTGCACCGTGCAGATGTTTTGGAAGCATACCTGAACCATTCGGAAGTCATTGAACATGCCAAAGTGTATGAACGCACCGGCGATGTTCTGATCCAATATAAGGGCAGCCGTGCGGGTGCAGTAACGGTGCTGAGCCATTATAAGTTTGATAACCCGGAACTGGATTCACTGGTTACTTCGGCTGACAGCCGTAAGATCAACCAGGAATACCAGGAACGTTTTGTCAACTTGGTGGTGTTCCGTGCGTTCCACAAGCTGTTTCTGCCTGCTCCGGTGCGGGCCGTTATCACGGTGTTCAAAGCAATTGAATTTATCCGCCGTGGTCTGGTCTGCCTGTGGCATCGCAAGCTGGAAGTGGAAGTGCTGGATGCACTTTCTATCGGTGTATCGTTGCTGCGCAGTGACTTTAATACCGCCGGTTCCGTTATGTTCCTGCTCAATGTGGGCGCTTTGCTGGAAGAATGGACACGCAAAAAGAGCCTGGATGATCTGGCTCGCAGCATGTCCCTGAACGTTGACCGTGTTTGGGTGCGCAGTCAGGGGACCGAAGTTCTGATGCCCATCACCAAGGTCAAGGCGGGGGATGAGATCATTGTGCGTTCTGGCAACATGGTGCCGCTGGATGGCACCGTGATCGAGGGCGAAGCCATGGTCAACCAGGCGGCCCTGACCGGTGAGTCGATGCCGGTACGCAAGATTGCGGGTGCGACAGTTTATGCAGGTACTGTTGTTGAGGAAGGCGAATGCGTTTTTGCTGCAAACGCCGTGGATGGTGCCAGCCGTTACGATAAGATCGTATCTATGATCGAAGAGTCCGAAAAGCTCAAGTCCGGCACGGAAAACCACGCCCTGGAGCTGGCGGATCGCCTGGTGCCGTGGTGTCTGGCTGGTACGGTCGTGACCTATGTGCTCACCCGCAACGTAACCCGCGCAATCTCGATTCTGATGGTCGATTTCTCTTGCGCACTTAAACTTTCCATGCCGCTGGCCGTGCTGTCTGCTATGCGTGAATGCGGTTCCTACCACATCACCGTCAAGGGAGGCAAGTATCTGGAAGCCCTGTCCAAGGCGGATACTATTGTGTTTGATAAGACCGGTACCCTGACCCATGCAAGTCCTAAAGTGGTCAAGGTTGTGCCGTTCTCCGGGTGTGATGAGGAGGAAGTTCTCAAGCTGGCCGCCTGCCTGGAAGAGCACTTCCCGCATTCCATGGCAAACGCCGTGGTGCGTGCTGCCAAGGAGCGCGGCATTACCCACGAGGAGATGCATACCGAGGTAGAGTACATTGTGGCCCACGGCATTGCAAGCCGCGTGCGCGGGGAGCGCGTTGTGATCGGCAGCCATCACTTTGTGTTCGAGGATGAAAAGTGCGTCATTCCCGCTGCGGAACAGCAGAAGTTTGACGATCTGGAACCGGAATATTCGCACCTGTATCTGGCTGCCTGCGGCCAGCTGGTGGGCGTTATCTGCATTGCGGACCCGCTGCGCCCCGAAGCACGCCATGTGCTGCGCCAGCTGCGCGCCATCGGTGTCACCAACACTGTGATGATGACCGGTGACAGTGACCGCACCGCAGCCGCGATTGCCCGCCAGGTAGGCGTTGATCAGTATTTCTCGGAGGTTCTGCCGGAAGATAAGGCAGAGTATGTCCAAAAAGCAAAGGCAGAAGGGCATACCGTTGTCATGATCGGCGACGGCATCAACGATTCACCGGCTTTGTCTGCTGCCGATGTTGGCATCGCCATCAACTCTGGCGCAGCCATTGCACGCGAAATTGCCGATATTACCATCAAAGCCGACAGCTTGGAAGAGTTGGTGCAGCTCAAGAGCATTGCCAACGCCATGCAGCGCCGTGTGGCGAGCAACTATCGCTTTGTGCTGAGCTTTAACTCTGCCCTGATCATTCTGGGCGCACTGGGCATTTTGCAGCCGGCAACCTCGGCTATGCTGCATAATCTTTCCACCATCGGCATCAGCCTGAAGAGTATGACGAACCTGCTGCCCGAAAAAACGCAGAACCAGCTGCAGCAGGAGAACACAAAGGCCTGATGCAGGCACTAATCGCATGAAAACGCAGCCACTATAAACAGGTGAGCTGCTGCCAGCAGGCAAAAAGTATGGCAGAACGATGAAAAGAAAACTGAAAAAGAAAAAATACGAAAAAAATCAAAATTTTTTAGAAAAAAGCTTGACTTTCTTTAGAAGCCTGTTATAATAATACCTGTTGATGACAGCAGCCCACGTTCGACCGGGTGTAGCGCAGTTTTGGTAGCGCGCTTGAATGGGGTTCAAGAGGCCGTGAGTTCGACTCTCGCCACTCGGACCAAACAGTGAGTTGAGTTTTTCAACGCGGAACCGCTAAGTTTGAAAGAACTTGGCGGTTTTATTTTTTTGCTTTTTTGCGGTGAAAATAGGGCCAGTTCTAACCGATTTTATCCAGCAGGCAAAGGTCGCTGCATATTTGCTGCAATGCCTTGCTTTCTTTTGGTATCCAAATGTCCGTAAATATTCGCCTTGGAGCATCCACAAAAAACGGACAAACATAAAGCCTGCTCCTTTTTGCGGGAGCAGGCTTCCTGAAGGCTAAAAAATAGCCGAACAACAACCAACTGAGGAATCTTCAAAGAGAATCTCTCAATCAACTGCTGCCCGGCTATTTGGTGCACATTTCATATGCAATCAGGAGTAAAGCTTGCTCTAATTAACGATAAAGAGTATCATACAGCAAATGGTAAAATTGTTGCGCCAAGATGTAATGTCAACCTTACATTACAGAATAGTATTACTTTTATAAATGTTCTTGCCGGACTCTTTGATAATAACGGAGATGGCTTTGATTTTTTGATTGGCATGGATATTATATCACAAGGAAATCTAGCAGTAACTAACAGTAACGGAGTAAAATTGATATCGTTTGAATACCCTACGCATGGAACGATTGATTTTACCAGCATGCAATAAAGATAAGCCCTGACCTTTAATGGTCGGGGCTTTTGGTGTTTTTGAGAGGTGATTTTTTTTTATGGACGGTGGAGATTTTGCTTTGGCTATTTTATGTTTTTTGCAACTATAGGGATGTCATATATGTTAATGTCTGTCATAACTCAGTAAAGAGCAGATATAGAAAACCGAAAATACAAATTATTATCGGTTCAATGTCTATTGATAAAAGTTGACGACTAATCAATGCGTATATACTAAATCCAAACACATACATATCACAGAACATCCATATTATAAATACAATGCCATAAAGCCAATGATTTAGATTTTGTAATTTATGCGTATTGGGAGTATAGTAAGATTTTATTTTTTCTTTATTGTATGGATAGTTCAGTTTCTTTCTATACCAGTGTGTATATATTGTTTGCCCATCAATACCTTGTTTTACACTTTACACATACCCGGTCCACCTTGTTCGTCAAGAACCCGGTAAGGGGCGACCACTTGCGGGGGACCATCTGGAACTCGGTACAGCCACACTTGGGACAGCGAGGGCGGGAAGCTTCTTCCGCTGCGCGGCGGGCGTTTTCTGCTGTTTGAGCATCTTGAGCTTTGGCACGTTCAAGAGACCAATCTACACGTTGGTTGTATTTCTCTTTGTCAAACAGGGGGTTGTTAAACACATACTTCTGACGGAGATATTCATGAAAGGCAATCCCCTCATCGTTCCATCTTTTCTTTTCTGGATTTTTTTGGAACCTTTGATATCGGTATTCATCTGCTTTTTCAAGGTATAGGTATTGTTTCAGTTCTTCGTCAGACATTTCTTCAATTGTATTATTTACCTTATCAAGTTCTTCACCGTGTAAAATTATTAAGTTATCGTTTTTACAAAAATCACAAACAGGAAATCTATCATTTGTAATAGAATAATGTCCACAAATTGGGCATACATAAGAAGATAATCCGAACTCTGCAAATCCCATAAGCTCATCCCCATTTTATTATTTTTTTATAACCTTACGTTAATTATATCACACAGTAATTAACGGAACAACTAGATTTTGAATCTATTTAATCTTTTGGGGACAGGCCAGGATTTGAATACCGGCTCTTTTGTAACACTTAATGGTAAAGCATGGCGAGAGTCTATTGCGGATTTTAGAAAAGCATTTACCGAAGCCAATAATATGGGAGGCACCAAAAAAGGAAAACTACTTTCTTGGTTGGCTGGTAATTTTAACAGTGATTACGATTTGGCAAAGAACTTAGACACGGATACTGTGGCTTTACAAAAATTCTTGGAAGTATACAAAAAAGGAGATGACAAGGTAAAAATCATCAATGAAAGTATATGTTGTTAGTTTGTCAAAAGAGTTCATCATCAAGCCACGCAACAGCCAACCGCAGCCTCAAAAATCCAGAAAGGTTTCCTAAGGGCTTGCAAACAAAGGCGCTTCCACGCCCAGCTTGCAAGCCTTTTCAGATTCATGGTAACAAATTTAAGCCTCACCCATTGCGTAGCGCATGTCAGGTCTCTCATGTGGGTATAGCGCATGGCGTGCTTGTCTTTTGCATCTGCAAAGACAAGCTCAATTGTTTCCTTGCGTTTTTCGTAAATTAAAGGCAATACCGCATAATTCTAAGTGCTGATACGGCGAGCGAGGTGCGGCAGATGCCAAGCCAAAAGCGCAGATAATACTGGA
>OLRJ01002159.1_pt1 | contig 15179 bp, 10 predicted proteins | sample 1672741 | NCBI WGS metagenome assembly OLRJ01 (sample SAMEA3136719, study PRJEB25190) | human gut metagenome | biome: human gut; feature: human-associated habitat; material: faeces | place: Austria | collected 2013
ATACCGTCTGCCTTGCCAAGATTTACACTGACATTTTTGCCCATTACACGCTGTACGATACCTGTGACAACTTCTTTTTCCATTCCATAATACTGATCATAAAGGACTTTACGTTCTTCCTCACGGATTTTCTGAAGAATTACGTTCTTTGCATTCTGCGTTGCAATACGGCCGAATTCTTTAGAATGGATCTCAACTTTGATCATATCTCCCAGTTCTGCATTTGTATTGATTTTCTGTGCATCCACCAGGGAAATTTCCAGTGCCGGATCATCTACGAATTCCTTTACTTCACGTTCTGCGTAAACGCTGAAATCACATGTTTCCGGATTGATCGTCACATGCACATTATCTGCTTTACCAAAATGGTTTTTGCAAGCCTGGATCAGGGACTGCTCAATCGCACCCAGTAATGTATCCTTGCTGATGTTTTTTTCTTTTTCCAGGATATCCAGGGCTTCCATTAACTCTTTGTTCATTTTTGTTATTTCCTCCTATTTTATCAAAGCATATCTGAATCGTATTTAAAACTCAATTGCCAGACGGATCAAGGCAATATCCTTTTTGTCAAATGTGCGTAACTGCCCGTCCTCATCGATCGTCACACTGATTTCATCATATGCATTTAAAATCCCACAGAATTCTTTCTGCTTTTCGATTGGACGATAGGTCCGGATCTCTACCAGTTTACCCATGCTTCTGGCAAAATCCTTCTCCTTTTTCAGTGGTCTGTCAAGACCCGGCGAACTGATTTCCATGATATAGCTGTCTTCAATAAAATCGTTCTCATCCAGTTTATCACTGAACGCTCTGCTGACTGCCTCACAATCGTTAACAGTAATTCCACCCGGCTTGTCGATATATCCACGAAGATACCAGTTTCCTGCTTCCTTCACATATTCTACATCTACCAGTTCGAATCCCTGGCCCTCAACGATCGGTGCCAGCAATGCTTCTGCTTTCTGTTCATATTCATCCCGTCTGCTCATATTTCCACCTGCCTTTCGCACATCCGGAGCATCTCGCAAAAAGAGTGGACCGAAGTCCACTCTCTTGTTGTCCGTTATCATGTTAAGTTCATTCTAGCACCTTACTTCCGGAAAAGCAAGGTTTTTTTTATATCCTCGGCTTTATGCCCTTCGTATCCCGCTTTGCAAGCCGCACTTTATTCAGTGCATATTCTTTATCATGATAGGAAATCGTATATTCCTGATGACCTGCCAGAAGGTATGCATGCTCCAGATAATCATCGTCTGCCAGTTTCATGCCCCGCACACCAAGTGCAGTTTTCTTCATTGTCGAAACTTCTTGTGTCAGGAATCGCAGGAAGCAGCCTCCATGGCTCTGGAGCACAATCTGCTCCATCTCGGAAGCACTGCCAATAAAGATCAGTTCATCTCCATCCGCCAGCTTTGTTGACGCGATCGTTCGTTTAGCCACATCAAATTCCGCACCTTCTACCAGTTTGCACATAGAAGTCTTTGTCACAAACAGCAACCTGTCTGAACGCAGTTGTCCTACCGGTGCCACATAAAGCATGCGTTCCTGGGAACTATCATAATTACTGAGATTGTCCACCGGTGTTCCCTTGTCGCGGAAACGGCCAAGCGGTATATCAACGGCTTTGATCGTATGCATCTTGCCTGTATCTGTAAATATACAGATCTTGTCTGTATTCATACAGTTGAATACATATTTATTTTCATTATGAACAGCTTCTTTGTTTCGCTCATAAGCATTTTTATCTATAAGCTTCATATAACCAAAGCGATCCATCAGGAAGCAGACTTCCATCTCTTCCATCTTCTTCTCTTCATAGACAGCTTCTTCTGCATTTTCAATCGCTGTACGGCGTTTTCTTCCGTATTCTTTCTTGATGGCGTCCATGTCCTTGATGATCACGGCCGCCATGGAATCATAATTGTCCAAGATATCTTTATAAAGAGCAATGTTTTTCATCGTCTCTTCATGCTCAGCCTGCAGTGCTTCAATTTCCAGACCGATCAGTTTATACAGACGCATATCCAGAATGGCATTTGCCTGACGTTCTGTAAAAAGAAGTTTTGCAGCAGCCTTCTCACTGGCTTTTGACTTGAATTTAATCCCCTCTGTAATTCCTTCTACCAGACATTTCTTGACCTGTTCACGATTCTTACTGCCACGGAGGATCTCAATGATCAGGTCGATCACATCACACGCTTTGATCAGACCTTCCTGAACTTCCTGTTTTTCCAGTTCTTTGTTCAGCAGTGTGTGATATTTACGTGTTGTGATCTCAAACACAAAATCAACGTGATATTCAATAATCTGCTTCAGGCTTAATGTTTCCGGTCTGCCGTCAGCAACTGCCAGCATATTTACGCCAAACGTATCTTCCAGACGCGTTTTCTTATACAGCATATTGGTCAGATTTTCCACATCGGTATCTTTCTTAAGTTCCAGTACGATACGGATGCCTTCCTTAGAAGACTGATTGGAGATATCTACGATATCTGTTGTCTTCTTTGTTTCTATAAGAGATGCCACGTCATTCAGGAACTTGCCAATGTTTGCTCCCAGCATGGTATATGGAATCTCCGTAATGACAAGCTGTTTTCTTCCGCCTTTGAGTTTCTCTACTTCTACTTTTCCACGCAGGCGGATTTTGCCGCTCCCTGTCTCATAGATCTTATGGAGATCATCTTTATTGACCACAATACCTCCGGTCGGAAAATCCGGCCCTTTGATATATCGCATCAGTCCTTTGACACTGATCGTGTTATCTTTCATATATGCTTTGACAGCATCGATGACTTCCCCTAGATTGTGTGGTGGAATACTGGTTGCCATGCCGACCGCAATACCATCTGCACCATTTACCAGAATGTTCGGGATGCGCACCGGAAGTACCGATGGTTCTTTTTCCGTCTCATCGAAGTTCGGAACAAAGTCCACTACATTCTTATCAAGATCACTCAAAAATACATCCTGTGTCAGTTTTTCCAGTCGTGCCTCTGTATAACGCATGGCAGCTGCGCCGTCACCCTCGATTGAACCGAAGTTACCATGTCCGTCTACAAGTGTTCTGCCTTTTTTGAAATCCTGTGCCATAACAACAAGTGCGTCATAAATGGAACTGTCACCATGTGGATGATATTTACCCATGGTATCACCAACAATACGTGCACATTTACGATACGGACGGTCATAGCGGATTCCCAGTTCATACATATCATACAACGTTCTTCTCTGTACTGGTTTCAGACCGTCACGCACATCCGGAAGAGCACGGGAAATGATAACACTCATTGCATAATCGATGTATGATTTCTGCATAATTTCCGAATAATCGGTACGAATTACATTTTCCTGTTTTGTTTCCATATCTTATCCCACCTTATACATCAAGTTCTGCATCGGCTGCATGCTCGTAAATAAATGCCTTACGCGGCGGAACTTCACTGCCCATCAGAACTTCTGTCACACTGGATGCAAGACGTGCATCTTCTATCTCTACGCGTTTCATTCTTCGAGTCTCAGGATTCAGCGTGGTCTCCCACAGCTGTTCTGCATCCATCTCTCCAAGACCTTTATATCTCTGCAAAGTAAAGCTTCCCGGTTTATGTGTCTTACGATATTTTTCAAGTGCTTTATCATCATACAGATATTCTTCCGGTCCCTTTTTCGGCATTGCCTTATAGAGTGGCGGCATCGCAATATATACATGGCCTTCATAGATCAGTTCCGGCATAAAACGATAGAACAATGTCAGAAGCAGTGTGGAAATATGCGCACCGTCAACATCGGCATCCGCCATGATCACGATCTTGTCATAGCGAAGTTTGCTTATATCGAAATCATTTCCATATCCTTCAGAAAATCCGCATCCAAATGCATTGATCATAGTCTTGATCTCCGCATTGGCAAGCACTTTGTCAATGGTTGCTTTTTCAACATTCAGAATCTTGCCTCTGATTGGAAGGATTGCCTGATAATTACGGTTACGGGCTGTTTTTGCAGAACCGCCCGCAGAATCTCCCTCTACGATAAAAATCTCACACTGTGAAGGATCCTTTTTCTCGCAGTTGGCAAGTTTTCCATTGGAATCAAATGAATATTTCTGTTTTGTAAGAAGATTCGTTTTGGCACGTTCCTCTGTCTTACGGATCTTCGCTGCCTTTTCCGCACAGGAAAGAATCGTTTTCAATGTTTCAAGATTACGGTCAAAATACAGGACCAGTTGCTCTCCCAGTACTTTTCCTGTTGCCTTGGCTGCATCCTGGTTATCCAGCTTTGTCTTTGTCTGACCCTCAAAGCGAGGTGCCGGATGCTTGATTGATACGACTGCCGTCATTCCATTACGGATATCCGCACCGGTAAAATTCGGATCTTTATCTTTGAGAATACCGATTTCTCTGGCATACGTGTTCATAACTGTTGTAAATGTTGTCTTAAATCCGGTCAGGTGTGTACCACCTTCTGCATTGTAGATATTATTACAGAATCCAAGAACATTCTCACGGAATTCATTTGTATACTGAAAAGCAACTTCCACCTGAATCCCATCTGCTTCTCCTTTGAGATAAACAGGTTCATGAAGCGCCTCTGTACTGTGATTCATGTCACGGATATAGCCCACAATACCCTCCGGCTCATGGTACTCTTCTTTGACCGGCTCTGTTCCACGCAGATCTTCAAAAATGATCGTCAGCTCCGGATTCAGATAAGCAGTCTCATGAAGACGGCTCTTAACATCTGTAGCAGAAAAACGTGTTTTCTCAAAGATTTCCGGATCCGGCAGGAAATTGATGCAGGTTCCGGTCTCTTTTGTCCTGCCAAGTTTCGGAAGAAGTCCGTTCTCCAGTTCGATCGTAGGAATTCCACGTTTATAGTGGTCGTGATGTACATATCCATCACGGCTTACCTTGATATCCAGATAAGTAGAAAGTGCATTCACAACGGAAGATCCGACTCCATGGAGCCCACCGCTTGTTTTATAAGCAGAATTGTCAAATTTACCACCTGCATGAAGTGTCGTAAATACCAGACGTTCCGCAGACATCCCTTTCTCATGCATATCCACCGGAATTCCCCGGCCATTATCTGTTACGGTACAGGAACCATCTTTTTCCAGCACCACATGGATCTGACTGCAATATCCTGCCAGATGCTCATCCACTGCATTATCAACAATCTCATAAATCAGATGATTCAGTCCTTTTCGAGAGACACTTCCGATATACATACCAGGACGTTTGCGGACTGCTTCCAGTCCTTCCAGAACAGATATGCTCCCCGCATCATAAGTTTCCTTTTTTGCCATGGCTCTTTTCCTTTCTTTCATATTTCCATCTTCAAACATTTGTTCTATATCATACATGATTTGTCCGTAAAAAGTCAAATACTATTCTTTTATGATTTTCGGGCAAAAAAATAACCCGAACCACCGTTCGAGTCATCTTATTGTATATTTAGAGCAGCCAGTACGGGAATCGAACCCGTGTTTTCGCCGTGAGAGGGCGACGTCTTAACCCCTTGACCAACTGGCCTTGCGTCAACCGACTTGCTTAGTATATATCAGCTTATCGGAAAATGCAAGCCTTTTTTTAATTTTTTTTAAAAATTTCAAAAAAGCAGTTTTTTCGCTTATTTTAGCCCAGGTCTATCTTGAGATCACCCGGCTTGATAATTCCTCTGGCACGAAAAATCTTGCCGATCACCCATGTGATCAGAAGCGGAAGTACAAAGCAGATCAAAATCATGCCAATCCACTCAAACGCTCCTGTCTGGTATCCTTCCGGCATCTGTGTCCATCCGGTAACAACCCCGATTGGTCCTACCAGTCCGGAAGTACCCATTCCGGAAGAAATTGCCGGTCCGTTGTTTCTCATATGGAACACGCAGGTGGCAATCGGCCCTGTAATCGCAGAAGTAATCACCGGTGGCAGCCACAGGACAGGTTTTTTCATAAGGTTCGGAACCTGGAGCATGGAAGTTCCAAGTCCCTGTGCCACAAATCCGCCAACTCCATTATCCGGAAAGCTTAGGATTGCAAAGCCAAGCATATGTGCACAACATCCTGCTGTCGCAGCTCCACCTGCAAGTGCCAGACCATTCCAGACTTCCATTGTCACACTGCCGTCAGCAAGTCCTGCAAGCACTGCTCCTCCACTGATTCCTACCGCGGCGCAGATTGCCGCTGAGCTGATTGGAAGTGTCAGCACGATTCCAACAACCACAGAGATGATCATTCCCATCCAGAACGGACGAAGATCTGTTGCCCATCCGATAAATGCTCCAAGTGCATCACAGATATTTTTGCAGACCGGTGCAAGAAGCATCGCAAGAACCACTCCAACGATCACAGTCACTGCCGGCGTCACTATGATATCTATTTTTGTTTCCTTAGATACCAGTTTACCGATCTCACATGTGATCACTGCGACAAAAAACACCGCCAACGGACCACCGGAACCACCAATTGCATTACAGGCAGCTCCGACCGCACACAGCGAATACATAACCAATGGCGGTGCCTGAAGTGCATGCCCAATTGCAAGTGCCATTGCCGCACCGGTCACACTGGTCGCATAACCGCCAATCTCCAGCAGCTTTTCTGACACAAAACTTCCCGGACACACATTCTGTCCGATCGTATTTATGATCGTACCGATCAGAAGTGACGCAAAAAGGCCCAATGCCATAGAGCCCATTGCATCAATGCCATACCTTTTGAAGGATATGATCACGTTCTTTCTTTTCAGAAAGCTTTCTTTTTCGTTATTCATTTTTTCTCTTTCCTCTCATTCATTTCTGATTCGAAAATCATTCTTCCGGATCAGCCACAGGTTCTGCCGGGATAAATACACGAGCATGTTTTTTCTCTTCATGCTTCTGTTTTTTGGCTTTTGCCTGTGCTTCCTTACAGAATTCCATCTGGGAATTCACAATAACCTTTCCTCTCTTGTCCTGTTTTTCATAAGTGCCGTCCGGCTGCAGAATATGCGCCTTTACATTATCACGGAATTCCAGATCCAGTACATGTAGGATTTCTTTCTTAATACGTTCATCTTCTACCGGAAATACAATTTCCACACGGCGGTCAAGATTTCGTGGCATCCAGTCAGCGCTTCCCATATAGATTTCATCAATTCCATTATTTTTGAAATAGAAAATACGGCTGTGTTCCAGAAATTCTCCAACGATCGAACGCACGTGGATATTTTCACTGATACCTGGTATACCGGTTCTCAGGCAGCAGATACCCCGAACAAGCAGATTGATCTGTACTCCACAGGAAGATGCATAATAGAGTGCCGCAATGATTGCAGGATCACACAGAGAATTCATCTTCGCCGTGATCTCCGCTGGTTTACCCTGTTTTGCATGTTCTGCTTCCCGTTCGATCAGCTGCAGAAAACGGTTTTTCATCCAGATTGGTGCAACGATCAGACGATTCCATTTCTTCGGCTCCGAATATCCGGAAAGCATATTAAATACAGCCGTTGCATCTTCTCCAAAACGTTCATCACAGGTAAAAATACCACAGTCTGTATATAGTTTTGCTGTAGAATCATTATAGTTACCGGTTGCCAGATGTACATATCTTCGGATTCCTGTCTCTTCTCTGCGTACCACCAGTGTGATCTTACTGTGCGTCTTTAAGCCAACCAGACCATAAATAACATGGCATCCTGCCTTTTCCAGCATTTTGGCCCAGACAATATTATTCTCTTCGTCAAATCTTGCTTTCAGTTCCACCAGAACAGAAACCTGTTTGCCATTTTCCGCCGCCTGCGCCAACGCTGCAATGATCGGAGAATGTCCACTAACTCGATACAGAGTCTGTTTGATTGCAAGTACACCCGGATCTTTTGCTGCCTGCCGTACAAAATCCACAACCGGATCAAAGCTCATATATGGATGATGCAGAAATACATCTCCTTCTCGGATCACCTGGAAAATATCTTTATCATTCTGAAATTCCGGAACCGGAGCCGGTGTATATTTCGGACTCTTGTATTCATCAAAGCCCTCCATTCCGTAAACCTTCATCAGCATAGTCAGATCCAGCGGACCCGGAATATTATAAATGTCTGTATCCTTAATCTCAAACTCTTCTTTAAGAATACCCAGAAGACGTTTATCCATCTTTTCTTCCGCTTCCAGGCGAATCACTTCACCCCACTGACGCTTTTTCAGCTGTTTCTGGATCTCAACCAGCAGATCTTCTGCTTCATCCTCGTCAATCGTCAGATCTGCATTTCTCATAATTCTGTATGGATGCGCACAGACTACATCATTACTCAGAAACAGCTTACCAATATTGTGCTCAATGATCTCTTCCAGAAGGATCACGGTTCTCTCACCGTTCTTTTCAGAAGGGATCTCTACGATTCTCGGCAGCACAGACGGTACCTGGACTGTTGCAAATTCCAGTTCTTTGGCATGCTTTTTGTTACTTTTCTTGGCGATCAGCGCACCGATATTCAATGTCTTGTTGCGGATCAGTGGGAATGGTCTGGAAGAATCCATTGCCATCGGTGTCAGCACAGGATATACGTTATCTTCAAAATAGCGATCCACGAATTCTGCCTGTTTCACTGTCAGGTCTTCATGTTCTGCTACAAGATGAAGGCCCACTTTTTCCAGTGCCGGAAGTACAGAACGGTTAAACGTGCTGTATTGCACACGTACAAGCTCATGTGTCTGGCTGCTGATTTCCTTCAGCTGTTCCTCCGAAGACATGCCTGCAATGTCTTTTTTCTTATAGCCTGCATGTACCTGATCTTTCAGTGATGCCACACGCACCATAAAGAATTCATCCAGATTGGAAGATGTAATGCTTAAAAATTTCAGCCGTTCAAATAATGGCAGACTTTTATCACGTGCTTCACTCAGAACACGCTCATCAAATTTCAGCCAGCTCAGTTCACGGTTCACATAGTATTCCGGTTTTTCATATCTGCTAAGATCCATATTTATCCTCCTCCGCTTACGCTCTGCGTTTCCGTTTTAAAACAAGGCGAATTCCAAAGACTTCTTCAAAGAACTTCACTTTATCACGAAGCAAACCAAGCTCCAGTGAAATATCACGGCTGGAATCTATGATCATCTGCAGTTCTCTGTCCTTCAGTACCACTCTCAACGATTCCACCTTCTGATAATGGCTGCGGTCCATGGCATTTGCAAGACGAAGGATCGCAGTCAGTTTCGCAACCAAAAGGTATCTTTCCCGGTCAATTTCCGGCCCTTCATCATAATTTCCATAATAGACAAACTCTGTCGTGTTGTATCTTACCGCACTGGCAATGACTTTGCGTTCTTCCGTTGAAAGTCCAATGATCTCGGTTGCCATAATGATCCGATACGAACATTCAGCAACATCTGCCATACTGATGTATTTTCCACAGTCATGAAGCTGTACCGCAATCTGCAGAAGCAGCCGTTCTCTTGCGCCCATACCATGAACTTTTTTCATACTGTCAAAAATTGTAAGCGCAATATCTGTCGTTCCTTTAATATGGTCTTTACCAGTAGAATATCTTTTTGCAATATTTTTGGATGCTACCAGAATGTCATTTTCAAAATTATGCACACTCTTGATAAATTTCTTCTTTTCACCGTAATCATATGCAATTCCATCCAGAAGGGATACACCTGGAACCCACACAGACTCTGCCTGAAAGATTTCCAGAAAATTCTTGCAGATGACCATCGTCGGAATTACCAATGATGCATATTCCGGATCAATATCCATCTCCTGGGCAAGTGCCTGTTCTGTCTTGTAGATTGTCTTTTCGTAGCGCTTGGTAAATTCATCGCTGGTTATGATATGATCTCCCAGCTCTTCACGAAAAATAGTATCTGTCAGGAAATCCCCCATCAGGATCACATTTTTGATATCACGGTCTTTCAGATACAGTCTCTGAAATGCAGTCAGATCATTTCGGATAAATTCCTTGATCAACTGGTCATAATGCGTTGTTGTTTTTTCCAGTTCCTTCAGTCTTTCACGAATACGCATGCTTCCCATCTTAAAGCTCTGCGTTGTTACCAGCGCATCTTTATCAAACAGCGAAACCTGCAGATTACCACCGCCAACATCCAGAATTGCTGTTCCTTTCTGAATGATCTTCTTGAAGCCGGATTCAATAGCAGCTATGGATTTATATCCCAGAAAATGCTGTTCCGCATTACTCAGAATCTCAATCCGGATACCGGTCCGCTGATAGATCTGCTCCTGAACGATCACCGGATTTACGATTTCACGAAAAGCACTTGTGGCACACGCACGATACTCGGATACTCCAAATTCCTGCATCATGTTGCTGAAATCTTTCAGAATGACACATATGTCATCTACCATCTCCGGCTCCAGCCGTCCTCTTGAATATGCACCTTTTCCAATTTCCAAGCGATATCTTACATCATTCAGCTCTCGAAATCCGATTTTCTTTGAAAATTCAAAGATTTTCATGCTGATCTCATATGAGCCAATATCAATCGCAGCAAAAGTTGTTACTGCCATACCCCCAGCTCCTTCCCGTTTGTATTATGCGTTGTTACTACGCTTCCTGCGTTTCTTCCTTTCCAAGAAGATGATCAATAAACTGCTGTGCAGTACGTCCTGTAAGCCCACCATGAGAAATTTCCCATTTGCCAGCCTCCAGAAGAAGCTCATCCTCCGGCATTGTAATTCCGTTACGCTGTGCCAGCGTCTTAACGATAGTATGGAATTCTTTTCTGTCTGGTGCGCCGAAATAGATACGTACTCCGAAACGATATACAAGAGAAAGTTTCTCCTGTACGGTATCAGAGGAATGAATATCATCATCTGCTCCGACTTCCAGTTTATCTCCGGCTCTTTCTCTTACCAGATGGCGACGGTTGCTTGTTGCATAGATCAGGATATTTTCCGGTTTACGTTCCAGTCCGCCTTCGATAACAGCCTTCAGATATTTATATTCTATTTCGAACTCTTCAAAAGAAAGATCGTCCATATAAATGATAAATTTATAATTACGGTCTTTGATCTGTGCGATGATCTGGTTCAGATCTACAAACTGATGTTTATACACTTCTATGATTCGCAGGCCTTCATCATAATATTTATTCAAAATTCCCTTAATACTGGAAGATTTACCGGTTCCCGCATCTCCAAAGAGCAGACAGTTGTTCGCCTTTCTGCCTCTGACAAAGGCTTCTGTATTCTCAACCAGTTTCTGTTTTGGAATCTCATATCCAACCAGATCCTCCAGCTGTACATGTGCAATTCTTGTTACCGGTACGATCACTGCTCTGCCGTTCTGGTCATGATCAATACGGAAAGCCTTGTGAAGTCCGAGCTTACCTACACCAAAATCCTTGTAAAACTGTACCATGTCCGCCATAAATTCATTGGTGTCTTTGGCTACTGCCAGCGTCTTGCTCATATCACAGATTCTGTCACGGATACGTTTGTTGAACATTTTTCCCGTATCCTGCGGTGCCTCATAATTACAGAGAATGCTGCAGCAGGAAGTATGGAATAATTTATCCAGTACTGTCAGGTCAAAATCATACAGTTCTTTAAAAATTGCGAAATCATGAAGTACCAGCTGATTGATGCTTCCCTCGATTGCACCGCGGATCTCGCTTGCCATACTGAATGCATTCTCATGATTTACAAGAAGCAGTGTCAGATAGTCATGCCACAGGTTTCCTGTAAATCCATAAGATCCTGCAATTTCGATCAATCCATTTACACATTCATAAAACTCTTCTTCCATTTCGCTTGCATTGACTGCTGATCTCTCACTTGCATCCATCAGTGCAGTCATTTTATCTAAAATATCTCCGTGCTCAAAACCTCTGTAAAGCACACATTCCTTTACTCTTGTCATCTTACTGTTCCTCCTGCTGTCCATAATTGCCAAGCACTCTCATCCGATTGGCTTCCGCTTCTAATCCTCGCAGGGCATTTTTAACTGCCGGTTCTTCCAGATTTCCTTCAAAATCCACAAAAAATCTGTATTCCCACTTTTTACCTGTGATTGGGCGAGATTCAATTTTTGTCATACTCAGTCCGTTGTAAATAAAATGAGAAAGCATATTATACAAAGTTCCGCTTTCGTGTGGAAGTTCGAAACAAACACTTACTTTAGCCGCACTTTTCTCATAGACCGGATGCGCACTGACAATGATAAATCTGGTCACGTTCTGGTCATTGTAGCAGATATTCTCTGCCATTACAGAAAGTCCGTAAAGCTCTCCTGCCGCCCGGCTCGCAATTGCTGCCTGTGACCGATTCATCTCTTCATGAACTTTTTTTGCAGCTCCCGCGGTGTTCTCCGTCTTTACGATTTTCCAGTCCGGATGGCTTTCCAGATATTTTTTACACTGTGCCAACGCCTGTGGGTGAGAATAGACTGTTTTAATCTCATCCAGAGAAGTCTCCGGAATTCCAAGCAGAACATGCTCCACTTTCACGCCCTGTTCCCCGACGATATACAACTGATATTCCGTCAGAAGGTCGTAAATATCCGTCACAATACCCTCTGTAGAGTTTTCGATCGGCAGTACTGCATAATCTGCTTTTCCCGATGCAACTTCTTCCATAGCATCTCGGAATGTTTTTACATGGTAACTATTGACCGCATCAGAAAAATACGCACGCATGGCAGCATAACTGTAAGCACCTTCTACTCCCTGAAAAACAACATTCACCCCTGTCATAGGAAGTGCATCTACCATCTCATAATCTTTTGTATCGTTTTCAACTCCATTTTTGGTCAGTAACTGATACTGTCTCTTTCTGCTGATCGCCATGATCTGCTGAAAAAGCTCCTGTGCCCCAAGTTCATTGAATTCCCCATGAGCAGATTCTTTCAGGACTTCTATTTTGTCCTGCTCGCGTTTTGGATCCAGAACCTTTTTTCCTGTATGTATCTTGTATTCTGCAACATCTTCGCAGACTTTCATTCTTTTTTCAAAAAGTCGCAAGATTTCTTTGTCTATCACATCAATTTCCTTACGACATTCCAGTAAATCTGTCATGAATTCTTTTCCTCCTGAGTTTTGACAATTGTTGTAATTTCCCCGATAAAAGACAGGGATCCAAAAGAAAGGATGACATCCTCCCGTCCTGCCATGGCAAATATTTTATCTACCGCATCCGGAATGCTGTCCGCAGCCTGCACGTGCGGATTACATTTTTTTACTTCTTCCGCAAGTTCCTGTGCCGGCAGGGCACGTGGATTATCTGGTGTCTCGATCGTAATGATCTGCTCTGCATAGGGGCAGAGTTTCCGAATAATATAAGGATAATCCTTATCACGGAAAACTCCCATGATAAAGAACAGTTTGCGTCCTTTAAAATACTTCCGCACAGAATCCTCCAACATATCTGCTGCAGCCGGATTATGTGCTCCGTCCACAATAAACAAAGGCTCTCTGTGAATGATTGTCAGACGTCCATTCCATTTCGTATCCTTCAGACCTTTTTTTCGCTGTTCAACTGTTGTCGGATATCCGACTCGTCCCAACACCTCAAGTGCCTCCAGTGCAAGTGCTGCATTCTCCGTCTGATAAGATCCTGCCAGTGCCAACTCATAGTTTTCTCCCCGGTACTCCAGCGTCTGTCCCGCAAAATCTTCTTTCACTGCTTTTGCTTCATGCAGGTCTGCCTCTGTCAGATCTGCACCGTTTTCACGGCACACTCGCTCTATTACAGCCATAGTCTCCGGCTGTTGGCCGACCGTTACAACACTGCAGCCAGGTTTGATGATTCCTGCCTTTTTTTCTGCAATTTCAGAAAGCGTGTTTCCAAGAAATGCCTGATGATCCATACTGATCGGAACGAGCACTGCAAGAACTGTATTTCGGATGATGTTTGTTGCATCCAGATTTCCTCCCATTCCAACTTCCAGAATTACCAGATCACATTTTTCTTCGGCAAAAAATAAAAAAGCCACCGCCGTTTCTATTTCAAATGGGGTGGGATGTGCAAGACCTTCTGTAATCATTTCTTTAATTGCTGCAGCAACCCTGGTCACATATCCCGCAAATTGTTCTCTGCTCACCGCACTGCCGGCCACTTCCATCTTCTCACGATAAGAATATACGGATGGGGAAATATATCTTCCGACACGATATCCAGCTTCCGAAAGTGTAGTATACAGATAAGCAATTACGGATCCCTTGCCATTGGTTCCTGCTACGTGAACATATTTTAACTGATCCTGGGGATTTCCCAGTCGTTTCATCAGCTCTTTTATATTTGTAAGATCCAGAGCACCGCCCGCATAACGGTCCGCGTCTTTTACATATGCTCTGCTTTGTTGATAGTCCATTTGCTATGTCTCCTGTGTTTCATAAATAATTGTGTATTTATACAAATATAGCATTTACGTATGTTTTTTTCAAGACTGGGAGATACTTATTTACGTATTCTTAACACGTTTTTATCAGGAATCAGGAGTAGCTGCCATGAATCAGAATATCTCAAATTTTTTACTGTGCGGTTCTGCCGGATGGTGCATGGAGATTTTCTGGACCGGTCTTCATTCACTTTTTACCGGTCAGAAGACTCTTACAGGAAAAACTTCTCTTTTGATGTTTCCCATCTACGGCTGTGCCGCTGTTATTGCTCCACTGTCCGTAAAATTATCTTCCTTCCCATTCTTTTACCGTGGAATCCTGTATACTGCCGGATTCTATCTTGTGGAATTCATCAGTGGAAGCTTCCTGAAGCAGTTCGGCATGTGTCCCTGGGATTACAGCGGTGTACCGTTGCAATGTCATGGTGTCATCCGTCTGGACTATGCGCCACTGTGGTTTACTGCCGGACTGATTTTCGAAAAAATTCTGACCGTCCATCGCTGATATTTTATTATGAATATGGCAAAATCATCTTGAAAAATCAATTCTACTAGTATATGATTGTGCAAGAGAGAATTTTCGTAACTATTCACAGTACTACGAATTTTCCGTACCACAAGTCAATAAGGGAGGTTTCACATGAGACATTTAATGAGCCCGCTGGATCTTTCTAAGGAAGAACTTGAAGATCTTCTTACTCTGGCCAGCGACATTGAAAAAAATCCAAAAAAATACGCGCATGTCTGCGATGATAAGCGACTTGCCACCTGTTTTTACGAACCAAGTACACGTACACGTTTAAGTTTTGAAGCAGCCATGATGAATCTTGGCGGCAAGGT
>OLRJ01002162.1_pt1 | contig 15169 bp, 17 predicted proteins | sample 1672741 | NCBI WGS metagenome assembly OLRJ01 (sample SAMEA3136719, study PRJEB25190) | human gut metagenome | biome: human gut; feature: human-associated habitat; material: faeces | place: Austria | collected 2013
AGCACGCAAAGAATGCTCTTCAGTATGACTTTGAGAGCCAGGAAATTGTCAAATGCGCGGCTATTCTTTCTGATTATATTGAAGCTGCGGATGCAGCAATTAAAAAGGCAGTTAGCGAGCTGGCAGAATACGATACCAAACTTCAGGCAAGAGATATTAAAGAATCTCCTGCAGAAGTTGTGGTGGATGATGTTGTAGAGTAGTTACAACATTATACACTGCATTTTGGTAAACAAATCAGAGACTTCCTGCATGGTTAACATCTGAGCAGCACGCATTGCATTACGTGCATTTTTCCAGTCGGATTTTTTGAAGACCCGAGAGGAAGGATTGAATTTGTTTATCCAGTCAAGAACCTGATTAACAGAAAGCTTATTATTACTCAGATATGGAATATCCCACATCCTGAGACGGTATCCCATAATAATGGTAAATAACTGGCGGAAGGCGTACGCATCATGATCGGCAATATGATGCTCACTTCCGCCTTTTTTTGCATAAGATTTCCTAAAGAAAACAGACCAGTCATTCTCAGTGCGGAGAACCACACAGCTTTTACCAATTGACTTATATTTTCTGTATTGTTCGATTGATGTATAAGGTCGTGTTTCAAAATTTGCTATTTCATAAGTGGTTTCATTTATCACGGGATATACTGTATGGAATGTTTGCTGATCAGGAAGTCTTTTTAAATCAAAATCCATTCGAATGGAACGGGTGATGTCTGTTGCACTAAAATCTTTAGCATCATGATTTTTTGCCAGATCACGAAATCCAGTGAATTTTTTGGTGGTACAGGATAAAGGACCTGTTCGGGAGAGGACTTTAGTCATAAAGGCAAGCCTGTCCTCATAAGAATCAGGTGTGTACCCTGTAGAATAACTATTGTGAGCACAGACGCCATCAGGAGCGAGTGATACATTTCCACGAGTAGTTATATTAAGCAGATCAGATTGCTGATGTTTCAGTTGCCAGATGTCTGAACTGCGATTGTCTGTTAATTTCAGGCGGGCTTCCTGAAACAATCTTGCAAAACCAAACAGATTCAGCCTGTATACAACCTCAGAAGGGGCGTCACTTATGAAACCGTCAGTGGTCACACTGAAACAGTTATAATCAAGAGTATTTAACTGATTCATGGCAGCGATAAGGCAGCATCGTACACCAGCGGTGGTGAGACAGGCATGTACAGGGGAAGTGATCCGGGAGCCACCAATATTTTGCATTATTTCTTTATAAGCATCCCAGGAGCTTTTTTCTACAACATCCTGAGCAGTTTTTCCATACAAAGAAGTAACTGCTGTTTTCAGCAGAAAATCCGGAATGGTGCCTTTTCCAATGGTGTCCTGTACACATTTGCGATCAACTACAAGTTGTTTGACAGTATGGTATCGTGGAGCGTATTGCCCAGATGATTTACGGCGATATTTTCACGACCAAGAAGTTCCGTTATGGAAAATATGACTTTGCTTTCGACCAGATGGTAGACGGCATTACCGTTGGTGTGGCAACAGGTGGTATGCGTCTGCGTTTCCTGACCGTTGCTACTGATGCCGTTGAAAAAACAGATTACCGTCTGATGGCAGAATCCAAAGGCAACGAAGCAATCGTTGTGCTGGCTGATACGCCTTACTATGAATCTCTGGAATCTGCCATGAAGATTCGTAAGTATGTAAAGCAGAGAAATGTAAGCCAGCTTCCAAAGAGTGTACAGAAAATCATCAGCGACCAGCAGGACGAAGCCGGAAAATATGAGCTGCGTGCCATGACCGAATTACAGAACGCCATCGAAGGGGCGCAGTTCTATGTAGACGGTGAGCATTTGGAAATCAAAGTCGGAAATGCCAAGAGCAAGATTGATCAGTCTCTGGAATATCTGGTTGCTCATGTATATAGCAAGCTCGACCTGATTACAGATAATGCAGGCAGTGATGCAGATATTATTGCGATTCTGACAGGTGCGGTAACAGCACTTCCTGGCATGGAGCCAAACCGTGATGCTGCTTCTGCTATGGAAGAATATCTGGAAATACAGGATGCGAAAAAACTGCCGACATCTATGGCAGACGTGCAAAGCAAATATAGTGAGATTCCGTATGGCTGGAAAGAAATCGACATTGCTATGGTTGCTGCACAGCTGATTTATTCTCAGAAAGTAACCATCAAGTATGCAGGCAATACTATTCAGCCGGATGACCCGAAATTGCCGGATATGCTCCGCAAAAAGAGTGAGATTGGTAAGACTTCCATCAGCAAGCGAAAAACCATTTCCGCTACGATGATGCGTGATGTGAAATCAATGCTCCGTGATTATTTCGATGTTATGGATGTACCGGATGATGAAGATGGTCTGATTCGCTTTGTAACTGAGAAATTCGGTGAACAGCGTGATTACTATGCTTCTCTGGAGGCCCGTTATGACGGACATAAATACCCGGATCGTGCATTGGTGCAGGAAGCCATTCATCTGATGGATGATGTACTTTCCCAGAAAAAAGACAATATTGCGCTGATTGAGCGTGTGCTGAAAAAAGAGGATGCTCTTTTCGACAATAAAGAAGCTATGAACAATGGCATTGAAAACTTCTTCAAAACCCAGGTAACAGTATTCGACCAGGCATTGCAGTTTGAAAAGTCTCTGCATGATGACCTTGACCGTATTGCAGAAAATGAGGAAGCTCACAAGGCACTGAATACCATTCGTCTGATTACGATGGTTGAGACCGGAAGCAAGTTCAACTATAACCGGATTCGTGAACTTAATCCTTTGATGGATACGGTTCGTACCGCCCATGATAAGATGCTGGAAGAAAAACGTGCCGAGGTTCTGGAAACGGTTCGTCAGTGTATGGAAGCAACTCACACTGCAGCAAATGGCGATTCCAAGGTATCCCATCTGATTGAAAAATCAGACCGGTATTTCAGCCAGTGCAAGGAGAAAATTGCAGAATTAAAGAGCCTTGCTCTTTTGGATGCCATGTTCCTGCCAATGTGCCAGTACAAGGATGATACGGTCAGCAATATCGAGTCTGTTCTGGCTCCGCCTGCACCGAAGCCGCCAGTACAGCCGACACAGCCGGGGAAAGAAGCTGCTCAGGCAAAGAAGAAAGTGGTTCGTGCCTATAACCGTCAGGTCGTATTCCAGGCAAAGACTTTACAGACGGATGCGGATATTGATGATTATGTAGAGAAGATTCGTTCACAGCTGAAACAGTTGCTGAAGAATTGCGACGAAATCAAGCTGAATTAGAAAAAGTATAGGGGAAAATAATGGACAGCAATGAATCATCTAACGAGAAAGCAGAAATTCAATTAGAAATCGAAAGAAATCCAGAAATGGACAAATTAGCTGAGAGGAAAATTTCAGGACAATCTGTGACGATGAATACTTTGAGGATGATATTGTCGGTTTATTCGTGGAGTTTGTGAAAACTGTTTACGGTGAGGAGACACTGGACGAAAACTTAAAATTCATTGCCGATGCTTTGGACGGCAAAGGTCAGCCGAAAGATGTAATTCGGAATTATTTCCTGAATGATTTTTATAAAGATCATTGCAAGATTTATCAGAAACGCCCGATTTACTGGCTGTTTGACAGCGGCAAGAAGAACGGCTTTAAGGCTTTGATCTATATGCACCGCTATCAACCAGACACCATTGCCCGTATTCGTACCGATTATGTGCATGAACAGCAGGCTCGTTATCGCACTGCTATTGCTGATCTGGAACAGCGGATTGCCAACGCTTCCACCGGTGAGCGTGTGAAGCTGAACAAAAAGCTGACCATCTTGCAGGCACAGGATATTGAAATCAGAACCTACGAAGAAAAGATTCATCACCTTGCCGACAAGATGATTTCCATTGATCTGGACGATGGCGTGAAGAAGAATTATGCAATTTTCCAGGACGTTTTGGCTAAAATAAAGTAGGAGGAGTGGAGTAATTGGACAATGTATTTGCTACGTTTTTAAAAACAGCAGGATTATATCATTCTATAGAGATTTGTGAGAATAATATTACCGACTTGATTGAATTAATTAAGGGAAATATAAAAATCAGTACTTATTGTAAAGAGTGCAAGCGAGAACGTGTTTTTAGGATGAAACCTGTTGAATATTATTTTGAGTCAGGACCGGAGGGGCATGAAAAAATAGTGTGCAGGAATCTTGGCGAAGAGATAGAATCTCTCCAAAATCTGATTTTTAGTAAAAAGGTCAGGGAGGAAAAAGATTTCATTGCAGAATGGAGATGGATAAATTGGCAAATAGCCGATACTGTGAGAATAATGAAATTAGAATATATTTGTTCAATGAATGAAAAGCATCATTTAGATTATGTTGTTCTGACAACAGACAATTCAATGATGAAAATTGGGCAGTATCCATCTATTGCAGATATGACATTTCCAGAATTAGATGATTATAAGCATGTGATTTCTAAACAAGATCGAAAAGAGCTTGGAACTGCCATAGGGTTATTTGCAAGTGGTATTGGTGCAGGTTCATATGTTTATTTGAGACGAATTCTCGAAAGACTTATTTATCAAGCAACAGGCGATGTGTGGAATATGGCAGAAGATATGCGATTATGCAGAAAGGTGTCCGGCCTGATTATTTGATGTGTGTAAAATTTCTGGATGGAAATACAGAATTTGAAGGATTTACTCCCAGAGAAGGTATTCGGATCAAGATGAGTGGTGGTGCCATGAATTTTGTGCACGGTGGTATCAGCTTACAGGAAATGGTTGTTCCGGTTATTGAGTATCATCATTTACGTAATGATTCTATGGAATATAGGCGAAACAGGCAGAAGTACGATACAAAACCGGTAACTGTTAATTTATTGTCGGCAAATCGTAAAATCAGCAATATGATTTTCTCACTGAATTTTTATCAGAAGGATGCAGTTGGACCAAATCGTGAAGCAGCAACCTATCAGGTCTATTTTACAGATGAAAACGGAAAGCAGATTAGTGATGTTCAGAAGATTATTGCAGATAAGACCAGCGACAATGGTACAGAGAGAACATTCCGTTGCCAGTTTAATCTGAAATCTCTGAAATATAGCAATACCGCTACTTATTATCTGGTAATTGCAGATGAACAGGGATTGCAAATGCCGCAGCGTGAGCCGTTCCAGATTGACATCGCCTTTGCGGTGGATGAGTTTGATTTCTTTAGTTAATACCGCAGGAGGATTGAAAGATGGAGCAATTTACAGAGGGTGAAAGCACCCGTGAAGAAATAAAGAACAAGCTCCGTCAGAACTTTGACGGTAAGATTGTTCGTAAAGACCTGACAAAGAAAATCAAGGAAGGGGCGAATGTCCCGGTGTATGTCCTTGAGTTCCTGTTGGGGCAATATTGCAGTTCAGATGATGAGACGGTCATTGAAAAAGGTGTACAGAATGTGAAGCGTATTCTTGCTGACAACCAGTAAAAAAGTAGAAAGGATAGCGCACAGCGCTAAACAGGTAATGACTATGAAAAAAATCATTAATGGCAAAAAGTACGACACAGCAACAGCCAGACTTGTTGGCAAATGGCTGTATGGTAATGGCAAAAGGGATTTTTATCTCCAGCATGAGAAGCTTTTCTGCAAAAAGACAGGGGAGTATTTCCTTCATGCAAAAGGTGGTCCATTGTCTGTGTACCGCACCTACTCAGGATCTAATTCCTGGGGAGGCGGCGAAGTCATAATTCCCTATACATTAGGAGAGGCTCAAAAATGGGCTATGGAACATATGGACGGTGATGCATACGAGGCAGAATTCGGTGTAGTAGAAGAATAGCCAAATAGCTGCCCAAAATCATTCGGATAGATCCAAAATAGAAAAACAGTGCACAGCACTAGAAAGAGGTAACGGACATGAAGAAAATCATCAACTATAAGAAGTACGACACAGAGACAGCTAGAGTTGTCGGAAACTGGATTAGTGGAAGTAAAGAAGAAGATAACTATAGGGATGAGACTCTCTATTGTAAGAAAAATGGAGAATATTTTCTCGATGACAAAGGAGGAATGTGCTCTGATTATCATACAGCATTCTGGATTGACTATGATTGCGAGCATGGTGATTGGGAAGAACTGATTCCATTTAGTAAGGAAGAAGCCAAGGAATGGGTTATGATGCATATGGATGGAGATGCATACGAAGCTGAATTTGGTGAAGTAGATGAGTAACATGAGGATAGAAGTGTAGAAAGGAGCACAGCATGAAGAAAATCATCAATTATAAGAAGTATGATACAGAAACAGCAACAGAAATCGGTGCATGGTCCCAGGGAATAGCAGGCACATTTGAGTATGTTCATGAAAGTCTTTTCCGTAAAAATAACGGGGAGTATTTCCTGCATGGAGAAGGTGGTGCGGCATCAAAGTATCAGGAAAAGATAGGCACTAATTTATGGCGTGGCGGATCGGTGATAATACCGTTAACTCCAGACGAAGCAAAGGCATGGTGTGAAGAGCAGATAACATACGAAGAATAAAAAAAGAGGGGAGATTTCTTTCATTTGAGGAATCTCTCCTTAAAGTGAATAAAAACGATAGGTGTAATAATGAAAAAAGTAAAATTGAATAAAAAACAGCAGCAGGCAGTAGATCTGATTTTGTCAGGAGTTAATGTATTCTTGACTGGTGATGCCGGAACCGGAAAGACAACAGTAGTTCAACAGTCTGTTAAGGCATTGGAAAAAGATGAAAAGAATGTGCTGATCGCAGCGACAACAGGAGTTGCAGCTGATAATATTGGTATGGGTGCAGTGACAGTACATAAAGCATTTGGGCTAGGAATCGAATTTGAAAAGTACAAAGATGCTCCTGGTTTTCGATCTTCTTACTTACAAGAAGCGGATGTTGTAATTATTGATGAGATTGGCATGTGCAGATTCGATTTGTTTTCTGCAATTGTGAAAAATATAATTGCAGAGAATAACAAACGATTAGAACCTGGATATTCATGTAATGGAAAAAAGAAGAATGCTGTACAGCTTATTGTTGTAGGTGATTTTTTCCAGCTTCCACCAGTCATAAAAAAAGAAGATCGAGAAATTTTGGTGGAAATGTACGGAACAGAATATGAACAAGGGGAAATATGTGAGCGTGGATATGCATTTTTTTCAAGGGCGTGGAAAGAAATGGAGTTTCATTGCGTAAAGTTGGAAGAAGTTTGCCGACAGAAAGATGCAGAATTTCTTGGTATATTGAATGATATAAAATATGGTAGAAATCTTCAGAATGTGATTGCTTATCTGGAAAGCAATCAGAGCAGTGATCTGATGGAAGAAGCACCTTATCTTGTTGGAACCAATTCGAAGGCAGATAAAATCAATCAGGCACACATGAGAGACTTAGATGAAAAAACAGAAAAGAAATTTTGTGCTATTATTGAGGGCGACGTGACTTATGAGGATATTAAAAACATAAGTTTTGCTAAACAGTCCCTGGTAGTAAATATTGGCGCAAAAGTGATGCTTACCGCTAATGATACAAATGGTGAGTATGTGAATGGAACCATGGGCACAATAATTGATATCAGCAAGGAAAGAGGAGATGCAACCTGCATACAGGTTCTTACAGATAAGGGAAAAAAGGTAGATGTATACAGGTATGAACGAGAAATCGAAAGGCAGGATATAGAAGAACGCGAAGAAAAGGATGAAAACGGTAAAACTGTTATTGCCAAAAAAATTGTTAGAAAAATAGTAGGATCATTTAAACAGTTCCCAATTAAGATTGCATGGGCAATAAGTATCCATAAATCTCAGGGGCAAACCTTTGGCCAAGTGAATATTGATCCGCGGTGTTGGGATTCCGGACAGTTTTATGTGGCAGTTTCAAGAGCAGAGTCCATAGCGGGAATTCACTTTTTGGCTCCTATAATGAAACAGTATATTCGGACATTATCAGATAAAGTGATAAAGATTTTAGAGAATAGTTTAAAAGTAATAGAATAGTTGTAGAAATAAATTATGTAGAATAAATGAGTAAATTCAAATAAAAAATATTTGTAAAGTACGTTAATGTATATAAGGAAAATATGCGTTAACGTATTTTTATGGTATTATTAGTGTTATAAGTAGAGTACTCAGAGTGAATAATACGAGGGGGAAGTGTAGATGGCAAAGATGCAATTAATTATACATCGTATTTCATCTATAATTGATAGACTTAGTGCGTTTAGTGATACCATGCAGAATTTATTGTGGATTGTATTAGTTGCAATTGTAATATTTGGAGTTGCAATTTCTCTTTTTTCAATTAATAGAAAAGCCAATAAATATACAAAGGTTGTGATCAATAGGTTAATTAGTGAGGGAAAATATATTCCAGGTCTTTTTGTAGAATTAAATAATACTAAAGAGATACTGAGATATTATATATACAGTCAAAAGTGGAAAAAGAGACTGATTAAAGGATATAACTTTATATATGATAATTCCTATGGAAATATTTTAAAAAAGGCATATAAAAATACAAATTTGCAATTTCATTTAAAGAGGAGGGCTTCACAAAGAGAAATTTTGGATGCTATACAAAATGCATATGATTTACACAAAGATTTTGAAAAATCTTCTGTAAAATCTGATGATGATTATAAAGAATCAATGGTGCTTTTTGAGGTAATAAGCTATCCTTATACAGAGGCTCTGGAAAACTTGCTTCAGTATAGTAAAGCATCAGATACAAAGTATTTTGTTCTTACTGGTAGTGCAGGAAACGGAAAGACAAATTTACTGTGCAGTATAAGTGAACTTTTAATTAATCTTAAAGAGGCGGTAGTATTCTTAAATTCCAGGGATATTCATGGAGATATTTGGGAGTTTATATGTTATCAATTGAAGCTTCCTTTAAAACGTGTGAGGAAAGAGCAGTATTTTTATCTGGTTAATTTCGTGTTGTTAATTAGAAAAAAATATCTTTACATAATTATTGATGCTGTTAATGAAAACGATAATGATAGCTTTGATCAGCAAATTGCTGAGTTTGTAAATGAAATTACGAAATATAGTAGAATTAAAATTATTGTATCATGTAGAAATGAGTACTATAAAGAACATTTTCATGAATATCTTGTTAATAAAGTTAACACACCTTCAGTGGAATTCGATTTAAGGGAGCAACAATATACAGAAGCAGCAGTTGATAAAATGATACGAGCATACTGTAAATATTTTAATTATAGAGGGAATATTTCTTTAGGAGTTAAGAGAATACTTAGTGAGCAATTGTTACTACTACGAATATTCTTTGAAGTTAATAAGAATAGTTGCGCAGATGCGGATTCAATACGGAAGCATGAAATTTATGTATTACAAATATTCATTATGTTGTGTCAGAGGAAACAATTGATGAAGCGATTATAAGATTAGAAAATAATTTGTTCCCAAAAGGAATTAACGCTGTAGTTTTTATTTTATACAAACCTATAGGTAATGGTGTTATGGAAAAGGTACTAACTCGTACGGATTCACGGATTAAAAGATTTCTTTCACTTGCGACAGAAAGAAAACATCCCTACAGAGTGGGATTTGATACATGTTTTACTCCAGCATTGTTGCGATGGAGCAATACAGTTCCAACAGTTAGCATAGATGCATGTGAAGCTGCAACCTTTTCAATGTACATAGATAGTAGAATGAATTGTTATCCCTGTTCGTTTGGTATATGGAATAAGGAAATATCCGAATCAATGAAAGATAAAACATTGAGGGAAATTTGGAGGGGAAAGACATTTTCTGCATTTAGAGAAAAGTCAAAGGAAAAATGCTTTAATTGTAAACAAAAAAGCTTATGTCAGAATGGATGCAGACTTGGTATGAACATAGAATTATGTTAAACTTAAATTAATGCGAATCATTCACCAATTTAATAGAAATGGTGTTGACATCAGTATATGACTAGAGCAAAACTAAAGGCAAGAAACGGGTTTGTTACCATACGGCTATTGCCTAGGCGGGGCGTTTCTTTTTTATATTTACCTTATCATGAGGTAATAAAGATTTTGAAAGAAAACGATTTTTTTGATAAATTTTAGTCGAGATGACATGTTGTAAATTTGAAAGGATGGAGAAATATATTAATAAAAAGTTGATGCCAACCTTTTCTGTTTATGTTATACTAGGATAGTAAATTGGTTATATTATACGGTTACGTGTAATTAATAAAATAGGAAATTAGATTATTAAGCTAATTTGGTGAATTGAAGAGGAATTGATGAACTATTATCATGGCACTGCAAGAGAAAGAGGCGTTAAGGCTATTAAATTAAAAAAATTGCCGATTTCTCAAGGTGATGATCATTGGCTAGGTGATGGAGTCTACTTTTATGACAATATAAAATATGCATATAGATGGATTTGGATGATGTGTGAGGACAAAATTAAAAAAAATCCGTCGAAGGATGTATTGCTTGATAATTATATGGTGATTGTAGCAAATATTAATATTGTTGAGGGTAGACTTTGGGATTTAGTACATAATCCAGAACATTTTTTACTATTTAATGAATTAAGAACTGAAATATTAAAAAAAAATAATCAAGGTTCAGAAATGAAAAAAAGAGTAACAAGTAAAAAAATAGTTGACGGTGTAGTACTGAATATTTTATTCAATGAATATGGATTTGGTGAAGAATTCGATGCAGTATTATATAGCTTTAGAACGAAATCTTCTTCAGCATCATTAAAGACAAGGATAGATATTCATGAAATTCAATTGTGTGTAAAAAATCCAGAGATTATTACTGGATTATGTGAATGCACGAATTATAATCATCACGATAATATCCAATTTATTTATGCATATAATAATTATAAGAAAGGGGCGAGAAAAAATGACAAAAACAAAAATGACATTGGAAGAAAGAGTAGCCTTTATCAAAGAATCTTTAAACAAAATGCCTCAGGAAGAATTCAATCAGATGCTTGAACGCAATGGATATCACCAGATTAAAAAAATGGAAGATACTATGTTTTACAAAGCACTTTTTCCTGTCGAATCAGATAAGTATTTTTGCAATTTGAGCGAGGATAATGTAATATTTGAAAATGATGATAAATTCGATCAGGTGGCATAAACTATGAAAGAGATGAAAAGTTTTTTACAGTTTAAAAAATATATTATAGAAAAAATAGAGTTTGATTATAATTTGAATTTTAGTGAGGATGAAACCAAACTTGATTTTTCGATAGACAAAGAGTTTATTACTTTAGATGAGGATGCTTTTGTATTAAGGTTAATAATGGAAGTATTTCCTCCGAAAGAAGGAAAAGAATATCCGTTTAATTTGAAGGTTGTTATGGCTGGTTTTTTCAAGTGTAAAGAGCAAATTGATATAGAGAAATATCTTCCAAATGCAGCGGCAATTATGTATCCGTATATGAGGTCTATAGTGACATCTATTACATCAAATGCAAATGTGGCACCATTGATTCTTCCGACAATTAATACACAAAAGTTATTTATAGATGAATAAATTGTATATGCATTCATAAAAAGTGTAATTCAAGGCTGGTTGGAGAAAGTGTTTGTTAAGGAAAAAGAAGAAACTAATTAAAGTTTGTTTGGAACGGTCAGATTTGTTTGAAGTTATTCTAATGGGAAGAGCAGTTGCCTTTTTTCAGATTGATTTTGCAAGCGTGATATGGAGAGAATGAGAAAAGGACAATAAGTTCTTGTGAGAAGGATTGGTCGGTCAAGAAACTGATCAATCTTTTTTCTTGTATTTTCCAATTATAGAACAAAATTAATTAAAAAATGGAGTAGAACTATGTTAAGCGTGTATCTAGGAAAAATGGAAGAGGCAGTGTATTACCCGCCGGTTTATTTTGATAATCGATATGAGGATGAATGGATCATAGACAAGCGGTCTATTGAGATTATTCGAGATGTGGACAAATCCGATGTGGTAAGTGCGCATCTGATTGAAAGCCCGGTTCTTGGACCTATTTCGCCTAAGGAATTATCAGGTGGCGTAAAGACGATATTGTTGATGTTATTTGATGAAACAGGAAGAATTTTTAATGCATCAGCATGTGGGGACAACTGTGCAAAATGGATTTTGAAAATTGCTGAAAGCAAAGATTTGACAATTAATCTCAGACATATTATGGAATTCGGAGATGGTGAATTTGAGATGAAAATTCTGAACACCGGAGAAGTAGTTCATAATATGCTGGAGTTTGTCAATGTTGCAGGATTGTATGTATAAGGTGACTGTGTATGAAGGGATTGCATAAGGTTATTGTACAAAATAACAGATTACGCTATGAGTTTGATATAAAGCGAAATATTACAATTATTCAGGGTAATAGTGCCACTGGAAAAACGACCCTGATTAATATGCTACGGCAGGCAGAAAATCTGGGAGCTGATAGTGGAGTTGATGTGAGTTGTGATGTTCCATGCAGGGTTTTGGAAGGCAGAAACTGGAATGTGATACTTGAGAGTATTTCAAAGAGCATTATTTTTATTGATGAGGAAAATACCTTTATTAACACAGAGGAATTCGCGTCTGCTATTCAGAATTCAGATAATTATTATGTGCTGATCACCAGAGAAAATCTATATAATCTGCCCTATAGCGTAGAAGAAATATATGGTCTGCATTCTTCGGGGAAATATCAGAATACACGAAAAGTATACCAGCAGATGTACAGGATATATTCTGATGAAAATGTTTTGCCGATAAAACCGGAAAAAATAATTGTTGAAGATTCAAATTCAGGATATGATTTTTTTCATTCGGTAAGTGAAGAACAGGATCTGGAGTGCGAAAGTGCACATGGAAAAACAAAGATTTTTGATTTGTTGCAAAAAGCAAACGACAGGCAGATATGTGTAATTGCAGATGGAGCTGCCATTGGCGCAGAAATGAACCGGTTATATAAACAATGCCAGGTAAAAAAGAATATTCATCTGTATTTGCCGGAGTCCTTCGAATGGATTATTTTGAATTCAGGATTACTTAAAGAAAATATGATCCGTGAAATTCTACAGGCTCCGGAAGAATATATTGAGAGCAGTGAATTCTTCAGCTGGGAGAGATACTTTACCAAATTATTGATTGAGCAAACCGAAGGTACTTATCTGAAATACAAAAAGTCCAGATTGAATAAGGTTTATCTCCATGAAAAGAATAAGGATACTATCTTAAAGAGTATAAAGGGAATAAAACTTACGAGATAATACTAGATATTCGGAAAGAACAATATTAGATATCAAGGATGATAGATTATGAAACGATATGGATTAATGCTTAGTTGTGAAGAATATAAAGAATATGATGATATTTGTTATTGCCACAGCGATGCGCTTCTGTTACAAGAGACACTCGTAAATTATTGTGACTATGGTTATTCAAACCTGGAATTGATCCCAGCATATATTGATGATGACACTACCCCTGAACAAATATATAAAAAGTTATCATTACTTATAGATAATGCGGATTCTGATGATACCGTTATTTTTTATTTTGCAGGACATGGTATGAAAATTGAATCAGAAGGTTTTTTAATATTACCCAATACTAAGAAAAGTGATATTGCTAAAACAGCGATTGAGCTGAAAAAACTAAATGAAATTATGTTAAATAAAAAATGTAATTGTTTTATAATTTTAGATGCATGTCATTCTGGCCTTTCGCCTCGAGGAGAACAAATTAGTTTGTTTGTTGAAACCCTATCTGATAAAAGCTGTGTAACTTTAGCTTCTTGTTCTGAAAATGAATGTAGCTATCCTGATGAAAACTTGGAACAAGGGGTCTTTACCTATTATCTTGCTGAGGCTATAAAAGGTAGTCCATTGGAACAAACAATACTTTTGGACAAATTAAAAGTTCAAATATGCGAGAATTTGGAGGAATGGTGTTCTCAAAATTACAAAAAGCAAACACCTACTTTAGTTGGAACAATAGTTGGAAATACGTCTATTGCAACTAGAAATTCCAAACCTTATGAATATGCAATTATTTCGTATGAAAAAAAGGAGGTTACTACAGTGGAAAACACACATTTAGAAATTACTCCATCGAATAATTCAGATATAGTTTCTCCGGCTCTTTGGCAAAGTAATTCAGGCATAGAACTTCCTAAAGTTGCGACTTTAGATGTTATATTGAATTATAATTATCAATTGAAAACGCGGGAATTATCTGCAATTTCCCAAAATTATAATGCCGGTTTCTTTGAAATGGCATCTGAATCTATTTGGAATCGATCTATTGCTATTTTACGAAATAGAGTTTTGGCATTAGGTCTTCAGTTTGTCAGTGAAATGGTAGGAATTGACAATCTTGACTATATTCAGAACCTACCTGCTTTTGAAGTAATAAACCTAGCAATGGAGTTAGGATTTATAAATGCTACAGGAAAAATGCGATTAACACATGCTAATGAAATAGTTCAGCATTATTTAGAGCGTGATGTTATGGAAGAAATGCCCCAAAACGAAAGTGATTCTGTTATCAGACCTTGTATACAATATATTTTAGGATATGAAGATTCAAATCTTCAAATTGAGTATACGGATTTTAGAACAAGTTTAAAAGTTGAGGATTTTTCTGGCAATCCTACAAAGCTTGAATCTCTTAATGCTAGTCCATATTTTTATAAAAAAACAACAATACGAACTTTGGTTAATTTGCTTTCATCAACGGAAGGCGCTGAATTTGAAACAGTAGAGTCAAATTTCATTTTAATAATTAAAACAATTTGGAAAGACCTTACATCAGATGATAAATATTTTTTAGGATTAACATTCAGTAAACATAAAAATGATGGAAATACTAAACTTATTTCAGCATTTACAAAAGCCTTAATGTCTGTTCGTGGTTTTGATTATGTTCCAGAAAACTTACGTTCTTTGACCTTTATTGAAGCCGCTAAAAATCTTAAAAGTATACATTATGCTATGAATAATTTTTATAATGAACCTAGTGCCGTTAAAGAATTAAATAGAATGGGAACGAAAATTCCAAAACCAGCAATTAAAGAATGTATTAGTGCTACATTAATGGTTCTTTTAGGAAATGCTTATGGAAGATCCTTTGAGGCTATTGAGCCTGCAGAGGATATATTACAAAAACTTTCTCAAAGCGATTGGATCTATTATATCGAGCAATGTTTACCTCACGATGAAGAAGTTCTTCAAAAAATTTCTTCTGG
>OLRJ01002163.1_pt1 | contig 15159 bp, 15 predicted proteins | sample 1672741 | NCBI WGS metagenome assembly OLRJ01 (sample SAMEA3136719, study PRJEB25190) | human gut metagenome | biome: human gut; feature: human-associated habitat; material: faeces | place: Austria | collected 2013
AGTCGCACCTGGACAGAGTAGCCGGAAATTATGTATCGTCTGAACTACCGGAACTTTCATGCGTCTTGCCGCATAATAGACCGCTGGACTCACCAGATTAAGAGTGTTATGAACATGAACGACTTCTATCTTCTCTTCTCTTATTAACTTCTTGATGTCTCGGTATGTCCTTGGATTAAATACTGTTGTAATTGGAAGAAAAGCTTTCTGAATCTTTGACATCTGCTTCAGTTCTGCATTATTACGGCTATATAGGATCACCTTATGGCCATGCTTCTCAAGCATTTTCTTTTCATTGGCAACAACTGTATCTTCTCCACCTGGAATCTGGTAATAATTATGTACAATCAAAATATTCTGCTTTTTTGTATTGTCCACAGTCATTACCTCACTTTCCCCTTATCATTGCATTCCAAATAAACTTCGTATTAGTGCTCCAATATCTCTTAAACAGTCTCTTCGGATCTTGTACTAAACGATACACCCATTCCAAATTATGTTTCTGCATCCACATCGGAGCACGCTTAATATTCTCTGCATAATAGTCAAATCCAGCTCCAACACCAAGCATCAGTCCATCAATTTTTCCCTGATGTGCTGCCATCCACTTTTCCTGTTTTGGAGCTCCAAGCCCAACCCAGACAAAGTCTGGTTTAGTTTCATTAATTCTCTCTATAATTGCCTTATCTTCCTCTTCCGTCAGAGGTCTAAATGGCGGACTGTACATCCCAGCAATTTGAATTCCCGGATAATTGCTTGTAAGTTTTTGATACAGCAACTCTAATGTTTCTTCTTTGCTGCCATAAAAATAATGGCGATACCCTTTCTTTGCAGAGATCTCAAAAATCTCTCCCATTAAACTTGGGCCTGTTGTGCGCTCCATATTCTTATGACCGCGTTTCTGACCAACAGTAGAAAGAGGACCGCCATCTGGAATTGCCATTAACCCGCCATTTTGAATCGCACAGTAAGCCGCATCTTCAAAACTGGTTACAGTTGTATGTACATTTGAGACACATATGTAGTCTCCTTTTATTTCCGAAATATTTTTTTCGAGATAGTCTACCAACCACTCCATATTGATTGCCGCAATATTAACACCCATAATATTGCAAGTTGGAATGTGTTTTTTATCAACCTTTCTCTTATACTCCATTTCTCGCACCTTTTCCTCTTTTTCTACTTATATGGAAGGCTCATATTGAGCCAAGCAATCTATATCAACCAGTGTGTTTATCATCCATATCGGATGATTTATCGCACTGTAGTCATCATTTTTCTCACAGTGACCATCTTTCGCAACCGTACTTCAATCCGTTTTTCCGACTGTCACTGAATCTTTCATGTAGACCTGTCATGGGCTACTCACCTATTTTTCCTCAACTGAAACATTATGGTAGACACCTTCATACCAACTCACTGACAAAGTGCTGTGTCTTATTGTCATAACTCGCAGTCGAACTTACCCATTTTTCAAAGTGTTGACCCTTATTGTCATAACCCGTACACCAACTCACTTTGTTAAAACTGTACAAGTTCATATCCTCCTCTTGTTGCAACATGAACAATCATCTACCCCTCACTACCTCTAATTCTCCAGAAAAATGCAGTTATCATGTCCGTCTTTTCTCTGCAATAAACTTTTCCAGAAAAATAGATTTTGGGCTTTTCAACACTTTCAACCTCCACCTCTAATTCTTCGGAAAAATGAAGGTATCATGTCACTACCCTGCTCTGCAATAAAACAGGCTCGCAGTAGGGGGATTTTGCATGAGTTTTATACGCCACCCTAGACCATCATGCCGCCACTGAAAGTTTGAGGTAGACATTGGAGTACGCGTGTGCCATCAACTCATTGGATTTCTTGGTGGCCGCATAGAGGGAAACCGGATTATCCACCTTGTCGTCGGTGCTGTACGGAACCTTCTTGTTGGAACCGTAAACGCTGGAAGAAGAAGCATACACCAAGTGCTCCAAACTCTCACAATGGCGGCATGCTTCAAGAATATTAAAAAAGCCGACCAAGTTCGATTCCACATAGGCCTCCGGGTTGGTGATGGAGTAGCGCACACCAGCCTGTGCCGCAAGGTTGACAACCACAGACGGCTTGTACTTCTCGAACAGCTCGGTAATCAATGCCTTATCAGCGATATTGCCCTTGATAAAGGTGAATGTGGGATACTTTTCCAGCTCGTTCAGACGAAATTCTTTCAATGCAACATCATAATAGGCATTCATATTGTCGATGCCAATAACGGTAGCCGAAGGAGCTTCCTGATAAATCCGTTTCACAAGGTTAGCGCCAATAAAGCCAGCTGCACCTGTGACCAGAATCGTTTTATTTTCCAGCATGACGTTACTCATCTATGATCCTCCAATTTAAAAATTGCTATATACTCCCCCAGCTTCGGAAACCCGCCGTCCCTCTCGCTTTCCCCTTTTTCCATATATATTCCGAGTCCACCGTCAGTCGTCTCTCTGACCCGCTTCCTCATTACAAACAGCAAAAGCCTGTGACACACTCAACGCATGCCATCAGGCTTTCATTTTTGGATAGGGCACTTCCAACTTTTTCGCCAAACCTGTTTTCATCGTGTTCAGCCTCCGCTTTCTGCCTGCCGCTATCAGAGCGCCGTTTATTCCGTTTCAATCCGGTTGTCTTTCTTGTTGCCCTGCGCGTCAAAATCGTTCTGTCTCGCACGCCCATTTCATTATTGATAACATTTGATTTCATCTTCTATATTATAGTATTCTTCCTTTGTACTTGTCAAGTTGTAACCCTTATCAAATATTCTGTTTTTTTCGACATGATTTGCGCTCAAGCATTATGTTTGCCTTTCTCCGTTTTTTTGTATCGGCTTCGCGCCAACAAATCATCTCGTTTCCGCATGCGTTTTATCCTCTCATCCTCTTCTTTCGTCGCTTTTTCTTCGTGTTGTTTCCCGCTTATGCTTTGGGCTGCATAACCGCGTTGTCTTCCACATTCTTCCGCTCATTAAAAAAGCCTCAAATCTCGTCTTTTCAGCGCGATTCAAAGGCTGTTCCTCACTTGTCCGGCTCTTCCTCTTCCATGTTCTGCCCAAATTTTTCCGGCACATCAATCAAACCGATTCTGTAAAAAATCGGATAAATGTATGAAATGCCGCGTACATCTCCCAGCGCCTTGGGTCTGGCGATCAACGGCCGTTCCTTTTTCTCCTGCCGCACCGCCTCAAATGCCTGCATGACCGTTTTCCACGTGATGCTTTTGCTCTTTTCGCGCCTATCCACAAAAAGCTCTTTGGTATATACGCCTCTGCGCCCGATTTTCAAATGATAGCTGTACGGAAGACCGGACACGGTTCGGAATCTTTCGTTCTGAAACGCTTCCACGCAGGCCCAAAGTGTGTCCTCGCCGGGCGCCTTATGGAGCTGTCGCACGCTCATTTCTTGGATATCCGTCATATCTGTCGCTCCCCTTTATGGAAAAGCGCCGCCCCGACCGACGCAACGCTCTTATCATTTGCCTTTGCCCATTTTGCGGCCGATAATTCGCTTTCCCTGTTCAAACAGCGCCCGGAGCTCAGCCGTTCTTCCAAATACAGCCAGAACCAGCGCGCCATAAACCATTGTAAACCCAACGCCCTTTAAAATAAACATCATAACTGTATCGATATGTCTTGCAAAAAGCCCATATCCCAGCAAACCGCCGACAAGCACCGTTGCCGTCCGGCGGCCATAATCCGCAAAATAGGTTTTCAGTTTGCTTTGCCAATCCGTTTTGATGCCATATTTCATCAGCACATACGGTTCCACCCAGAAACAGGTCGTCATCGTGCTGATGATCGTGCCCAGAAACACGCCCGTCACGCCATGACGCTGCACGAGAATCAGCGACGTTACCAGGTTGATGATCGCTTCCGCCACCGCTTTGTATCGGTCATGCCAAAACAGCCCCATAGCCTCGCGGAATTGCAGGTTGATCTGCCGCATGCCGCTGACGTAAAACTGCACGATCAACACCAGCACAATCCGCATCGGAAACAGATAGCTTTCGCCGAACATCAACCGCATAAACGGGTTAAACAGCGTCGCCAATCCCGCCGTGATGTAGCCGTAAAACAGGAACATGAAAAAATCGAGCTGTTTATAGATTTTATAGACGTATTCGCCGTCTTCCGTCGCGCCCAGATTGCCGACGCTTCCGGTAAACGCGGAATACACCTTGCAGAGCAAATCATTCAGGCTTTTCAGCACAAGCCGATAGTTGGAATATATGCCCATCTGAAATCTTACCACAATTTCACCTATTCTGCAAGAAAAGACAACCATTCCGGCCGGGAAAACGCATTTTTTCCATTTTCCTCCTCATTTGGCTGACCCATTCAAAAAAAGCCGGAACTGCGCGCATCAGTCCCAGCCTGGATTCACCCGTTTTCTGTTTTATAGCTTTCCTTATCGCCGTACATCCGTTTATCCGCAAGAACGCGAATCTGCTCTTCGTCTTCGCCCTCGCTGGGATATATGGCATATCCGACCGCATTCCCGGCAAACGGTTTTATTGAAATCTGACAAATATCTCCGAGTTGTTTTTTCACTGTATCACATTCTGTTTTTCATGTCCACCATAATTGACATTTTCCCCATTTAGGCGTACACTGGAAGCAGTAATTCCCAGTGACACGATAGGAAAGGATGATTCACCGATGAAGCCTGTTACTTCTTCCCTGCTCCAAAGCTTCGGCGCGGACTATGAGGCCAGCGCCGAGCGCCGCATCGCCACACTCGCCCTCTCCAAGAGCGAGCTGAACAGCGTCGCCTTCTGCTCCAAGGGCGCGGGCGCCATGCGCCAGAAATTCTCCGTCGACGTGCCGACGCTGGAAGTCACCAACCAGAAAGCCAGCGGCCGCTGCTGGCTCTTCGCCGCGACCAACGTGCTGCGCGAGCGCATCGCGCAGACCCGCAATCTGGAGAATTTCGAGCTTTCCCAGAGCTATCTCGCTTTCTGGGATAAATTCGAGCGCTGCAATTACTTCCTGGAGAGCATTCTGGAAACCGCCGATCTGCCGACGAACGACCGCACCGTGATGCACATTCTTTCCACCGGCGTGCACGACGGCGGCCAGTGGGATATGTTCGCCAACATCGTCCGCAAATACGGCGTCGTGCCCAAGGATGTCTACGACGAGACCTATCAGAGCAGCAACACCCGCAACATGAACGCGCAGCTTAATCGCGCGCTGAAAGTCGCCGCCGCCAAACTGCGCAAAATGACTGCCGAAAAGGCCGATGAAGCCGCGATTCAGACCGAAAAGAACAAGGCGCTGGATGCGATTTACGGCTTCCTGTGCAGCTGCTACGGCGAGCCGCCCAAGGCGTTTGATTTTGAGTTTGTCGATAAGGATAAGGTCTATCACATCGAAAAGGACCTCACCCCGCTGACCTTCGCCGAGCGCTATGTCGGCGATCTTCTGGATCAGATCGTCAGCATCATCAACGCCCCGACAGCCGATAAGCCCTATCACAAGACCTACACCATCCGTCTGCTGGGCAACGTCGCCGAGGGCCGCCCCGTCGTCCACCTCAACCTGACGATGGATGAGTTCAAGGCCGCCATCATCGCCCAGCTCAAGGCGGGTAAGGTCGTCTGGTTCGGCAGCGACGTCGGCCACTACGGTGAGCGCACGATGGGCATCTGGGACGACAACAGCTTTGATTTCGCCGCGCTGACAGGTCTGCCGCTGGCGATGGATAAGACCGACGCGCTGGATTACGGTCTCGCCGCGATGAACCACGCGATGGTGCTCACCGGCGTGAATCTGGACGAAGCCGGCAAGCCGACCCGTTGGAAGATTGAAAACAGCTGGGGCGACAAGAACGGCGAAAAGGGCTACTATGTCTGCTCGGACAGCTGGTTCGACCAGTATGTCTTCCAGGCCGCCGTTGAAAAGGAATACCTCGGCGATCTCGCCAAGCTGGCCGCTCAGGAACCGATTGTCCTTGAGCCGTGGGATCCGATGGGCACGCTGGCGGATTAAAGGATTAAATAACAAAATATTCTTTTCTTGACTTTTTCAATTTTACAGTGCTATAATTTCTTCCACAGCGAGTAGCTTTACAGGCGTAAGACCGGTTGTAAAGCTGCTCGTTTTTTATTTTGTTCAGAAAAAAAGGAGGTCTTTCCCTTGGAACAAAAAACAAATGCTTTTCTGGAAAATGAAAAGACGGGCGCGCTCATGCGCAAATACGCCGTGCCCTGTGTCATCTCGCTTCTGGTCGCGGCGCTGTATAACATCGTTGACCACCCGGCAAGGCGCTGGCCTCAACCCTGATTTCGCTGCTTCGCGAAATTGTCTTCGGCGTGGGGCTTGCCCTTCTGCTTCCCCGCTTTTTCAGGCTGGACGGCCTGCTTTATTCCTTCCCCATCGCCGACGCGCTGACGTTCATCATCGCCGCCTTCATCATCCGCCGCACATATCGCGAGCTGACCTGACCCTTTCACGCCGCCCGCCTGTTCGGAATATGCTATGGTATCCCGATGAAAGGAGGGCGGCGGAGTTTTTTTGATACTCCGTCTGATCCATATGGAACGAAATCAAAACGTTTTGGATACCCCCGTCACGCCATTGCCCAATCCCGGCGAGGGCGGCCCCGTTTATTCCGGCGACGACGACAGCCAGATCCCGGCGATTCCCCTTCCGAACCCGGGCGAAGGCGGCCCGGTTTATTCCGGCGACGACGACAACGCGCAGATTCCCGTGATTCCCCTTCCGAATCCGGGCGAAGGCGGTCCGGTTTACCCCGGTTCGGACGACAACGCGCAGATTCCCGTGATTCCCCTTCCCAATCCGGGCGAAGGCGGCCCGGTTTACCCCGGCGGCTTCATTCAACCCGTTCAACCGGTTCAGCCCTTGCCCACGGTTACATATGCCGCCGTCCGCTTCTTAAACGCGGCCTACGGCTATCCGGCTTTCCGCGTCTACGTGGGCAACCGCCGTGCGGCCAGACTGCTCAACTTCGCGTCGCTCTCGGCCTATGTCCGCCTTGCCGCGGGCTATCAAACCGTGACCGTTACGGGCACGGACGGCTACGTCTACATCCAGAAGACCATTCCATTTGAAGCGGGCGGCCGATTCACCATCGCCGTCATCAACCGCCCCGGCGGTCTGGATTTGCTGCGTATCACGGATAATTGCTGCTTCACTTCGTTGCAGGCGGCGCATTTCCGCGTCGGCAACCTGGCCCGAAACAGCGGCGCGCTCGACGTGCTTCTGCCCGACGGCCGCGCAGTCTATTCCGACGTGCGGTTTAAGGAAATCGCCTCGTTTAAGCGCATCGCGCCCGGCGCATATGAGTTTCTCTTCGCTGAAACCAACCAGCTCCCCGCGCCCGCGTATTCGGATATCGAAACGCTCGATTCCGTGTTCATCGGCGCGAACCCGCTTCCCGATACCGCCGCGTCGGTCTATCTGCAAGTGACGCGCGGTCGCGCCTATACGGTCTATCTGCTGCAAAACGGACAGAGCTATAACGCCGTCAGCCCGCTGGTCGTGGAGGACGTGATCGGGTAAGCCTTTTTTCCGTCAATAGCAAACGGCGAGCCGCTTTTTAGTAAGCAGCGCGCCGTTTGCTTTTCAGTTTTTCTTACTTCACAACCCCGATCGCGTTCATCTGCGCCGGAAGGGACATCGTCGCCACGCCCGTGGTATAGAATGTCGCCGTCTCGCCGGCCTCAACCGTCACGTCGTCCGGCAGGGAGAGCAGCACCTGTGCGCCGCCATCCGTCGGCGTCACAAGCACGCGGCCGTCCTCCTGCACCTCATCCACCGTGCCCGCCAGCGGATAGATGTTGACCGCCAGCGCGGCGGCCTGCGCGGGGATGGAGCGCGTCAGCTTGCCGTCGTAGAGTACTTCGGCATACTGTCCGACCGCCAGTTCACTTTGCTGAATCGCACCGTCGTAGAGCGTGTCGTCCAGCAGATTGACCTGCACCGTCCCCTGCTCCGTGCCTTCGAGCATCAGATATTCGTCGGTGATTTCCGTAATCTGCCCATGCAGCATGTAAACCTGCGTCATGCCGTCCTCCGTCTGCGTTTCGTCCGTCAGCGCCGCCTGCTCCGGTTCAGCCGTCGCTTCCGGCAGGGCCGTTTCGCTCGGCTGCACGGTCGGTTTCCTGTCGCTCGCGCCCTTCACCGCAAAACCGATGCCCAGCACAACCAAAATCGCCGCTGCGAGAATCATCCACTTTTTCATATCGTTTTCCTCCTGAAACTTCGTTTTCATCCGAACTTCGTCGTCCGATATCATTTAGACGGATGAGGCGGCGAAAAAGTTCCCGCTTTTTAAAAACTTTTTTCAGCGGGTATGGAATAGCCCAAAATCCCAACCGTCTGCGTCGTCAGCGCGAAGGCTCTCCCGTTCCATGCCAGCGTGCCGATGAAATCGCCCAGCGCGTCCGCGTGATACAGTCCGCTGATTTTCTGCCAGGCGACCAGCTCCAGCAGGCCGTCCCGGTTCACGTCTGCCGGATAGAGCAGGCTCACGGGATCGACAAACCCTTCCTGCTCGCGTTTGAGCCTCCCGTTCTCATCGTAAAGCTGCGCGAGATAGTCGCTGTCCTTCCCCGCCAGATCGATAAAATACGCCATGCCCGTGTTTTCGCTCTCCGCCCGGACGGCGTATTGATCGAGATACCGCACCCGATAGCGCATCTGCCTTGCATATTGTTCGCTGTCAAATACCGTTTGATACGCGCCGTTTTGGTAAGCAATCACGCTGTACAATCCAATCGCTCCGCTCGAACCCGTTTCCAGCGCAATCAACACATCGGCCCTGTCCCGCGCTGTCATGCTGCCCAGCACCAGCTGCGGATCATAGCCCTCGTCGTGCGCCAGCGGCACGCGCACGGTCCGCCCCGTTCTGCCGTCCGTGACGGTCAACTCGATGTTTTGCCAATACGCCGATCCTGCGCTTTGCTCGCCGGATAAAATCAGGGTTTCCGCCGCGCCGTCGCCCGTCAGGTCGCCCCGCGCGGATGCAATCCGTTTCCGCATGGCCTCTCCCCCTTTTCGGAAGAGCTTATGTGTTTGGGCAGAAAAAAAGCCCTCGCGGACGAGGGCTTCGGCCTTTACTTATGCCAGAACCCAAACAGGCCCTTCTTTTCATACGGCTCAGTGCGAATTGCGCCGACTTCATAGCCTGTATCGGCGATTACCGTTTTCACCTTTTCTTCATCCAGCGGATTCTTGCTGATGATTTCCGTCTGATTTTTCGCACGGGAGGAATTGACCTTCTCCACGTCGGGGAACGCCTTACGCACCGCGTCGTTGATATGGGCTTCACACATGCCGCACATCATGCCGCTGACTTCAACCGTAATTTTTTCCATCTATGAACACTCCTTTTGAAATTAGTTCGTACTAACCGATTTGCGTCCCCATCATACACCCCATGGGGGTATTTGTCAAGATGCGCATATCAAAAAAAATCCCCATGTCTGTCCTCATTGGAGCACAGATATGGGGAAATCATGATGTTTTAGGAAACCGACGGCCTTCTGTTCGCCGCTGCGGTGTCGCCTTCCCGGCGGGTCTTGCCCGCGGGCAGCTTGCGCTTGGGTTCGCCCGGCACGAGCGTCGGCTCCTTGCCCTCGGCAATAACCTCCGGCGTGACGACGACCTTCGCCACATCGCTGCGGGACGGCAGATCGAACATCGTGCCCATCAGCGCGTCCTCGATGATCGCGCGCAAACCGCGTGCGCCGCTCTTGCGGGCAATCGCCTTAGCCGCAATCGCCTTGAGCGCGTCCGGCTCAAACTCCAGATCCACGCCGTCCATCTCCATCAGCTTGCTGTACTGACGGCACAGGGCGTTGCGCGGCTCGGTCAGAATGCGCACCAGCGCATCCTCGTCGAGGTTATCCAGCGTCACGATAATCGGCAGGCGGCCGACAAACTCCGGAATCAGGCCAAACTTGAGCAGGTCTTCCGGACGAATGTCCTTGAGCACCTCGCCCACGTTGCGGTTTTCCTTGCTCTTAACTTCCGCGCCGAAGCCGATGGAGCCAGCCCCTTCGCGCTTTTCGATGATCTTATCGATCCCGTCAAACGCGCCGCCGCAGATGAAAAGAATATTCGTCGTATCGATCTGGATGAACTCCTGATGCGGGTGCTTGCGTCCGCCCTGCGGCGGCACGCTGGCAACCGTACCCTCGATAATTTTGAGCAGCGCCTGCTGCACGCCTTCGCCGGAAACATCGCGCGTGATCGACGGATTCTCGCTCTTACGGGCAATCTTGTCGATTTCGTCGATATAGATGATGCCGCGCTGGGCCGCCTGAATGTCGTAGTCGGCATTCTGAATCAGGCGTAGCAGAATGTTTTCCACATCCTCGCCGACATAACCTGCCTCGGTGAGGCTGGTCGCATCCGCGATGGCAAAAGGAACGTTGAGGATTTTGGCCAGCGACTGCGCCAAAAACGTCTTGCCGCAGCCGGTCGGGCCGACCATGACGATGTTGCTCTTTTGCAGCTCCACGTCGCCGCGCTTTTTGGGCGCGTTGATCCTCTTGTAGTGGTTGTAGACGGCAACGGCGAGCGCGCGCTTGGCCTTATCCTGGCCGACCACGTATTCGTCGAGCACCGCCTTGATTTCGGCAGGCTTGGGCAGATTCTGCGGTTCCTGGCTCGGCGCAGTCCCCAGATCATCGGCGATGATCTCCTGGCACAGCGCGATGCACTCATCGCAGATATACACGCCGTTGCCCGCAATGATGCGGCGAACCTGATCCTGCGTTTTGTCGCAGAAGGAGCAGCGCGCCACGCGCGGCTGCCGGGTTTCGTCCTTATCTCTCGGCATTTCGCACCTCAGAAAACATTGATTTCACTTGGCATAAAAGCAAATTCTCCCCTCCCTTGGCGGGAAGGGAGAACGCTTTCGCTTACTTTTTGCGCGGCTGGTAGATTTCGTCGATGATGCCGTAGGCAAGCGCCTCTTCGGCCGTCATGAAGTAATCGCGTTCCACGTCGCGCTCGATGCGCTCCAGCGGCTGATGGGTCATTTCGCTCATCAGCTTGTTCATCTTGCCCTTGGTGCGCAGCAGCCACTGAGCGTGCAGCTGCACGTCGGTAGCCTGTCCGCTTGCGCCGCCGCTGGGCTGATGAATCATCACTTCGCTGTTGGGCAGAGCAAGGCGCATGCCCGGTTCGCCCGCCATCAGCAGGAACGCGCCCATCGAGGCGGCCATGCCGAGGCACACGGTGCGGATCTTCGGCTTGACGTAGCGCATGGTATCAAAAATCGCCATGCCGTCCGTCACGCTGCCGCCGGGGCTGTTGATGTACATGGAGATATCGGCGTCCGGGTCTTCCATTTCCAGAAAGAGCAGCTGGGCGACGATGCTGTTGGCCAGCGCCTCGTTCACCTCGCCGCGCAGAAAGACCACGCGGTCTTTCAGCAGGCGGGAGTAAACGTCATAAGAACGTTCGCCGTAAGGCGTCTTTTCAATGACGCTGGGTTCAAAGTAATAGTTATTATTGGTCATCATGGACGCCTCCTTAACAGGCGTTTATTTGGAGTCGAGCAGACGGCTGGGGCGCTGCCCCAACCTCCGCCAAGAACCTGAGGTTCCTGGATCTCCCGCCAAGCTGGATTGCTGTGCAATCCAGCTGTCTGTATCAGGAATCTGCTTCAGATATAAATATGCGTACAGCTTTTGAGTTGCTTACTCGGCCTTGGCGTTGTCGCAGAGGAACTTCACGGCCTTATCGCGAATGACGTCAGCCTTGAAATACTCGCGGTCACCTTCCGTCAGGTTCTTCTTGAGATCCTCGACATTCTGGCCGATCTGCTTGGCAAACTTCTCGATCTCGGCGTCGATCTCTTCCTCGGCCGCCTCAAACTTCTCGACGTTCTCGACCGCCTCCAGCACGAGGTTCGCGCGCACGCTCTTCTCGGCCTGATCGCGGTACTGATTGCGGAAGCTCTTCTCATCCTGGCCGGTGTACTTCATGAAGTCGGCGAGCTTGAGGCCCTGCTGAGCCAGACGTGCCTCAAAGTTGCGAACCATAGAATCGATCTGGCGCTCGACCATCGCGTCCGGAATCTCGACGGTGGCGTTCGCCATGACCTTCTCGATCACCGCGTTGGTGAAGGCGTTGTTGTCGCGCTCGGCCGCCTGAGCTTCCAGTTTGGCGCGAACGTCAGCCTTATATGCGTCCAGCGTGTCAAACTCGCTGATATCCTTGGCGAAATCGTCGTCAAGCGCCGGCAGCTGGGTCTCGGTGATGCTGTTGACCTTCACGTGGAAAACGGCTTCCTTGCCTGCCAGATCAGGCGCATGATACTCGGTCGGGAAGGTCACGTTGAGGTCCTTCTCTTCGCCGATGTTCATACCGATCATCTGCTCTTCAAAGCCCGGGATGAAGGTGTGGCTGCCGATCTTGAGGGTCTGGCCCTCGGCGGTGCCGCCCGCAAACTTCACGCCGTCCACGCTGCCGGAGTAATCGAGGTTCACGGTGTCGCCCTCGGCAACCGCGCGATCGTCCACAGAGACTTCCGCAGCCTGCTTATTGCGCTCCTTCTCGATTTCGGCGTTCACATCGTCCTCGGTCACGAGGGTGTGTTCCTTCTTGACCTCGACGCCCTTGTACTCGCCCAGGGTCACGTCCGGCTTGACGAACACTTCGCAGGTGAACTGCAGGTTCTTGCCGGTGCCGATCTGCTGGATATCGACCTGCGGACGGTCGACGACCTCAAGTTTGTTCTCGTCGATGGCCGGGCCGTAAACTTCGTCAAAGATCAGCTCGAAGGCCTCGTCATAGAAAACGCCTTCGCCGTACATGTTCTCAATCATCTTGCGCGGGGCGTGTCCCTTGCGGAAGCCGGGGATCGCGACCTGGCCGCGCACCTTGATGTATGCCTTGCCCATCGCCTCGTCAAACTTGGCCGCGTCGATGTCAAAGGAAAGTTTCACCTTATTGCTGGAAATCTTTTCAACAGTGGTGCTCATGATCTTTATGCTCCTCTACGGTAATGGTTGCGCCCCGGAAATCCCAAAACGCTATCTTATATTATAGCACGGGGCCTCGGGCTTTTCAATCCTCAATCCGTGGTATTGAAGCGTTTTTTTGTTGTTTTCGGGCATTTTCCGCCCGCCTTTCTGATTTTTATGCGCTGCGTATCCGCTTTATGCGCATACCGCCGCCCCTTTTTCGGGCAGGATACGGGCAAAGGAGGCGCGCCATGTCCCTGCTCTGTGTTCTCACCGCTTCGCCGCGCACGTTGGCGGATGTCCACCTGCTGTCCCGCCGCATGCTGGCCATGCGCGCTTCGGCCGATGCGCTGCTGGCGCTGTGCGACCTGCCGGATGCCTTTGCCGCCGTCATGCCGGAGGATGAACCGCTTCTGCGCGCGCTGCAAAGCGCCGTAATGGCCGCCGACGCGCGCGCCGGGCGCTTTCTGCTGCTCGTTCGCAGACGCGTCTGGGACGATGCGTCGCGGCTGTATCTGGGCGAAAGCCAGCCGATTTCGCCCGTGCAGACGATTTCCGCCCTGCTTGATCGCGGCCAGACACTGGCTTCCTTCGCCGCCGCCAGTTTTTCGCCCGCGTCTCTGGCGGGGCAGTTTTCCTCCGTGCTCTTCTGTCCCGCGGACGTCTCCTGTGCGCCGGACGTTCTTCCTCGCATGTCGGCCGCTTTGGATGAATCCGGTCTGCTCGCCGCACGCGTGCTGCCTCCGCTTCACGATCGCGCGCCGCTGCTGGCCCGCCTGCCGGATTTTTCCTTTTCGGAAGGGCTGGCCGCGCTCCGCCACCGCCTTGCCCGCCAGAACCGCGCGCTGATTTCGGATCGCGTCCTGCTCGCTTCCGCCAAGGCGTTTTCCCAGCTTGAAAAAGCCTCGTCTCTTGACGCCTGCCCGCTCTGGCCTGAAGCCGCTTTCGTCGCCGAAGACACGCCCTCCCTGCAACGGTCCTTTCGGCAGACCGCGCGCTTTTTCGACGCGCTCTGCCGCTTACCCAAGCTGACCGGGCTGCAAAGACTCATGCTGCTTGCCCCCATGCTTCGGCTCTTTCTGCTGTTTCTCGCCGCTGTCACAGGGCTGGAGTTTCTTGCCGTGCTGGCGCTGCTTGAGCCTTACGCCCTGCTGCATCCCCGGCTGCTTCCCGCCGCGCTCGTGCGCGCCGCTTTTCTGCCGATGACCGCCGTCTGTGCGTTCAACTCCTTTTTTGCGCACAAACTGGCTCGTTCGCCGCTTCTGCGCATTCGTTTCCCGCGCGGCGCGCAAACGCCGTCTGCCTGCGCCCTCTGCGGCGCGGCGCTGATCCCCATCGCGTTTCTCAGCCTGCATGCGTTTGCGCCGCTGCTCTTTGCTTCGCTGCTTTGGCTGGCCGCGCCTCCGCTTTTCCGCGCGCTGAACCTGCCGGAAGCCGAGCGCATTCCGCTCAGCGCCGACGAACGCGCGCGCGTTTTGCAGCTTGCGCGGGAAGCGTTTGACCTGCCCGTCGATCATGCCCTGCCGGGGCGCTCGATGCTCGTCGCTTGCGGCGGCTGCATGCTCGATTTTCTGGAACCGGACGAAGCCGCGCGGCGCATGCTGGCGCTTCTGCCTGATTTGCAGCGCCGCCCGTTTAACGCGCACGAAACCGCCTGTGCGCTGGCCGCCGCGCAATACATCCGCGAGCGCATGGGCGACTGCGATGCGGCGCTTCGCGAACTTCCAACACAGATTGAGCAGCTCTGCGTTCCGGAAGATCCATCGTCGTGGCTGGCCGTCATTCTGGATGGCGTGCAGGCGCAGAATGCGCTGTTTCTGCCGCTCTGCCGGGTGAGCGCGGCCTGTTTCATCACCCATCCGCACGGGTTTCTGTCTCTGCCGGAAAAAGCAAAAACGCCCGACGATTCGTGGGCGTTTCTGATGTTCTGTGACGTGCTTTGCGCACACGCTTTTTTCCCGCTTTTCTGGCGTTCTCCCGTCGCCGCGCCGTATCGGAGCTGGGTTACGGTTGGGGCAACGTTGGGCTGCCGCCCAAACCTGCCTGGGGTCTAAGACCCCAGACCCCCTCTTGTTTATCGCTCCGCGATAAACAGGGAAAACCGAAGTCATCTGCGTCATTCCACGCATTGCATCGCAATGCGTAAAACGGAAGGTGCAGGGAACTCAGTTCCCTGCCGGGGCTTGGGG
>OLRJ01002166.1_pt1 | contig 15147 bp, 11 predicted proteins | sample 1672741 | NCBI WGS metagenome assembly OLRJ01 (sample SAMEA3136719, study PRJEB25190) | human gut metagenome | biome: human gut; feature: human-associated habitat; material: faeces | place: Austria | collected 2013
GTTCATGGTAATATTTCTCTCCGTCCTCTCTTAAAATAGCAGTTCCGATACCTTTGTTTGTAAAGATTTCCAACAGTAAACTATGAGGAATTCTTCCATCAAGAATATGAACCCGGTTAACACCATGCTCAATTGCTTCAATGCAGTTATTCAGCTTCGGAATCATTCCGCCGCCAACATATCCATCCTCGATCAGTTTTCTGGCATCCTGAATATGAAGCTCAGAAATCAGAGATGACGGATCATCTTTATCCTTATAAACTCCCTCAATATCAGAAAGAAATGCAAGCTTCTCTGCATGTACAGCCTCTGCAATTGCGCAGGCAGCATCATCTGCATTGATGTTATAGCTGTCATAATTATCATCAAATCCGATTGGAAAAACAATCGGAAGAAAATCTTTTTCCAGCAGATCATAAAGAATTTTCGGGTTTACTTCTGTAATATCCCCTACAAATCCAATATCCTCTCCATTGGAATATTTCTTCTTACATTTCAGCAATCCACCGTCTTTTCCACTGATACCAACAGCCTGTACTCCAAGGGATTCCACATGGGTAACAAGCTCTTTGTTTACTCTTGCGAGAACCATCTCTGCAATCTCCATTGTCTGGGCATCGGTTACACGAAGACCATTGATAAACTTGGCTTCCATTCCTACTTTTCCAACCCATTTGCTGATTTCCTTGCCACCACCATGCACAATGATCGGCTTGAAACCAACCAGTTTCAAAAGAACTGCGTCCTTAATTACATTTGCCTTCAGTTCTTCATCCAGCATAGCACTTCCGCCATATTTTATTACTACGATCTTACGATTAAAACGCTGTATATAAGGAAGTGCCTCAATCAGCACCTCTGCCTTATCAAGATATTTCTGATTTACCATTTTCTCTTAACCTTTCTTTCCTATATCTTCTATGTCATAGAGTTCCTGCAACCGCATACCTGTTGATTTTCTCCCGATTCCAGTCTTTTTTGACCAAATTCCGCCTAAATCTACAATCTCTCAAATCCTAATATCAGGAACGATAATCCGCATTAATTTTTACATAATCATAAGTAAGATCACAGCCCCATGCAGTTGCTTTCGCGTCACCCATCTTCACATCTGCAATAGCCGTTACCTCATCCTCAGACAGGATTCTGGTTGCTTCTGCTTCATCATATCCTGTTGAAACACCGTTCTCAATAATCTTTAATTTTCCTGCACGGCTTTCAAAATACAGATCAACTTTTTCCGGATCAAACTGTACTCCAGAGTATCCCATAGCGCACAAAATACGTCCCCAGTTTGCATCGTGGCCATAAATTGCAGCCTTTGTAAGAGAAGAAGTTACTACGGATTTGCTAAGCGTAACTGCATCTTCTTTTGTCTTAGCGCCCACAATTTTCACTTCAAAAAGTGCAGTCGCGCCCTCTCCGTCACCTGCAATTTTCTTTGACAAACAGGTATTAATATAATTCAAAGCCTCCATAAATTTATCAAAATCAGCACCCTCTTCTGTGATCTCAAGATTGCCTGCCATGCCATTTGCAAGGAGAAGAACAGTGTCATTTGTGGAAGTATCACCATCTACAGAAACCATATTAAAAGTATCTTTAATATTAGCACTTAGTGCTTTTTGAAGCATTTCTTTGGAAATTGCAGCATCTGTTGTGACAAATCCAAGCATGGTACACATATTAGGATGGATCATTCCGGATCCCTTGCACATACCGCCAACTGTTACTGTTTTTCCACCAATTTCGATTTGTACAGCAACCTCTTTTTTTACGGTATCTGTAGTCATGATAGCCTTGGCTGCCTCTGTTCCGGCCTCTAAAGAACCGTCAAGCTTCGGAGCCATAGCCTTTACACCATTTACAATTCTGTCAATCGGAATCTGCATTCCAATCACGCCTGTAGATGCAACCAGCACGCTATCTGCCGGGATTCCAAGTATCTCAGACGCTGCATCAGCAGTCGCCTTACAATAGCCATATCCTTCTGCTCCGGTACATGCATTTGCAATACCGCTGTTGCAGATCACAGCCTGTGCAGATGGGTGATTATAGATCACATTCTGATCCCATTTTACCGGAGCTGCCTTCACCACATTTGTTGTAAAAGTACCAGCCGCAACACATGGAACTTCACTGTAAACCATGGCCATATCTGTACGGCCTTTGTATTTAATTTCTGCTGCTGCCGCTGCTGCTTTAAACCCCTTTGCTGCGGTAACACCACCTGTAATTATTTCCATATTGATACTCCTCCTTTGCCCGATCAGGCAAATTATATGTTTATTTTTTGATGTAACTCAGTCCTGAAACCATGCCCGGAGCCTGTCTCCAATTTCACTTTTACGGATACATCGGAACCTGTAATAATCCTTCCGCTTCATCAAACCCAAACATCAGATTCATATTCTGAACTGCCTGTCCGGCAGCACCTTTTACCAGGTTGTCAATAGCTCCCATCATGATGATTCTGTGGGTTCTCGGATCGATCTTGAAGTTCACATCCACGTAATTACTGCCCTCTACCCACTTTGTCTGCGGACACACATCCTTATCCAGAACCCTCACAAATGTCTCATTCTCATAACATGCATCATAAGCAGCTTTTACTTCTTCGTAGGTCACATCCTTTGTCAGGGAAGCGTATGCTGTAACCAGAATGCCTCTGTTCATTGGAACAAGATGCGGGGTAAAATTAATGGTCACTTCCTGTCCGCAGGCATATCCTAACTGGTCTTCGATCTCTGGTGTATGTCTGTGTGTAGCAACACCGTAAGCCTTGATATTTTCATTTACTTCACAATAAAGATTATCAACCTTAGCCCCTCTTCCAGCACCCGTTGTTCCGGATTTAGCATCAATAATAATCGTGTTCGGATCAATCATTCCGGCCTTTAACAATGGGTAAATAGAAAGTGTAGAACAAGTTGGATAGCATCCCGGATTCGCGATCAGACGGGCTTTTTTGATGTCCTCACGGTTAATCTCACATAATCCGTACACAGCTTCATCAATAAACTGAGGGGATTTGTGCTCAATTCCGTACCATTTTTCATATTTCTTCACATCTTTAATACGGAAGTCTGCACTTAAATCAATTACTTTCGCTCTGGAAAGGATTCCCTCATTTACAAGAGAAGCACACAGCCCCTGCGGTGTTGCAGTGAAAATCACATCAACCGCATCTGCCAGAGCTTCCATGTTATCGTCCATACATTTTGCATCTACCAGCTTAAAAAAGTTCTGATAAATTCCTGCATATTTTTTATCAATGTAGCTTCTGGATCCATACCATGCTACTTCCACATTTTTATGTCCCAGAAGGAGACGTACAATTTCATTTCCCGCATAACCGGTTGCTCCAATAATTCCAGCTTTTATCATTTTAGTGTCCTCCATTATTATGGTGTCAAAAGCATGCTTTTTCAAACAGGCTCTAGAACTCATACTTGTTACTCTGTTCACTGGCAACAATGTCCGTTTTGTGAACGGAGTGAACAGTAACATGTGCTTTATAAACAATGATGAATGAATTATACATCTTCTTTGCATATTATGCAATAGTCATTTTTTTCTTATTTTCCATTCAATCAATCTTTTTTTGTGCATTTCAACGCGTATTTACCTATTATATGATGCATTTTTATGCAAAGTTTTTATAAATTTTTTTCAAATTTACTATTGCATATTTATGAGTATTGTTGTATATTATTCTTTGTGAATAACGTACAGAACGTAAGAGCCGTTATCACGATGAATATTTATTCAAAATTTAATATGCTTTATAACCCTATCTGTTTCAGAGGGATAAAAGAAAAGAGGTAAATATTATGAAAGAAAAAGTTGTACTTGCATATTCAGGCGGACTTGATACCACAGCACTGATTCCGTGGCTGAAAGAAACATTTGATTACGAAGTAGTTTGCTGCTGTGTAAACTGCGGACAGGGAAATGAGCTGGATGGTCTTGAGGAGAGAGCCAAACTTTCCGGTGCTTCCAAATTATATATTGAAGATATCGTAGATGATTTCTGCGACAACTACATTATGCCATGCGTTGAGGCAGGCGCTGTATATGAGCACAAATACCTTCTTGGTACCTCCATGGCTCGTCCTGCTATCGCTAAGAAGCTGGTTGAGATTGCAAGAAAAGAGAACGCAGTTGCAATCTGCCACGGTGCTACTGGTAAAGGAAATGACCAGATCCGTTTCGAGCTTGGAATCAAGGCTCTTGCACCAGACATTAAGATCATCGCTCCATGGCGTATGACAGACGTCTGGACCATGCAGTCCCGTGAAGACGAGATCGCGTTCTGCCAGGCTCATGGTATCAACCTTCCATTCGATGCAAAACACAGCTACAGCCGTGACCGTAACCTGTGGCACATCAGCCATGAGGGACTTGAGCTTGAGGATCCGGCACAGGCTCCGAACTATGACGATATGTTAGTTCTCAGCGTAACACCTGAGAAAGCACCAGATAAAGAGACTGAAGTTACCATGACATTTGAGGCTGGTGTTCCGAAGACTTTAAACGGAAAAGCAATGAAGGTTTCCGAAATCATCACCGAACTGAACAAGCTTGGCGGCGAGAACGGAATCGGTATCATTGATATCGTTGAGAACCGTGTTGTAGGTATGAAATCCCGTGGTGTTTACGAGACTCCTGGCGGAACAATCCTTATGGCAGCACACGAGCAGCTTGAGGAGCTGATCCTTGACCGTGAGACACTTGAAACCAAGAAGAAACTTGGCAGCCAGCTTGCACAGGTTGTTTACGAAGGAAAATGGTTCACACCACTTCGCGAGGCAATCCAGGCATTTGTAGAGTCCACCCAGAAATATGTAACTGGTGAAGTTAAATTCAAGCTTTACAAAGGAAACATCATCAAAGCCGGAACAACTTCCCCATACAGCCTTTACAATGAGTCTCTTGCTTCCTTCACAACAGGTGATATGTATGATCACCACGACGCAGACGGATTCATCACTCTGTTCGGTCTGCCACTGAAGGTTCGTGCAATGAAGCTTGCAGAAGTAGAAAGCCAGAAACAGACCAACGACTGATCTTCATAAAAAATAAAATATGAGAAAAAATATCTCCGGGAGTTTAAAATCCTCCCGGAGATATTTTTTAACTTATAGGACAAAATGTACCTGGAAAAGTTCTCTTCCCAGCTCAACTAATCTTTACCTTTTTCTTATCCAGCCGCTCATACACCCATTCTCTAAACAGCGTATACAGCACAGATACAAGTGGAATGAAAATCAGCATTCCCACAATTCCCATAAGATTTCCGCCCAGAGTTACTGCAACCAGTACCCAGATCGCCGGCAGTCCCACAGAGTTTCCAACTACGTGAGGATAGATCAGATTTCCCTCAATCTGCTGCAGGATCAAGAACAATACAAGAAATGCCAAAGCTTTCAGAGGACTTACCATCAAAATCAGGAAAAATCCCACCCAGCATCCAATAATTCCGCCAAACACAGGAATCAGCGCCGTAAAACTGATCAGCACTCCGATCAGCATTGCATATGGAAATCTTCCGATCGTCATGGAAACAAAGAACATGCTTCCCAGGATCACTGCCTCTATGCACTGCCCGGTAATAAAGCTTGAAAATACCTTACTTGCCAATGTACAAACATGTCCCAGATATTCCACTGTTTTCACAGGTAAGATCGCATAAGCTGCTTTCAGGACCTGCCAGCCCAGCTTCTCTTTCTGAAGGAGCACATAACAGGAAAACACAAAACCAATTGCAAAATTCATAGCCATGCTCACCAGTCCCATAGTCACGGTAATAGTGGATGATACCAGATTGTCCGCCCCACTTCTCAAAACGCTCACAATAGAATCAATAATTTTCTGCGGATCAATTTCTATGGTAGATGCCCATTTCACAATTTCAGAATCACTCTGGAAGGTATCTGTCAGCCATTTCTGAACTAACGGAATATCTTCTTCCACCTTTTTCACAACATTTACCAGAGTTCTTCCAAGCTCCGGTGCCACAATCAGTACTACAACGAGAATCGCCAGCACCACCAGAACAATGGAAAAGATCAGGCTCACCGGTCTTGCAAATTTTGCTGCTGCACGTCCCCTCCTGTCTTCTTTTTCCTTTGCTTTTCCAAAAACATGACGCTCAATAAATGCCATAGGTACATTCAGCACAAACGCCATAGCTCCACCCAGCACAAATGGCAGAAGAAGTCCCCACACAATTTTCACATACTTCAGCACCACATCCAGATTCTGCACTCCCAGATACAGAAGCACTGAAAAAGCGATCAGCCACCTTATCTTTTTCATATTTTCCTTATTTAGTTCCACTATTTTCAACCTCTTCCTTTCTTTCTCAGTACACTTTTGTTCTGCATATCTTACCACAAAATCCACTTTTTGACCAGTTATCCCTTTCTTTTTCCCACCTCTTTTAATTCAATGTGTTACTGTTCCCGCCTTGACCAGTAACACTTTTCGCGATGCAAAAGAATCATGCTTTGCATGATTTCGCGCCGCAATTCTCTGGTTTTCTTTGAACTTTATTGACACTTTTCCACGTTAACGCTATAATATTGATTAAATATCGTTTGCTCTAGAGCATGTTTGAAAAAGGCTTTCTGCAAGATGTGCGTCACAACTTGCGGGAGATTTTTTTATAATTATATTGTGGGGTTTTTCCCCGGCGAAAAGGAGGTATCTTCACTAAATGAAACAGATATCAGGCAATAAGCTGCTGGTAAAAGCACTGAAAGAAGAAGGTGTTGAGTACATTTTCGGTTATCCCGGAGCATGTACCATTGATATCAGCGATGAATTATATAAACAGGATGATGTCACCGTAATCCTTCCACGTCACGAACAGGCACTGGTTCACGCAGCCGATGCTTACGCACGTACTACAGGAAAGGTTGGAGTATGTCTTGTAACAAGCGGACCTGGTGCTACCAATCTTGTTACAGGCCTTGCTACAGCCAATTATGACAGCGTTCCTCTTGTGTGCTTCACAGGTCAGGTAGCACGTCATCTGATTGGAAACGATGCATTCCAGGAAGTTGATATTGTAGGAATCACCCGCAGTATTACCAAATATGGAGTCACCGTACGCAACCGTGAAGATCTTGGACGTATCATTAAGGAAGCCTTCTATATTGCACGTACCGGACGCCCTGGACCGGTTCTCATTGACCTGCCCAAGGATGTAATGGCTGAACTGGGCAGTGCAGAATATCCAAAGAGCGTAAATATCCGCGGCTACAAGCCAAACACCAGTGTCCACATCGGACAGCTGAAACGTGCGATCAAAACACTTTCCAAGGCAAAGAAGCCTCTCTTCCTGGCAGGCGGCGGAATCAATATTTCCCATGCCAATAAGGTATTCCAGGAAGTAGTGGAAAAGACCGGTGTTCCGGTTGTAACTACTATTATGGGACGAGGTGCAATCCCTACCAACCATCCGCTTTTTATCGGAAACCTTGGCATGCACGGTGCCTATGCAGCCAATATGGCTGTAAGCAACTGTGACGTACTTTTTTCCATTGGAACACGTTTTAACGACCGAATCACAGGAAAGCTTCATGAATTTGCCCCTAATGCCCAGATTATCCATATTGACATTGACACGGCCTCTATTTCCAGAAACATCCAGGTAGATATTCCAATCGTTGCAGATGCAAAAGATGCCCTTGCAAAAATGTCCGAATACGTTTCCGACTATGCCAGCAAAAAATGGAACAGTGAGATAAACAGCTGGAAGCAGGAACATCCTCTTGTAATGCGTCCAAATGACAGATTAAGTCCGGTTGACATCATTAACCAGATCAACTGCCAGTTTGAAGAAGCCATCATTGTCACGGATGTCGGACAACACCAGATGCTGGTTTCCCAGTATGCTGAGATCACACCAGGCAAACAGCTTGTTATGTCCGGAGGACTTGGCACCATGGGATACGGTTTTCCCGGTGGTGTAGGCGCAAAGATCGGTAATCCGGACAAACCGGTTATTGTTATTTCCGGCGACGGTGGAATGCAGATGAATATTCAGGAATTTGCCACAGCTGTTCTGGAAGAGCTTCCACTGATCCTTTGTGTATTTAATAACGAATATCTTGGTATGGTTCGTCAGTGGCAGAAGCTTTTCTATGGCAAACGCTACAGCATGACCAATCTTCGCTCCGGTGCCCTTTCCCGCCGTACAAATGGGGAAGAATATCCGAAATATACACCAGATTTCGTAAAACTGGCAGAAAGCTACGGTGCCAAGGGAATCCGCGTCTTCAATAAAGACCAGGTTGCAGCAGCATTTGAAGAAGCCAAAAAAAATACCAAGGTTCCTACTCTGATCGAGTTTATCATCGATCCGGAGGAAATGGTGTATCCTATGGTAAAACCAGGCGGAACACTGGAAGATTTAATTATGGATTGTTAATTAACAGGAGGTTTATCCCATGGCAGATAAAGGCATGAAAAAAAGATGGATTTCCCTCTATGTAGAGAACCAGGTAGGTGTTCTGTCCAAGATTTCCGGACTTTTTTCCGGCAAAAGCTATAACCTGGACAGCCTTACCGTAGGTACCACAGAGGATCCTACCGTTTCCCGAATGACCATCGGTACTGTAAGCGACGATGAGACTTTCGAACAGATCAAGAAACAGCTGAACCGCATGGTGGAAGTGATCAAGGTCATCGATTTCACCAACAGGTTTGTTCGTATGAAAGAAATTCTTTACATCAAAGTATTTAACTGCTCTTCCGAAGATAAAGTGGAGCTGTTCCAGATTGCAGAGACATTTAAGGCCAGAGTCATTGATTATGGCAAAGACAGCCTGCTTCTGGAGTTCGTCCAGACTGCAACCAAGAACGACGCAGTAGTCAAACTGATCAAAGAAGAATTCGGCCGCATCGAGGTGGTCCGTGGCGGAAGTGTAGGAATTGAATCCATCAGTATGATGGAACGCTAATTCAGACAACGATGTCCCTCCTGTTAAAGGAGGGCATTTTTGTAAATTTTATGAGGGGATACTTTATTATGAAAAAACAACAGATACCACTGAAAAATTCGCTGATCCTGCTTTTGACCGCAACTATCTGGGGAATCGCCTTTGTCGCCCAAAGCGAAGGCGGCGACGCAGTTGGACCGTTCACCTTCAACGCTACCAGGAATATCATTGGCTCCCTGGTGCTGATCCCGGTTATTTTTCTGCTGAATAAAATCAATCCGCAGAATAGCTCCGCAGCTCCCGCAGCATCCTCCCGTTCAAATGCATCATCCCAAGCTCAAAACTCTGCGGGCAAAAATGCCGCAGCTGTTCCTTCCGGGAATATCTTCACCCGCAACAAAACCTTAATTCTCGGCGGCATCGCCTGCGGCATCTGCCTCTGCCTTGCCTCCAACTTCCAGCAGCTGGGCATTCAGTACACCTCCGTTGGCAAAGCCGGATTTCTCACCGCCTGCTACATCATCATTGTCCCAATCCTTGGGCTTTTTATGAAAAAAAGATGCAGCCCCTTTATCTGGGTTGCCGTTGTGATGGCGCTGATCGGTCTCTACCTGCTTTGCATCACCGACGGCTTCTCCATCGGCAAAGGAGACATTCTGGTCCTGATCTGTGCATTCCTGTTTTCCCTGCATATTCTGGTCATTGACCACTTTTCTCCTAAAGTAGATGGAGTAAAAATGTCCTGCATCCAGTTCCTGGTCTGCGGCATCCTCACCGCCATCCCAGCAATCGTCCTGGAACACCCTCAGCTTTCCGCCTTTCACGGTGCCCTGGGTGCCATCCTCTACGCAGGTATCATGTCCTGCGGCGTGGCCTACACCCTTCAGATCATAGGACAGAAAAACATGAACCCAACTGTAGCCTCCCTAATTCTCAGCCTGGAGTCCTGCATCTCTGTCCTCGCAGGCTGGATCATCCTTGGCCAGAAACTAAGCCACCGCGAGATCATCGGCTGCGTAATAATGTTCGGAGCCATCATCCTCGCACAATTACCGCAAAAAGAAGCAGCCTGACTAGCTACGTCAACTGAGTTCGGGTGAAATATACCGCAAAGTGGAGCTTGCAGTTTGCAGGAATGACTTTTCAAACAGGCTCTGGCTCTGAAGCTATAACCAGCCCACACTATTGGGAAACCAACACAAAAAGAAAGAGGTAAAGTTGAACTTCCTCCAACTTTACCTCTTTCCTTTTGTGTTACGCCTATCATCCATTATACAGCTGATAATATTTTCCCTTCTGCGCAATCAACTCATCATGAGAACCTCTCTCAATCACTCGTCCCTGCTCCAGAACCATAATACAATCACTGTTTCTAACCGTAGAAAGCCGATGTGCAATGGCAAATGTAGTTCTGCCCTCCATCAGCTTATCCATACCGTCCTGAACCAGCTTCTCAGTACGGGTATCAATGGAACTGGTTGCCTCATCCAGGATCAGTACCGGCGGATCTGCCACCGCAGCCCTTGCAATGGCCAGCAGCTGTCTTTGCCCCTGACTCAGATTGGCACCATTGTTGCGGAGCATGGTATTATACCCATTTGGTAGTCTTCGGATAAAACCATCCGCATTCGCCAGCTTCGCAGCTGCGATCACTTCTTCATCTGTGGCATCCAGCTTTCCATAACGGATATTTTCCATAACCGTAGTGGTAAACAAATTGGTATCCTGAAGTACGATCCCCATAGAACGCCTCAGATCGCCCTTCTTAATCTTATTCACATTGATTCCATCATAACGGATCTTGCCGTCCTGAATGTCATAAAAACGATTCAGAAGGTTGGTAATGGTAGTCTTACCAGCACCAGTAGAACCAACAAATGCGATCTTCTGTCCTGGCTTTGCATACATCTTCACATCGTGAAGCACGATCTTGTCATCCCGATAGCCGAAGTCAACTCCATCCAGAACAATATCGCCTTTCAGAGGAGTATAATCCGTCTCACCAGTCGCCTTGTGGAAATGCTTCCATGCCCAATGCCCGGTACGCTTCTGTGACTCCACCAGCTCACCATTCTCTTCCTTCACATTTACCAGTGTTACGTAGCCCTCATCCACCTCGGGCTTCTCATCCAAAAGCTCGAAGATTCGCTTCGCACCGGCAAGTGCCATAACAATACTGTTAAACTGCTGACTCACCTGGTTGATTGGCTGGCTGAAGCTTTTATTAAAGGTAAGAAAGCTTGCCAGGCCGCCAAGAGTAAATCCACCCACGCTGTTTACAGCTAGTACACCGCCTACAATGGCACACAGCACATAACTGATATTTCCAATCTGTGCACAGGTAGGCATCAGCACGTTTGCAAATTTATTGGCATTATTCGCGCTCTCAAACAGCTGGTCATTCAGCTCATTAAATTTCTCAAGGCTTTCTTCCTCATGACAGAATACCTTTACAACCTTCTGGCCTTCCATCATTTCCTCGATGTAACCATTTACAATACCAAGATTCTTCTGCTGCTCCATGAAATACTTACCGCTGAGACCAGCAAGATTCTTGCTTGCAAAAAGCATAACCCCTACCATGAACAGAGTTACAAGAGTAAGAGGGATATTCAGAATGATCATACTTACCAGAACACTGACAATGGTGATCACACTGGAAATCAGCTGAGGGATACTCTGACTGATCATCTGACGCAGGGTATCAATGTCATTGGTATAAATGGACATGATATCTCCATGCGCATGTGTATCAAAATATTTGACAGGCAAAGTCTCCATGCGCTCAAACATCTCATTTCGAAGGTTGCGCAGGGTTCCCTGACTCACGTAAATCATCAGACGATTGTAGGTATAGGTACATGCCACACCTATGGCATAAAAACAGGCTACCCTGAGGATTGCCATTGCCAGAGGATGGAAATCCGGAGTTTCTGCTTTCAGAAGAGGCATGATATACTGATCAATAAGCGTCTTCATAAACATGGTTCCCTGCACATTCGCAAGAACACTGACTACAATTCCGATCACAACTACAATAATGTGGATCCTGTAATTTTTATAAATATATCCCATCAGTCTTCCAAGCATTTTACCCGGATTCTCAACCATTGGGCCTGTACGAAAAGCAGCACCGCCACGCCCCGGACCTTTTATGGGTTTGTTGTTACTCATACCTGATCACCTCCTCTGTTCTCATCGAAATCTCCTCCACCCTTTATCTGGGAATTATAAACATCCTGATAAATCGTGTTGGTCCGCATCAGTTCCTCATGTGTTCCAAATCCGCTGATCCGGCCTTCATCCATAACAATAATACGGTCAGCGCTCTGAATACTGGAAATACGCTGTGCAATGATCAGTTTGGTAGTCTCCGGGATTTCCTCTGCAAATGCCTTGCGGATACGGGCATCCGTGGCAGTATCTACTGCACTTGTGGAATCATCCAGAATCAGCACCTTTGGTTTCTTAAGAAGAGCTCTTGCAATACAGAGACGCTGTTTCTGACCGCCCGAAACATTGGTTCCCCCCTGTTCAATATATGTATTATATTTATCCGGCATTTTTTCAATAAAGTCATCTGCACAGGCAAGCTTACATGCTCGACGGCACTCTTCCTCTGATGCTTCTTTATTTCCCCAGCGCAGATTCTCCAGAATGGTACCGGAAAACAGCACATTTTTCTGAAGAACAACTGCCACCTGATTTCGCAGACTTTCCATATGATACTCACGAACGTCCACACCGCCAACCTTTACTGAACCACTGCTCACATCATAAAGACGGCTGATCAGATTTACCAGACTGGATTTTGCACTTCCGGTTCCACCGATAATGCCGATTGTCTCTCCGGCACGAATAGAAAGATCAATATCCTTCAGCACCGGTTCCTTGCTGTCCTTCTTATAACTGAAATCAACATGGTCAAATACAATACTTCCATCCGCAACTTCCATTACCGGATTCTGCGGATCGCAAAGATCTGCTGTCTCATTGATAACCTCAGCTACACGCTCTGCACTGGCGGCACTCATGGTAATCATGACAAATACCATTGAGAGCATCATAAGGCTCATGAGAATATTCATACAATATGTAAGAAGACTCATCAGCTCACCGGTAGTCATACTTCCGCCAACGATCATATTAGCGCCCAGCCAGCTGATTCCAAGAATACATGCATAGACTGTAAACTGCATGACCGGCATGTTCATAACAACCAGCTTCTCAGCTCTTACAAACATTTCGTAAACCTTATTGCAGGCCTTCTGAAACTTCGTAGTCTCGTATTCTTCACGTACATAAGCCTTCACAACACGAACTGCATTGATATTTTCCTGTACACTGGCATTTAAGTCATCATATTTCTTAAATACCTCCTGGAAATATCTGGTAGCCTTCTTCATAATAAATACCAGAAAAGCTCCAAGGAAAATAACAGCAATAAGATAAATACTCGCAACCCTTGCATTGATCATAAACGCCATCGCCATGGCACAAATCAGACTGGCCGGGGCACGGGTACACATACGCAGGATCATCTGGTATGCATTCTGCAGGTTGGTCACGTCTGTAGTCAGACGTGTGATCAGACTTGCAGTACTGAACTTGTCAATGTTTGAAAATGAAAATGTCTGAATGTTAGTATACATTGCTTTACGAAGATTACGGGCAAAACCGGAGGATGCGTATGCTCCGTATTTTCCCCCAAGAATACCGGTAACAAGTCCTGCAACAGCAAGAAGCGCCATAATGGCACCTTTTCTGTAAAGATAACTGATATTACCGGCTTCCACACCGTTGTCGATCATATCTGCCATTACAAGAGGAATCATTGTCTCCACCACAACCTCCAGTATCATAAATACCGGTGTGAGGAAGGAGGCCTTCTTAAACTCCTTTACCTGGGCAAGTAATGTCTTTATCATCAGGTTCTCCCCTTTCTTTTTTGTTAGTTTTCATCCCGCAGACAGCACTCTCTTTGGGCATTTTCCCGGATTATGTCCAGAACTTCCATAAAGCATTCCAGTTTTTCCTGGGGAATGTCAGACTTCAATACTTTCTGGATCCGGTCAAAATTCTCCATAATTTCCATCTGAAATTCCATTCCCTTTTCTGTAAGCACCAGACGCTTCAGTCTGGCATCTCTTGGAATAGATTCTCTGGTAATAAGCCCTTTCTTCTCCATTGCCTGAAGGATTCCTGACGCAGTAGAACGCGCCATCTGAAATTCTGCTTCCAGGTCTTTCTGGAAAACAGCTTCTTCTGAATGCCGGTACAGATAACCAATGATCCAACCCTGCATGCGGTTAATTCCGGCTTTCTCATCCACCTTGGACTGATATGAATTCACCAGACGTCCAATTACCTGATTGAGAGTACGAACCTCATACCCTATATGCCGTTCCGCCCGGCAGCGCTCATCAGGACCCATTTTTCTCTTTTTTTCCATATTTCCCTTCTTTCATATACTTCCAGGCAAAAATAGTTCGCCTATGAACAGTTCGAGTTTGAACTGTTCGTGTGCGAACTAATTATAAAAGCCAATACTGTAATTGTCAATCCTATTTTTTAATATCTGATTTGCTATTTGCTCACAAAGCGGACAAGTCCGCTTCAAGCTCCCTAAATTTCTCAATCTTTGAGGGACTTGTTACGCTTTGTGCGCCAGATGCCATCTGCTTTAGCAGACATATTCCTCATTGCTCCTGGCATTCCCTTTCATTTCGAATAAAAGCTCCACTCACTTTCATCCACAGGCAAGTCTTCCATCTGATAATTCTCAATCCGGATGAAACTTCCCATCTCGATTTCCTGAATCATACGCTCAATTCCGGAAAGCTCTCCCTGGACTTCCATTTCTACTCTGCCATCCCACAGATTATCCACCCAACCGGTAAGGTTATTGGCTCTCGCCGCATTTTTTGCACGGTAACGAAATCCAACGCCCTGCACCTGCCCGGAAAAATATATGTGTTTTCTCACTATCGCCATCTTTTGTCACTCCTTATGTACCTTATGATATACGTCAATACCGGCAGATGCAAGAATTTTTATTATTTTCCCTCAAAAATCTGAGCAATCGGGGAATCAGATGACAAAATAACGGTCTTGTTTTCTCCTTGCATAGAAGTTTTCAGGGCTTCAAGGCTTCTTACGAAGGAATAAAATTCTCTTCTCTCATCTTCCCCATAAG
>OLRJ01002168.1_pt1 | contig 15143 bp, 9 predicted proteins | sample 1672741 | NCBI WGS metagenome assembly OLRJ01 (sample SAMEA3136719, study PRJEB25190) | human gut metagenome | biome: human gut; feature: human-associated habitat; material: faeces | place: Austria | collected 2013
AAAAAAAAAAAAAAAAAAAAAAAAAAAAAAAAAAAAAAAAAAAAAAAAAAAAATATTTTTTTTTTTTTTTTTTTTTTTGGTTCCTCAAAACCATATGCTTCGCTTGATAGACAAAGCGATTAACTGGAACTTCATTTATGAACTTGTTGAAGAAAAATATTCTCCTGATAACGGACGTCCAAGTATGGATCCAGTTATGCTGATTAAAATTCCTTTTATTCAGTACCTTTATGGCATAAAAAGTATGCGGCAAACAATCAAAGAAATTGAAGTAAATGTTGCATATCGATGGTTTCTTGGATTGGATATGTTGGATCCCGTACCACATTTTTCTACGTTTGGAAAGAACTATACACGTCGTTTTAAAGATACAGATCTTTTTGAACAGATTTTTTCAAAGATTTTAGAAGAATGCATGAAATTCAAATTGGTGGATACAGAACATATTTTTGTGGATTCTACACATGTGAAAGCATGTGCAAATAGTAAAAAGATGAGAAAACGGGTGGCACATGAACAGGCATTATGGTACGAGCAGGAATTAAAAGAAGAAATTCAGAAAGACCGGGCGGCACATGGGAAGAAACCTTTGAAAGATAATGATAAAAATGATTCTCCACCACCAACTGCAAGCGGAGGAGAAAGTTTTGCAGATGAAACAGAATCTCAGATTCCGGAAGGAGCAAAAACACAAAAGTGCAGCACCAGCGATCCGGAAAGTGGCTGGTTTCGTAAAGGAGAACATAAACATGTTTTTTGCATATGCAGTAGAAACAGCTTGTGATAAACATGGTTGGATTTTAGGATATACTGTTCATCCCGGAAACGAACATGATAGCCGTACATTTCCGCTATTGTATGAGAAAATAAAAGATTTCAAACCGGATATGATGATAATGGATGCCGGCTATAAAACGCCTGCCATCGCCCATCTTCTCTTGGAGGATGGAATCCAACCTCTTTTTCCGTACAAACGACCAATGACGAAAGAAGGTTTTTTCAAAAAATATGAGTATGCCTACGATGAGTATTATGATTGTTACGTCTGTCCTGGAAACCAGGTTTTAAAATACAGTACAACAAATCGAGATGGATATCGTGAATATAAGAGTTGCGGATTGTTCTGTAGTAGTTGCCCATACTTGCATCAATGCACAGAAAGTAAAGATCATGTAAAAGTCATTACCAGACATGTATGGGAAGAATACATGGAGAAAGCAGAAGATATTCGCCATACAATAGGTAACAAAGAAATATATCAACAACGAAAGGAAACGATTGAGCGACTTTTCGGAACAGCAAAAGAACAACATGGTTTCCGTTACACTCAATACATAGGAAAAGCACGGATGGAAATGAAAGTCGGGCTTACGTTTGCGTGTATGAATTTGAAAAAGCTGGCAAAAATTTTAGAAATCAGGGAATCTAAAATGAAAGAATCTCGGAGTTTTTTAAGATTTTTATTAAAACAGAGGCTATTTACAGAAAAGTGGGGCTGTCGCACTAATTTAGAAATCGTTAAAACGACAGCCCCAACTTTGTCTACAGTCTGATCCAAAAACATGTTTTTGGATATTTTTATATGGAATTATAATGTTGTAGGGGAAAATGCATTGACAAACCTGAAAAAAGGACAATATAATTAAAATTACATAGTTTGAAACAACTAACCAAAACGTAATCGGAAAACGAGAAACAGAGGAAAAAGCAATGGAAACAAAGAAAGTGGCAAAAGAATACCTGCAAAAAGATATTCTGCGGACGATTTTCCAGATGCGGAAACGGCAGGAGGATGATAAGCAGATCAAAAAAATCATCGTATTAGACTATGACCTGACCGAGTATCACTGGAAAACGAACATTAAGAAACTGCAAGAGGAAGGCTTTCTGGAAACGGACAGTGATGCGAAGATTCCGGCACTGACAGAAAGCGGAACGGAGTATGCGAGACAACTGCAACGGGCAGCCGAAGGCTGGAATCAGTTCTTGCAAATGAGTGGAGTCAATGAAAAGACAGCAGACAGGGATGGCAGACTCATGGCGTGTGAGGTATCCGATCCGGACAAAATCGAAAATTTATGGAAATTTATCAATGACGGTGGAAGAAGTTCCATTCCGAAAAGTGTAGACTGCCACACGCTGTGGAAGAAGTTGAAACCGGGAAAGTATCAGATGTGGTATTCCTTTTACACCACAGAAATTGGAAAAGAGAGAAAAGCAGCTATCGAAGATATGCGGTTTGAAAGGGATGGCTGGCTGCACATAGAGCCTTGGGAGATTTGGTTGGAACTAACGGAGCATCCGGAAAATGAGGATGACAGGACAATCTGGTATCAGAACATGTATGGAATCTGGAAGAAGGCAGAAGTAAATGATCACAGCATCAAAATACCTGCCGCAGCATTTCACATAGAGTACGAACAGCAGTGGTTGGGTGAAATACATTTCACCTGTAATCTGGGGTTTGCCGCAGAGAAAAAGAAAGGCTCCAAGAAAAAAACGATATGCTTACTGGATGGAAGGCTTTTGCAGAAAATACCGGATATCGTGTAGCGGATGAATATTAAAAAAGACAGGTAGGAAAGGTAACATGGGAAGAAAGATTGAAAACAGAAATATTGATGTGACAAAAGCCAGAGGCGAACTGGAAGAAGATCTTCTGGAATATGTCTACCGGATGTGGAGGCAAGGCAGACAGATCACATCGAAAGAGTATGCCAGAGAAGTGAATATAACCGGATATGAAGCGGCAGGCCTGGTGCGGAGTCTGGTGAAAAAAGGATTTTTGTGTGAGCCGGAAAACGGACATCTGGAACTGAGTGATAAGGGAAAACTGGAAGGTATGGAGTGCCTTGCACGCCATGAGAAACTGACACAGTTCTTCCAGATGGTAAGTGGAATGGATCAGCAGAGGGCGCAGGAAGATGCCTGTAGAGTGGAACATTATATCAGTCCGGAAGGGTTAAAAGGAATTGAAAACTTTCTGCAGTACGGTGACGTATACGACAGAGTTTATGACGATATGGACTTGTATACCTTTTATGAGGATGGTGAGTTCCCGATGGCATTCGGACTGTATGAACCGAAACGACGCAATCCAAGATTCCTTGCACCAGAGTACGAGAAACTGGAACACTCTGTTATATTAAGAGTGAAAAAGTCCCAGAACTGCTTCCTGCTCAGGACAAAAAAGGACGAATCCATCGGCTATGTATGGTACAGAAGAGAGGATGAATGGATACAGGCGAAAGAAGAAAAAGGTGTTTATCAGTTACCGACAGACATCTGTACTTATACTGCCAATACAGGAATCCCGATTACAGAAGCAGTGGCAATCATTGCGATTACACGCTTTGATCAGAAGCCATTGCCAATCGATTATCGGGAATTGAATATTCATGTATGGTGACGAAGAGAGGAACAAGAAAATGGAAAAAGGTGAACATCTAAAGAGACAGAACAGACCTACAATGCTGCAACTGCAATATTTACAACGCCTGTCAAAAGTAGAAAAGAAACGTGGAGCTCAAGGAAGTATCGCAGAATATTATGGCGTGAACCGTTCAACGGTGAACCGCTATTTTAAGAGCTGCATAGAAAGAGGAATTCTGACAGAATCACTGGAATTTACTCCTGCAGGAGAAGAATGGCTGGAACGATATTCCAACCTGTATGAGAATCTTGAAAAATATCTGGAAGAAATCGGTGCAAAACCGGAAGAAATCGAGGAATCACTGGATGTTATGGTGGAGAATATCGACATCCACATGCTGGAACTGATGATCAATGCCTATGCAGAGAAAAAATCAGTATATAAGAAAAAAGAGAATGAACTGGATCAGGAGATACAGCACAATCTGCAGAAATGTAAAAGGCATCCGGTAGTGTTCCGGCTTTACCGGATGAATAAAAAGCAGGGGCAGGGAAGAGACTCTATGGCGATGAGAGGATTTGAAGAAATAGCCGAAATCGTTCAGGAGAATGGAGAAAGCTATCTGGAATTAAAGTTGAAAGAGATGGCTGCACACTCCAGAGTGAGTGGTGAAATGATGGCTGGAAAACTGAAAACATTGAAGTATGAGCATAATGAAGTTCTTGAAGAAGCAAGAATAGAGAATAATATAGTGAAAATCCCGATGGAAGCGTGCAGAATCCACCGATGGACGGGGATTGGCACGATGGGAATTGTACCAGTTACCGTTACCTGCAGTGTAGGACCAATGCACATGCCGGAAAGCACTGCACTGTTATATTTCTGGGTATAAATAAGAAGTGAGAAAAATTCTCATTTACGCATATCATGTAACAAAATAAGAAAAAATTTCAATAAAGTGCCGTTGTTGATAAAACACTATCAATAACGGCACTTTTACGTCTATTGTTGTCTGAATAGCAACAAAATCAAAGAAAATAACGGCTTATTTGTTGCAATTCAGGCAACAAACTTGTAAAAAATGGTGTTGACATTGGATGGCAAATTATGGTATCTTTCAGACAAGAAGTTAGATACGAGTAACCGGAAATATTCTCGTAGAACTCTAAACATCATAACTAAAAATTTATTAGCAAAAAGCTAATGCCAAAAAACGAAAAGGAGGATTACAGTTATGAGAAAGATCAAGAAATTAGTTGCTACACTGTTAGCAGCAACAATGGTACTGGCAATGGGAGTTACAGCATTTGCGGCTGAAAATGACTCTACAGCATTAGCGGCAGGAACATATACTGCTAATCTGAATCTTTACAAAGATGCAGAGTGCACCAATCCATCAATGGGTGATGCAGCAGTTAATGACATGTGGGCTGACATTACTATAAATGCTAATGGAAAAGCAACACTGGTTGTTCATACACATGAAATTAAATATTTAGGACTTACAGGTCATTTGGGAAAAATGGAAATCAATGGAACAGCTAAAGAGCCTGTTAAAGACAGCTCAGGTGACGTAGTAGATTATTATTTTACATTCACAGATTTAGATGCTTCAATGTTTTATGAGGGTTGCGTGATTACTGGAAAGTTCACAACATACGTAGGAATTATGCCGATGAGTGCAACTGGATATCTGAAACTTACAGGAATTGAATAATTGACATAATTATTTAGGAGAGGCTGCTGTACAATTGGCGTAGCAGCCTTTTTGTGAATGGAGACAATATGAAAATAATAAAAAAATTATTAGCGTTTACTCTAAGTGCAAGTATGGTGCTCGGGGCGTCTGGACTAGATGCGTTTGCAAAAACAGAAGAAGATGTATCAAAGACAGAAACGAATACATCTGGCATAGAAGCGAATAAATCTTATCTTGTACCATTGACGTTTTATGATGTGACTGGAGAATCAATTCGAGATTATGGAGGACTCGGAGGAATTCCAGAGTTTATAGATAATGTTGCGATTGTTAGTAAAAATAGCGATGATACTTATCATGTAACGCTCCAGATAGAAAACTACAATAAAATAGATGTATTACAATTTTCAAAACCAGGGGTTATATCTGATGAAACAGAACCGAGGAATGCTCTTTTTGGAACGTATAATTTACCAGAATCGTATATTTTTGAAAAAGATACAGCAGAAGATGTCAGAACAGCTATAGACAGATACATAAGTGAAGAGTGGAATGAAAAATATATCCAGAATGTGGATGTACAGACAGCAGATACAGGAGTTTCATGGTATTCATTTGATGTTGATAGTTTGGAAAAATCAATTTATGTAAAGAGTTTTCGCAGCTATGGATATAAAAGGGTAGGAAAAAAATATACTTATGCTTCGGGAATAGACTCAGGAAAATTTACATTTGATTTAAGTCAAGCAGAAACGGTAAATGAATTGAGCGATTCTAGTTATAAAAATGCAGGTCTTGAAATTTCAAAAGTTTCAACAACAGCAGGAGAACCGGTAAATTTTTATGCGTTTCCTGTAGAAGGGAATGAAGTAAATGATTATTTCGCTGGAACGAATGACATTAGTGTCGATAATCAGAAAATGGAAGTTTCAACAGAACTTAAAAATGCGGATAACATTGCATCAGTTCAGGTACTTAATGGGATAAATGATTTAGGAGATAAATCAACTTCTACTACAGAGAATACAAACTTTTTACAGTATAAATATGCATATTCGGCTGAACAAGTAGGAGATAAAACAATTTCTGTTTATTCAGACAATATTTTAAGTGATGGAAAAATTTCTCTTACATTTTCTAACTTACAGGAGGCTGTATTCGGTAAACAAATTAAAGTTCAAACAACCGATGGAAAAACCTATTATGGAGAGGCAAGAATAAAAAGCAATGCCAAGAAAGATTTACGTTTAACCGACGGTGGTGTAACCGTAATAACAGACAGCTACAATGTAGGTAGTGATAATCCGGAATTTAAAGCAGAGTTACTGGAAGAGAATACAGATGAAGATAGTGAATATAATAAATATTTTTCACTTTTAGCAGGAAGTTCATCAAAGGCTTTGATTTATAATTTGGGAATAAATGTAAATGGAACAACTGTTAAACCGACAAGAGCGGTAGAACTTAGAGTTAAGATACCAGAGGACTGGGACACAAGTAAAATTGAAGTTCAATGGTATGGTGCTCCGGTATTCCAGATATTTAATCCGATTGAAAACTTTGGAAATTCTTCTTATAAAAATGAAGATGGTAGTATCCGGATGGATGGTGATGAGTTAGTTATAACAGGAACTACTTGCGTATATAATACATTGGCAATTTCAGAAAAATCAGATAAGACAGACATTTCTGAAATAAAAGACGGAGTTTATAATGTTAATGTTACTATGTGGCAACAGGCTCAGCCGGATAGATTATCTATGAGTAATTCGGCGGTTGTTAATGATTCTGCACGCTTAGTAGTTGAAAATGGAAAGAAACATATCTATTTTGATACGCAGGGAATTACAATCGCTGGTCGTTATGGATATAGCAATGGAATATTCTGGGCAAATAATGAACAGACAGAAGAAAATGGACTTCCAGTATTAAGTGAATATACACCACTTGATTATTACAGTTATTATCTGAATGATTCGGGTAGCACAGATATGGATTCTTATGCAGAACAGTATGATCTGTATTATCCAAAGACAGTTGGATTTGAGTTCCCGGAATCAGCGGACAGAGATGATGGGGTATATCTGAACTTCTTTGTCCCTATCATGGATGAACTTCAGAATAAAGTTCCTGGATCTGGTGAAGGATGCAGAACGGCATTTATGACTTTATCTGGTTTAACACCTGTAGCGGAAATTAACGAGCCAACCCACGATAAATCTGTTTTAGTTGTAGCAGTTGATAAAGCATCTAAATATACAGCCGACAATTATACAGAGGAATCTTACAAAGTATTATCTGACGCAGTAGCAAAAGCTCAGAAGGTAATCGACGGAACAACTTCTGCAAACGATTCGGAAATCGTAGCATTAGATAAAGAAATTTCTGATGCAATCAGCGGATTAAAAGAGGCAACTGGACTTGACAAATACAATAAAGTTCTGAAAAATGCCAAGGCATTAAATGAAGCAGAATATACAGCAGAAAGCTGGGCAGACCTTCAGGCAGTGATCGCTGCTCAGGAAGGAAAGGTAACAGAAGCAAATGCAGATCAGGCATCCGCAGACCTTCAGTCAGCAGTAGATGCACTTGTACCGATGTCAACAGCCGTTTCCATGGAAAAAGGTGTTTACGAAGTACAGGCAACACTTACCAATCAGGATGGAACAGCGAATGATTTGAATGCGGGATTAAAATCTGCTCGTTTATATACAGATAAAGATGGCAATGTAACTGCTTATCTGTACGTGGACGGAATTACCGGTATGCAGTATCGCAAAGGTGCCGGATATGCAGATGCAGATACAGACGCAGGCAGACTTGTAGTTGCACTTCCTGCAAATGTAGAAAACCACAAAGTAAAAGTAACAACAGAAAGCGGAGAAGCAGAACTCCTGTTAAATCTTGATTTGAAATCTGCAGTAAAACAGGAAATTAAAAAATCTGATTTGGAATCAAAACTGAATGATGCGAAAGCGTTAAAAGAGAAAAACTATACAAGCGAATCTTTTGCTGGATTAACTGATGCGATTGCTACAGCAGAAAGTGTTCTGGCAGATAAGGTGGCATTCCAGTCAGAAATCACGGCAGCAGAGACAGCCTTGGATACAGCAACCGCAGGTCTTGTAATGAAAGAAGAAGTAAAAGCAAGAGAAGAACTGGATCAGGTAGTTTCCGATGCGAAAAATAATTATGCAGAAGCAAATTATACAAAAGACAGCTATGAGAATCTGAAGTCTGCAATCAAGGAAGCTGAAGAAGTATTAGCAAAATCTGATGCGACAGCAGATGAAATGAAAGAACAGGTTGAAAAACTGGATAAAGCAGTGAAAGCACTTGTTCGTCTGGATGATGTAGTAGATAAGTCAGAATTAAATGGCTATATCGAAGATGCACTGACCAAGACAAATGACGGCACTTATACAGACAACAGTTGGAACAGTTTCCAGGCAGCAATCAAATCTGCTCAGAAAGTATCCGCTGATGTCAATGCAACAAAAGCAGAAGTAGAAAAGCAGACAAAACTGCTGACCTCTTCTTATGAAGCACTTGTTGTTAAGAACAAGCAGAGTAATCTTTTTGAAAAATATCCGCAGATTTTTGAAGGTACATATTCCGTACCGATCAAACTGCTCAACGCAACATCCGATGAAAATTCTATGGGAAATGCTTCCATGGTTCAGACCGGAATTGTAAGAGTTACGGGTAAAGGTGAAGTAACACTGGAGATGAACTTCCAGTCTATGCAGTTTGCCGGAATGACAGGCTATCTGTACAAACTGAAAAAAGTCGATATGGATACGGTTGAATACAACAAATATAATTATCCGGTAAAATATGAGGCTTCTGATGCGACAACTCTGGAAGAGTACACGGACGTTTATGATTTATTTAATGATAAGAACTCTGAATATTATGACAAGAATACCGAAGGAAACTGGTATCCGAAGAAATTATCGATCCCGATTAAACTGAACGATAACCTGTTCTATGTAGAGGTTTATGTTCCGGTTATGGAAAGCATTGGTGAAGGTCAGGGTACAAAAGTTGCCAGAGTTTCTATCGACTGGGCAAATATCAAACAGGAGACAGGCGTTGAGAGAGATAACAGTGTGATCAAAGCACTTCTGGATCAGGTGAAGGCTATGTCTAAGGGCAATGTTGCTGATGAATACTGGAATGCTTTAAATGCAGCTTACATGACAGCACAGGATGTGTATAACGACATGAATTCTACTCAGAAAGAAATTGATCTTCAGGTGAAAGCTTTACAGGCAGCCGTAGACGCAGTAGAAACTCAGGTTGTAGACAAGACAGAACTGAATGCATTGATTGAAAAAGCAACAGCAGAAGCAAACCGTACAGATGTTGTTTATACTTCTGCAACACTTGAAGCATTAAAAACAGCGATCACAAATGCACAGGCAGTGGCAGCAAAAGAAGATGCTACCAAGGCAGAAGTTCAGGCACAGGTAACAGCACTCCAGACAGCACTGGATGGTTTGAGAGCTGTAGATAAGACGAATCTGAATGACTTGATTGCAAAAGCAAAAGCGGAAGCAGCAAAAACAGATGTTTACGAAAGCAACAGTCTGACAGTCCTGAATACAGCAATTACACTGGCTGAGAATGTTGTGGCAAATCCAAAAGCAACAGAGTCAGAAGTTGCAGCAGCAGAGAAATCCCTGACAACTGCTTTAAATGGACTGGTAGAAAAAGAAGTTGTAGATAAGAGCAAACTGGAAAGTAAGATTGCAGAAGCAAAAACATTTGTAAGTCAGACAGACGTTTACACAGAAAGCTCTCTTGCAACATTGCAGAGTGCAATTAATCGTGCACAGAATGTCATGGATAATGATTCAGCATCACAGAAACTTGTAGATGAACAGGTGACAAAACTGACAGAAGCAATCCAGCAGTTAGCAAAGAAAAATGATGGAAAACTGGATATCAAGAATCTTGCAGATGGTGTTTACTCCGTTTACGGAACAATGGTGAAAGTAGACAAGAATACATATTCTATGTCAAATGAGGCGATTAACCATACCATCAAACTGACAGTGAAGAATGGCAAATATTATATCACCCTGAACTTCAATGGTCTGACGGTAGGACAGAAACTGGGATTCTTAAGCCAGTTGAAATACTTCACAACAGGTTACACAAGTGATAAGAAGTATGGAACACCACAGGGAAATCTTGCAGATGTTACTGTAGACAGTTACCAGAAGAATGCAGATGGAACATTAGTATCTGATTCTTATGGAACAAACTATCCAGATGTCGTTACATTCGAATTGATTCCGGAAGCTCTGAATGATGGATATGTGCCATTACAGGTATTCGTTCCAATTATGGATGCTATCAATTCCGGCACAGGAACTCAGCCAGTATTCCTGAAACTGGATTGGAGCTCACTGAAAGCGACCACATCCGACGATCCGAACTTTGATAAGAATGATAACAACAATAGCAACAACAATAATTCCAATGGAAATAACAATAATGGCTCTTCGATTGGAAATGGTTCACTTGGAAATAATACCCTCGGAAACAATTCTCTTGGAAGCAGCAAACTTGGTTCTTCCTCACTTGGAAGTGGTTCTTCAAGTCTGAAGAGTGGAACATCCAGCCTTGGAAATGGTACAGGTTCCAGCCTCAAGGGTGCATCCAGTGTTAAGACAGATGATGTCGTAGCAAACAATACTCTTTGGGCAACACTCCTTCTGCTCGGTGGAGTAGCACTTCTTGCCGGACTGATGGAGTACAAGAGAAGAAAAGTTACAAAGTAAACGTTATAGCGATAAAAAGCTTAAGAATGGCTTCCTGATCTTACAGGCAGTTCGTAAGCAGACAGGTAACTGTTCAGAGCCGAGCAGACGGAATCTTAACAGTTACGCAGAAAGGAAATGGAAGTCTCTGCTACATAAGTGGCAGGGACTTCTCTAGTATAACAGGAGAAAATAAGATGAAATTAGCAAAGATAAAGAACAGAATCAAGTCTGTGGTGATGGCTTTGGCACTTAGCCTTGCCCTGCTGGCTGGGTTTCCGGCAGTGGAGGCACAGGCAGCAACAGGTAGTGTCTATACCTGTACCATCAACCGGTGCTATGCACATCCGGTAACTGGAGTAGTGGAAGATTCCGGCGGGGCAGGCTCTTACGCCACAGGACAGGGAATGGTAGAAGGATGCGTGTATCCGTCTGGTATTTTAGAGGTGGCAGATGATGGAAATTATTATCTGACGATCCGTCTGAGTCTGATGGATTATACCAGTGGACATGATTTTCAGGTACAGAGTGTCGGTGACTCCGGCTGGTCAAGTACCGGGTATGCACAGACAGGTACAGGTTCTGACAGTAACGGAACGACAGCCGATGTCGTAATTCAGGTGCCAAGTGAAAATTGTATCGTGCGTGGAACGATGTATGTAGAACCAATGGGAAGAAATGTTGTATTCTATCTCTACCCAAGTGATTACAAGGAAGGTAATAACACTGATATGAATGCAACGATGGTAACTGGAAGTGCAGCAAGTAACGGAACAGCAGCAGAGAGTTCTTCCGATGGAGGGTCGGCAGTATCTGGTTCTTCAGGCAGCATAAGCTCTGGAAATTCTTCTCTCCAGAGTTCAGGAAGTACTTCATCCGACAGTTCCACAGGCAGTGCGTCATCCGGTAAGAAATTACAGAGCAGTATATCAGAAGCAGCAAAGCCAAGCAGTGAATCGGAAACTCCGAGTACGGACAGCAGTACACTGGACAGTGCAGAAGGATTAAGTCTTTCTACCGCAAAGGATGCAGATGCAGCAGACAGTGACAGTACTTCCACATCGACTTCAGGAAACAAGGTATTTCAGATCGCAATTGCGGTTCTGGTGGTCGGTCTGATCCTGATCGGTGTTGTGGCTGCTGTGGTATTCTATTTCCGTAAGAACTGGAGACGCTGGGGAGGTGGACAGGACGATGATGAATAGAAGATTAAAGAAAGCATCCGCAGTCCTGCTTGCGATGACCATGCTCTTTTCCCTTGCCGGATGTGTCGATCAGAGTCAGGGAAAGAAAAGCAGTGACTCCGGGACAAAGACCGAGAGCAGTGCGGATACTTCTTCGGAATCCGCAGAGTCGTTATTGAAGATCACAGATCCGAAGGAAAAGGCTGCGGTGGAAGCAGCGAAGAAGAAGGTGCAGGAGCTGGATGGAGAGCCGAGGATCATTGCGACCTCTCCGGCAACCGCAGATATCTGTGACAAGCTGGAATTGGATCTGGTGGGTGTATGCAGCAGTACCGTATCCACCATCCCGGACAGATATAAGGATGTAGAGACGGTCGGAACAGCCATGAGTCCTGACACAGAGATCCTTTCATCCTTAAAACCGGACTGGATCTTAAGCCCGGTATCCTTACAGAGTGACCTGCAGCCGAAGTATGAAGCCATCGGTTCTGACTGGGCATTCTTAAACCTCAGAAGTGTACCGGGTATGTACCGTTCCATTCAGGAGCTGGGTGAGATCTTCGACCGGCAGGATCAGGCAGATAAGCTGGTGAAGGAATTTACCGAGTTTTATGATGACTATAAGAAGAAAAACGAAGGCAAGGACCATCCGAAGGTGATGATCCTGATGGGACTTCCGGGAAGTTATATCATTGCCACACCGAACTCCTATGTGGGAAGTCTGGTGGAACTGGCAGGCGGTGAGAATGTGTATTCTGACACCGATCAGGAATTTCTGACCGTCAACACAGAAGATATGAAGACCAAAGAGCCGGATATCATCCTGCGTGCAGCCCATGCACTGCCGGATCAGGTCGTGGAGATGTTCAATAAGGACTTTGCCGAGAATGACATCTGGCAGCATTTTGATGCAGTGAAGAATGGCAGAGTTTATGACTTGACGTATGAATACTTTGGCATGAGTGCAACGTTTAAATATCCACAGGCACTGGAAGAGTTACAGCCGATCCTGTACCCGGAGAGTGATGAAGATACACAGAAAGCAAAAGAAGCCAGTGACAATGCACAGAAGAAAGCCAAGGATTCTGACGCAACTGAGAAATACAACGAACAGCAGAGCAAGTAGAAAGGAGAGGACAGATGAAAGAGACAGAATCACAGAATACTTCTGAGACTTCTAAAACCGAAGTCCAGAACCTCTCCGCACAGGATAAAGCAAGGAAACATCGAAAAACAGCAAAAGCAGCCATTTCTTTTATCGTGATGATCTTGCTGCTTGTGGCATTATTCTTTGCCGCAGTGAACATTGGAAGCCTGAAGGTCAGCTTCCCGGAACTGCTGAAGGGGTTGTTTGTAGAATACAATGAAGATGTGGCAACGATCTATGACTTACGGTTCCCACGAATCGCCATCTCCATGTTAGCCGGAGCAGCGATAGCGGTATCGGGTGTGTTATTTCAGGCAGTACTTAAGAACCCACTTGCCGATCCGGGGATCATCGGTATCTCCAGTGGGGCGAGCTTTGCGGCAGTATTGATCACCGCATTTGCACCGACGTTATTTTTCTTCACTCCACTGTTTGCATTTCTTGGCGGTGTGATTGCATTTGTCTTAGTTTACAGCCTGTCATGGAAAGGGGGATTAAGTCCTCTGAGAATCATCCTTGTCGGTGTGGCAGTCGATGCAATGTTCACCGGATTATCCAGTGCGTTAAATTCTATGAACGGCGGAAATATGTCCGGCGTGGCAGCCATCGTAAATGGAAACATCACAATGAAAACTTGGGATGACGTGAAGACCTTAGTACCATATGTTGTGATCGGACTGGTGCTGGCGCTGGTCATGACGAAGATGTGCAACCTGTTAGCACTGGAAGATAAGACAGCACGAAGCCTGGGAATCAATGTCAATGCAATGCGTATCGTGATTTCACTGATAGCAGTATTACTTGCAAGTATTTCCACAGCAGTGGCCGGAGTGATCAGCTTTTTAGGACTGATTGTTCCACATATCGGAAGAATTCTGGTAGGAAGTGACCATAAGGCATTAGTACCATTTAGTGCTTTGTTCGGAGCGTTTACATTCCTACTGGCAGATACCATCGGAAGAACCATTGCTGCTCCGTATGAAGTATCTGCATCCATCATTATGAGTGTGGTCGGAGGACCATTCTTCATCATTCTGTTAAGGAGGTCTAAGAAGTATGCAAAGTAAAGAAAAGAATATGGATTTGACTTCTACAGAGAATGAAGCAGCAAAGAAAGCGAAAAAAGCGGATAAGTGGGCAGACAAGCCTGCGATGGAAGTCAGAGACCTGCACTTTGCCTATGGCAAAAATAAAGTGTTAAAAGGTGTATCCTTAAAGATCGAGGAAGGCAAGATCACAACCATCATGGGAGCGAACGGATGTGGAAAATCCACCCTGTTCTCCCTGATGACGAAGAACTTATATCCGGGGAAAGGAAATATCTTCCTCAAGGGAAAGAATATCCAGAACCTGAACTTAAAAGAATTTGCCCGAAAGGTAGCCATCGTCCAGCAGTATAACAGTGCATCGGACGATATCACTGTTGAGAATCTGGTGGCATTCGGACGTACCCCACATAAAAAGATGATGCAGGGGGACAGTGCCGAGGATGAGCGCATGATCGAGTGGGCGCTGGAAGTCACGAACCTGATGGAGTACCGGGACAGAGAAGTAGCAAGACTTTCCGGAGGACAGCGCCAGAGGGTATGGATCGCAATGGCACTTTGTCAGGGAACGAAGACGCTGTTCCTTGATGAGCCGACCACCTATCTGGATATCCGGTATCAGATCGAGATTCTGCAGCTTGTAAAAAAACTCAATCAGGAATTTGGCATTACCATTATTATGGTACTGCATGACATCAATCAGGCAATCACTTATTCAGACAACATAATCGGAATGAAAGACGGAGTGGTACTGGTGGAAGGTGATCCGGAGGAAGTAATCACCGAAGAAAGCATCCGGGAGTTGTATGGTATCGAGCTTGGTGTGACGAAAGTAGACGGACGGAAGTTTGTGCTGGCGGTGTGATTTTAGTTACTGTTCACTCCCGTGTCAATCACTCCGCTGATTGACACGGAGGATGCGT
>OLRJ01002173.1_pt1 | contig 15103 bp, 13 predicted proteins | sample 1672741 | NCBI WGS metagenome assembly OLRJ01 (sample SAMEA3136719, study PRJEB25190) | human gut metagenome | biome: human gut; feature: human-associated habitat; material: faeces | place: Austria | collected 2013
CAAAATCAATGTTAACACAGAGTGCCAGCTTTCATTTGCAGCAGCTACTCGTAAATATATTGAAGAAGGCAAGGATGAGCAGGGTAAAGGATATGACCCACGTAAACTTCTTGCTCCTGGATTTGAAGCAATCAAAGCTACTGTTAAAGAAAAAATGGAACTTTTCGGATCTGTTGACAAAGCTTGAGAATTCGCTTATATTTAAATCAAAGGAATCGGTGTCTTATGCACCGGTTCCTTTTTTTGTGATTTCATGGTAAGATGTCATTATGGAAAACAAAGAGAATTTAAAAAGAAATAAAAATGAAAATGTAATTATGAATTTTTCCGGTATCTATAATGAACAGCAATTTTACCGTAACCGGACAAGGATGAAGAATATATCCTGGGTGGAGGTACAGGATCTTCCGGGAAGCAATTGCTACTGTGACGATGAGGCCAGAAAACAAATACTGAAAAAAATGGATAGATATACGGGAGAAGGCATACATTTTATTGATTCAGGAAATTACCATTATGTAAGCCTGCTATGGCTGCAAAAGATACAGCAGCCATTTTGTCTTCTGGTTTTTGATAATCATACAGACATGCAACTTCCGGCATTTGGAGGACTTTTGTCCTGTGGCGGCTGGATTGCGGCATCGTTGGAAGAACTTCCCATGCTTGAGAAAGTTATTCTTATCGGACCGGATGAGGAAGCATATGCACAGGTAGAACCTTCTTTTAAGAAAAAGGTGCAGTTCTTGTCGAGAGAGAAACTTCTGGCTATGACTGTGCAGGAGAAAATGTGTTATTTTGAGCAGCTGCAAACAAAGCTTCCACTTTATATTTCTGTGGACAAGGATGTATTATGTCCGGCAGATGCAGATACGACCTGGAGTCAGGGGGATATGCTATTATCGGAACTTAAGGAATTTCTGAATGTTATACTGAAAAAACAGGCCGTGATCGGAATGGATATCTGTGGAGAGTGCGATCCGGATGCCTGTGAAAAAAATCTCCTGAATGACAGAGCAAACCAGGAAATTTTTGAAGTATGGGAAAAGTATTTTCAGATTCATGGGAATGAAAGGAAAGGAACGGCAGCAAATGAAGAATGAACTTTTTACCATCGGACCATTTACCGTTTACGGTTATGGATTAATGATCGCAGTTGGGGTATTCTCAGCGTGGTTAGTTACAGATTACCGGGCTAAAAAGCAAAGAATGGACAGAGATCATGTTTTTTCTCTGATTATCTGGTGCCTGCTTGGAGGTATTGTCTGTTCAAAATTGTTATTCTGGATCACGGAATGGAAAACAATCCTGAATGATCCGAGATATCTTATGGATACTCTGGCAGATGGATTTGTAGTGTACGGAGGAATCATCGGAGGGATTCTGGCAGGGTGTTTATATTGTTTCTGTAAGAAAATAAATTTCTGGAAATATTTTGACCTGGTAATGCCATCTGTGGCACTTGCGCAGGGATTTGGAAGAATTGGCTGTCTGCTGGCGGGATGTTGCTACGGGCGTGAAACAAACAGCGCATTGGCGATTACATTTCAGAATTCTGATTTTGCACCAAATCATGTGGCGCTGATTCCAACGCAAATTTATTCCAGTATGCTGGATTTTGCGCATTTTTTTGTGCTCCTTTATATTTCGCGCCATAAAAAAAAGGACGGACAGGTGGCTGCATGTTATCTGATTTTTTATAGTATCGGAAGATTTGTACTTGAATTTTTCCGCGGAGATCTGATAAGGGGAAGTGTAGGAGGTCTGTCTACATCACAGTTTATCAGTCTGTTTATTCTGGCGGCAGGACTTGCGATCATTGTTGGCAGATCAAAGAAAAACGTCTGATGGAAACTGTAATAATCTGTTCTGAGCAGAAGAGAGACTGTATAAAAAAAGAACCCTGGTCATAGATTAGCAGAAAAGGCAGCGAATCGGAGAAGTGCAGAATGAATGTACCGGCGCAGAATCAGAAGTATGAAAATTTTATTGTTCGATATAACAGGAATACACATGGTGGATTCCTGTATGAATCAGATGAAGGCTTTCAGATTATAAATGACATTTTCGGAATCTTATATGTGCCAGTGAGTGATGTGGAAGAACTGGAACTGAGCAGTTATTCTTATTCTTCCATACCAAGATGTTATACATATATGGATATTGGCGCACTGAATACTTCAGGGGCAACGAGACTTCATGAACATCCGTATTTGAAACTGCAGGGAAAAGGAACACTGGTTGCAATTATTGATTCAGGAATTAGCTATTTACATCCGGCATTTCACAAAGGGGTGCGTAGTAAAATACGGAATATCTGGGATCAGGAGCTGGATGGTGGCAGGAACGACAAAATTCCTTTTGGAAAAGTGTTTTCAAGAGAAGATATTGAGAGGGCTTTGTCAGCAGAGAATCCCTGGGAAATTGTTCCATCCAATGATAAAAATGGTCATGGCACGAAGCTGGCTGCGACAGCGGCAGGATACAGAATAGAGAAAGAAGGATTTTCAGGGGCTGCTCCGGAAGCAGATCTGGTGATTGTAAAGCTGAAGCAGGCCAAGAGGTATCTCCGCGATTTTTATCTGTTGCCGCAGGATCAGGATATCTATCAGGAAGATGATATTATGCTGGCCATTGCGTATGTCTTGCGTGTCGCCAGAGAATTGCAGATGCCATTGTCAATCTGTATTGGTCTTGGAAGTAACATGGGGGCGCATCAGGGAGATGGGCCGTTAAATGAATATATCAACAGTATTGCAGCTTTTTCACAAAATGCAATTTCTGTGGCTGCCGGAAATGAGGGAACTGCAAGACATCATTATATGAAAGAGTTCAGCCAGACGGTAACAGAGGATACGGTTGAAGTACGGATTGGAGAACGGGAGAGCAGCAGCGGATTTATGATGGAATTCTGGGGTGACTCTCCCGGTTTATATTCTATGATGATTCAGTCACCGACAGGGGAAAAGCTGTCGGTGAGTACGGCTTTAAAAAACAGTACACAGAAATTATCTTTCGTGTTCGTGGAAACGAAGGTACTGGTAAATTATATTCCAATTGAAAGACGAACGGGGAATACGCTGATATTTATTCGCTTTTTACATCCGGCCGCCGGTATCTGGAAATTTCTGATAAAAGAAAGAACGTCGGGCGAAAGCAGCATTCATATGTGGCTTCCTGCAAAAGGAATGATTTCAGATGAAACATATTTTCTGCAGTCATCACCGGATTTTACAATTACATCACCGGGGGATGCTGAAAATGCCATGACGGTCACTGCATATCAGTACCGGGATAACAGTTTATATGTGCAGGCAAGTCGGGGGTACAATACAGACTTTGTTGTTAAACCAGATTTTGCAGCACCAGGTGTGGAGATTCTGACAGCCTCGATCAATCCGGGAGGGGAGTTTGCATCTGCTTCCGGAAGCAGTCTGGCAGCAGCACATACTTCCGGAATTGCAGCGCTTTTATTTGAATGGGCACTGATCAGAGGAAACGAACCTTATTTTACGGGAAACAGCGTGAAACATTATCTGAGCAGAGGAGCACTGCGTGAGGCTGGCAGAGTATACCCGAATCAGGAGTGGGGATATGGAAGAGTGGATTTATATCATACATTTGAGCTGTTGACGTAATAGAAATAATTCACAAAAAAAAGCGCTGAATTTTAGTATCTATGACGGCAAAAATTTTGAGCCTTACGAATTGTTTTTGAGCCTAAAATTTGTTATACTTATTAAATAAATGAGACTGTGTAAGCAATACAGCAAAAAAAGGAATATCAATATACGGATGATAGTTATATTGAAAACCGGACAGGAGGAATCATGAAAAGAGGAAGCATTTTTGAACTGAATGGCATTCCAAAGTTTCAAGAGGCACTTCCACTGGCACTGCAGCATGTGGTGGCCATGATCGTAGGATGTGTCACCCCGGCAATTATCGTGGCTGGTGCAGTAGGTGGAGACGGCCTGAGTGCAAAGGACAGAGTTATTCTGATCCAGGCATCACTGGTAGTTTCTGCATTGTCAACGTTGATTCAGCTGTTCCCTATCGGAAAGAAAAATGGCTTCTCACTTGGATCAGGCCTTCCAATGATCATGGGTGTTAGTTTTGCCTATGTTCCGAGTATGCAGGCAATTGCAGAGGGATATGGTATCAGTACGATCTTAGGTGCCCAGATTGTTGGTGGTATTGTGGCATTTGTTATGGGTGTGCTGGTTAAGAAGATACGAGTATTCTTCCCGCCGCTGATTACAGGAACAGTTGTATTTACCATTGGACTTTCACTCTATCCGACTGCAATCAACTATATGGCAGGTGGAACGAGTAATCCGGATTATGGTTCCTGGCAGAACTGGCTTGTAGCATTTATCACTCTGATCGTTGTTACGACACTGAATCATTTTGGAAGAGGTATCCTGAAACTGGCTTCAATCCTGATCGGTATTATCGTGGGATACATTGTTGCTATTCCATTTGGTATGATCAATCTTTCAAGTGTAGGGGCTGCAAAAGTATTCCAGCTTCCACAGTTTATGCATTTTGGAATTCACTTTGAGATTTCAGCCTGTGTAGCGATCGGCCTGCTGTTTGCAATCAACTCTGTACAGGCAATCGGTGACTATTCTGCAACAACGATCGGTGCTATGGACAGAGTTCCGGAAGACAAAGAACTGCAGAACGGTATCATGGCTTATGGTGTAACGAACGTAATCGGCGCATTGTTTGGAGGCCTTCCAACAGCAACTTACAGCCAGAATGTAGGTATTGTTACCACAACAAGGGTTATCAATCGCTGGGTACTTGGTCTGGCTGCGGTAATTCTTGGTATAGCAGGAATAGTACCGAAGTTTTCAGCTCTTCTCACAACGATTCCACAGTGTGTACTCGGAGGAGCAACTGTTTCAGTATTTGCGTCTATTGCGATGACAGGTATGAAACTGGTAGCTTCAGCAGAGATGGATTACAGAAACTCTTCAATTGTAGGACTTGCAGCAGCAATCGGCGTAGGTGTCTCTCAGGCATCGGCAGCATTGGCAAGTTTTCCTGACTGGGTTACCACTATTTTTGGTAAATCTCCGGTTGTACTTGCAACATTGATCGCGGTTGTTCTGAATATTATTCTTCCAAAGAGCCGTGATGAGGAAAAACATGAACGAAAACTGAGAAGAAGAGTAAAAGAAAAGATCCAGCAGGATCATGAAGAATTTGATAAATAATAATTAATAAGGACGGAAGCTTTCTGGCATATAGGTTAGCCGAAAACTTCCGTCCTTTGTTGTTTATTTACGATATACAAAGGCCGGCAGACCGTCTTCTCCAAGAGGAACATTAATATTTCCCTGGATAAGAGGACGCGCATATTGAATAAAAGCTTCTGTAACATCGTGAGCATCAGAGGTGATCCATTCAAGCGGAACTGTTTTTTCTTCATTGCAGATTGCATTGACATCTTCCAGTCCGCATACCATCTGATAATTTCCATCTGAATCAGTCTGGCGGATAAAGGATACCATTTTGCCTGTTTCACCGTTCAGAGCAGCCTGAACACCGAATTTTCCGGCAGAGATGGCTTCCTGCTGATCTGTTGCGGAAATCAGAGAAGCAGAGCAGCGCTGGCTTACATTAAGTTCAACAGAACGTGCTTTGACACCGAGACGGCTGCGTACGAGATTTTCCAGATATTTTCCGCATCCTGCAAGCATTTTGTGACCAAAGCTGTCTGTTCCGACGGAACTGTCATATTCGCAGATAAAAGTACCTTTATCGTCATGAATACCCTCAGAAACACATACGATCAGGTTACAGTTTTTCTCAAATGCTTTCTCAAGATCAGAGAGAAAGACTTCCTGGTCAAATGCAACCTCCGGAAGATAAATAAACAACGGGTTGTCTCCGTCATATTTGCGCGCGAGTGCGCTTGCGGCAGTAAGCCATCCGGCATGACGTCCCATAATCTCAATGATGGTTACTGATTTCTTTTCGTACACATTGGCATCGACTGTGATTTCACGAACAGTAGAAGCTACGTATTTGGCAGCACTTCCAAAACCAGGAGTGTGGTCTGTATGTACCAGGTCATTATCAATTGTCTTCGGTTCTCCGATTACGCGGATAGAGCTTCCGATACTGGCTGCATAGCGTGAAAGTTTGCTGACAGTATCCATGGAATCGTTGCCGCCAATATAGAAGAACCAACCGATATTCAGTTCTTCAAATTTACGGAAGAGTGCCGGATAGACCGGATCTTCAAGAGATTCCGGGAGCTTGTAGCGGCATGAACCAAGATAGGCACCAGGAGTGTGTGTAAGGGCTTCAAGCTTTTCTCCAGGAAGAGTTTCCTTAAAATCAAGAATACAGTCATTCAGGAAACCCTCGATGCCATTTACCATTCCATATACATGTTCAATCTCATCCGGATGAGCGAGACCTTCTGAAACAACACCATAGAGACTGCTGTTGATAACTGCAGTCGGGCCGCCGGACTGACCGACTATAAGATTTTTCTTTGTCATTGATATATACCTCCAGTTAGGCTTGTAATAGGTTACTGTGCACTCTGTTCACAGCAACAATAATAATCTCATTCTAACATATCCAGTCAAAATCTCATAGCCATTTTTTAGGAAAAGTGATATGATAGAGAAAAGATAAATGACAACAATCTGGCAGGGGTATGTTATAATACAAGGAATGCAGGTACATACTGGAGGGGATGTGTTTCCAGCATAAGAATAAGTCCGTTTAAGGAGCAAGATAATGAAAAAAAATAAAAATACTACGCAGAAACAGCCTGGACAGAAAAAAAAGAAAAGTGATGTGATGCTTACCATAGCGCTGATCATTGCGATTGCAGTATTCTTTTATGCAGCATACAATCTGTATCATATTTATACAGAATACAAAAAAGGAACCGATGAATATAATTCAATTGAAGAGATGGCTGTTACAGAGCGCGACCCGGACACTACTGAAATTGCAGGCCCGGATGCAGAGCCGAAGCCTCCACTCAATGTTGATTTTGATAAGCTTCGAAGTGTCAACGAGGATGTGATCGGGTGGATTTATGTGGATGCACTCCCGGATATCAGCTACCCGATTGTGCAGGGGACGGATAATCAGACGTATCTTCATCAGACTTATGAGAAAAATTATAACTTTGCAGGAACAATTTTTGCAGATTATGAAAATGCCAGGGACTTTAGTGACTGTAATACACTGGTATACGGACATAATATGAAAAATGGTTCCATGTTCGGACATCTGAAGAAATTCAGTGAAGATCAGAGTCTGTATGATAATGATAAGTATTTCTGGATTCTTACACCGGATAAAAACTATCGTTATGAGATCATATCTGCATATACGACCGGGGTAAACAGTGATACATATACATTGTTCAAAGGACCGGGAGAAGAATTTGAGGAATATCTGAAGCGAATCAAAAGCTACTCAGAAATCAAAACAGATGATACAGAACTTACGATAAAGGATAAAATTGTTACATTGTCTACATGTACCGGCAATGAATCAACCAGATTTGTTGTACAGGGCAAAAGAGTTGATGCAGAAGATACCGGTAATTCTGCTACATCGGATGACACAGTGGTTGTACAGGAGGAATGATCATGGATGAAAAAATCGCGAAACTGCAGGAACTGATCGACAAACATGATAACATTGTCTTTTTTGGGGGTGCCGGTGTTTCAACTGAGAGCGGAATCCCGGACTTTCGTTCGCAGGATGGGCTTTATCATCAGAAATATGATTTTCCACCGGAAACGATATTAAGTCATACGTTTTTTTTGAATCATCCGGAGGAATTTTACAAATTCTACAGAGATAAGATGCTCTGTGATACAGCTCAGCCAAATGCGGCACATCTGAAACTGGCAGAGCTGGAATCAGCAGAAAAGCTGAAAGCAGTGATCACTCAGAATATCGATAATCTTCATCAGATGGCAGGAAGCAAAAAAGTATTGGAGCTTCATGGAAGTGTGTATCGTAATCACTGTATGCGCTGCGGTCAATTTTTTGATTTTCAGTATATGAAGCACAGTGAGGGAGTGCCGCGGTGTGAGTGTGGTGGAATGATCAAACCGGATGTGGTTCTTTATGAAGAGGGGCTGGACAACCAGACAATTGAAGAATCCGTAAGAGCTATTTCACAGGCACAGGTGCTGATCATAGGAGGAACATCACTGGCTGTTTATCCGGCTGCAGGTCTGATTGATTATTTCCGGGGAGAGGCACTTGTTGTGATCAACAAATCATCCACTCCAAGAGACCGTAATGCGGATCTGCTTATCAAACAGCCAATCGGACAGGTCTTTTCGCAGATAAAAGTGAACAAATAAGGAGAATATTGAAACATGGGACTTATCTATGAAGTAGGAGATATAGTTACTCTGAAGAAAGGGCATCCATGCGGAAGCAAAGACTGGGAGATTTTGCGGGTAGGTGCAGATTTTCGTTTGAAATGCATGGGGTGCGGACATATGATCATGGTACCGCGTAAAATGGTAGAGAAGAATACAAAAAATCTGCAGAAAAAAGAAGCTATGTAAATATTACCAGTCAGGGGAAAGTGCATGAATTATGTCATCCATTTACTGCCTGATGAAGAAATGCTATAAAAGCCAGATGGTTTTTATAGCATTTTTATTATATTTAATATAGAAGAGATGAAATTTACTTTTGACAGACAGAATCCTATAATAAGGCACAAAGGAGGCTTTAGTATGGGAACTATATTTCCAAGAGAAGAAAAGGCAGAACAGATTTTTGATAAGATTCTTGAAAACGCGGGTGCATGCGAGCGCCTGAAGGATACCTTTTTTGAGGCAATCCCATCTGCAGAAGAGAGTGAAGGTGCAGGAACCGATATTCCGGGAACAGTATTTGCTGCAGCTTTGTTCAATGCATATGAAAATAAAGATCTTTCTGCGTTTCTTATGGCAGTCTGTAACAACAGCATGTTTGATCTGTTAAGAAATTCTTTCCTGATACCGATAAGATTTAACGACAAAGGTGTGGAAAATCCAGTACTTCTTACAGATGATGAAGGAGAACTCCTGGACGAATCCAAGAAACACCTTTACGAAAAAAAATATCGGATGTTCCGCAGGATTTATGAAATGCAGGAGAAAATTCCAGATTATCATATATATATGGCAGATGGATTTCGGGAAAATCACGGTTATACTGACAAAGGTGAAATTATAACAGACAAGACAGCAAAGCATACAGGGATTCTTCTTATGTTCCGTTTTCCGGAATCTGTGAAACTGGATATCAATGAAGACAGAATTTATGCGATCGTATGGGATTTCCTGATGCATTTGCAGGAAGAACTGCCGAGGGCTCTGATGTATTATGGAGCCAGAGATGAAGATGGCAAAGAAAAGAACACCGAAACATTAGGTATTTTTCTTCCATTTTATCATTTCGAAAGAAAAATGGAAAAAAATATTGAGATTGCAAATGGTATTGGATTGGGATGTCGGGAGCATATTCTGAATGAAGTGAAAAATCAGACAGGGAAGTGAGTGTAATGCAGCAGGTGGTTAGAAAAAATCATATGGATATTGCATGGCATGAGTATACTGATGCTAATGGTGCAGATATTCCAGTTACGCAGGCCAGTCTTACGGAAAAGGCTTCTATCATTGGCCGTGTCGGAATAATGTTTCTTTCGTGTGGAACCGGTGCGTGGCGTGTGAGAAGTTCCATGAACACTCTGGCAGAGGTCATGGGAATTACCTGTACAGCAGATATTGGACTGATGTCAATCGAATATACCTGTTTTGATGGGGAAAAGGGATTTACCCAGTCACTTTGTCTTACAAATACAGGTGTGAATACCTCAAAACTGAATCGACTGGAACATTTTATCCGTGAATTTGAAATTGACGGAAAAGATATGTCTGGTGAACAATTACATACGTTGTTGGATGATATAGAGCGGATTCATGGGCTGTACTCCCCTGTAGCCCTTGGATTTGCGGCTGCGCTTGCCTGTTGTGGATTTACATTTCTGCTTGGCGGCGGACCGATCGAGATGTTTTGTGCTTTTGCAGGAGCCGGTTTTGGAAATTATCTAAGATGTAAACTGACAAAGCATCATTTTACTTTGTTTCTCAGTATTGTAACATCGGTTTCACTGGCCTGTCTGGTCTATGCAGGACTTCTTAAGATTGGCGAGCTGCTGTTTGATATCTCAATTCAGCATGAAGCCGGATATATCTGTGCCATGCTGTTTATCATACCAGGATTTCCATTTATCACAAGCGGGATTGACCTGGCAAAACTGGATATGCGTTCAGGAACGGAGAGGCTGATGTATGCGCTGATCATTATACTGGTGGCAACAATGTCGGCCTGGATCATGGCAATGCTTCTGCATCTGAAACCAGTAGATTTTATGAAACTGTCATTATCTACAGAACAGTGGATCTTATTCCGGATCCTTGCCAGCTTTTGCGGAGTGTTTGGATTCTCTATCATGTTTAACAGCCCGGTTCGTCTGGCAGTCGCAGCAGCCGGGATAGGAGCAGTTGCCAATACTCTGAGACTGGAACTGGTAGACCTTGCAAATATTCCTCCTGCTGCAGCCGCATTTATTGGTGCACTTACTGCGGGACTTCTGGCGTCCCTGCTGAAGAATAAAGTCGGATATCCAAGGATATCTGTAACAGTTCCCTCAATCGTTATCATGGTTCCGGGATTATATTTATACAGAGGATTTTATAATCTTGGTATTATGTCATTATCAGTAGCTGCATCCTGGTTTGCGTCTGCGATCCTTATTATTGCCGCACTGCCGCTGGGACTGATTTTTGCACGTATTCTGACAGACAAGGGGTTCAGATACTGTACTTGATAAGCTACGAATATCCTAGAAATTTTTGATATCAATTGACAATGTAATACTGCAAGAGTAAGATAGAAAAACGAGTTAACGTTGGAAAAGAACATGAACAAAGGAGACCTTAGTGAAAAAAATAAAAAGAAAAAGTTCATACTATATAGCTTACTCTGCGGCAATGACGGGAATTTTTATGATCATTCTGTTCATATTCTGGAAGAACGGAAAATCTTTTGTGCGTGACGGAGATGGCCTGCGACAGCATTATATTACGCTGGAATACTGGGGAAAATATTTACGCCAGATTATAAAAGAACTTTTGATCCATCACAGATTAAGAATTCCTACATGGGATCTGCATATTGGATTTGGCTCAGATATTGTAACAACCTTACATTATTATGTAATAGGAGATCCGCTAAATCTATGTGCTGCCTTTGTTCCTGTAAGATATACGGAATACTTGTATGATTTTCTATGCTTCTTCAGATATTATCTGGCAGGAATTACATTCTCATGGTATTGCTTTTATAATAAAAACGAAAAAATCCCGGTTTTATTGGGAAGCCTGATTTATGTCTATTCCCAGTGGATGATTGTGACAGGACTGGATCATCCGTATTTTATAAATCCCTGTATCTATTTACCATTGATCATGCTTGGAGCGGACAAAATATTTGATGGAAAAAAGCCATGGACCTATATTGGAGCTCTGACTCTGGCAGGAGTAAGTAACTTCTATTTCTTTTATATGCTTGGGATTTTTACAGTTATCTATGCAGTATTTCGATATTTCACCAAATTCAAAGGCTTTCGGTTAAAGGAATTTACACCTGTCTTTGGAAGATTTTTTGTCTATACAGTTTTGTCCCTGATGATTTCCGGAGTGATTCTGTTTCCTATGCTGAAAACAATGTTTACGAACTCCAGAATGACAGCAGAAAGATATATGCCTATTCTCTACAGCAAACGCTTTTATCAGATGCTCCTGGCTTCTTTGATCGGAAGAAATAATAAGACCCGCTTTTCTTACATAGGTGTTGCTTCTATATGTGTGATTGCGTTGATCGTATTATTTATGCAGAGAAAGAAATATCTCAGTCTTAAACTGGGTGTGATATTACTTACAGTTATGGTATGTTTTCCAATATTTGGCAGGATCATGAATGGTTTCTCATATACTACAAACAGATGGACATGGGCAGTTCCCATGCTTTTGGCCTATATTTTTGTAAAAATGTTTCCTGAATTCTTTCATCTGTCTGTAAAGAAAAAACTGCTGATTGTTGCAATCATCCTGATATATGCGGCATTTTTAATTTTTAATCCAACTGTTAATCAGAACAATAATGTGGCAGCCGGATTACTTCTACTGCTCCTTGGATTGACTTTTATCGGAGGATATGAGTTTCTAACTAAGAATCGCTGGTATTTGGCTGCGTTTTCTATGTGTTTTATTGTTTTAAGCGTGGGAAGTAATATCTGGTTTTATTACGCAGAAAACGGACGTGACAGATTTAAAGACCAGTCAGTGATTTCTACTTATGTGAATAAAGGGCGGGCATATCCCAAATGCCATACCAATGTAGAAAAAGCCCTGAAATCTCTGGAAGATAGTTCCTTGGTTCGCTTTGACCAGAAATATATGGGTATGATCAGCAACACCTCCTGTTTAAATGACCTGAATGGGGGAAAATATCAGTTTTCTATTGCCCCGGAAGATTTAGGCAATTTTTTTGATGAAATCTATATGAGCAATTTCATGGATCAGGCTGTTTATAATTTGAATGGCAGAAGCTGGCTGTTAAAATTATTTTCTGTCAAATATTTTGTATCAAAGGAAGGGATTGCACCCTATCATTTTAGCAAAGAAAAGGAAATAACAGGCAGGAAAGATAGATATATTTATAAGGATGAAAATTCCCTGCCCCTTGTATATACCTATGACAGTTATATTCCTGTTACACAATACGAACGAATGAATCCTGTGGAACGGCAGGAAGCCATGCTTCAGGGATGTGTACTGGAGGAAAATGATGCAAAGGGAATGAACCCAGAGAAATTAAAGCTCCATGTAAATAAACTTGATTACGAAATAAAAGATATGCAGAATATGACCTGGGAAAATGGGGTAATTGAGGCCGGCAAAAATGCAAAATGTGTACTTACCTTTAATGGAAAGAAAAACTGTGAAACATACGTTACTTTTTCTAACCTTAAATACCGGGGGATTAATGAAAAATACAGAACGATTCTGGAACAAAAAGATATAACCACAGGACAAATAGAGATATACTATGCTCATAATGGTGAAACAGAAGAACAGAAACTGCAATTACTTTCTTCCAAAAACAACTTTGGCAGCGGAAGAAGCAATTATGGAGCAAATCTTCTATATAATGAAGATGCCTTAAATGAGATTACTCTTGAGTTCACAGTCCCAGGCAAATATAAGATAGACAATATAGATATTTACACTCAGGCAATGGATGGGATTACAGAACTGTCTCAAGAAAGAAGCGAAGATTCACCGAAAGATCTAAAGGTGGATGGAGGAAATATTACCTGCAGTATAAATCTGAAGGAAGATAAAGAAGTAGTATTTTCTATTCCCTACAGCAATGGCTGGACTTTGTATGTAGATGGCAAAAAACAGGAGACAAATAAAGCCAACAGAATGTTTCTGGGTGCAAGGATCAGCAAAGGACAGCATCAGATAGAATTAAAATATTTCTCCCCTGGCATGAAAACCGGATGTACAGCCTCTGTGTTGGGATTGCTGGTTGTTCTGATACTATTTTCTTCACCATATATCCGCCAACACTGCCGTTCTGTTTGGAAGTGAGGTTTCCGTTGTAGCCATCAGTAAGCGGTACACCCAGTTCGTTTGCAACCTCGAATTTGAAACGGTCTAATGCACCCTTTGCTTCCGGTACAGCTGCCTGGTTAGAAGATTTTGTGTTTGACATATTCATTTCCTCCTTGGTTGTTATTGCTTGTTTAGTGTTACGATGTTAGTATATGACAACGGGGAAATAATACTCTGGAAGTTTTCGTATATGGTGGAATTCTATGGAAAACTCTATAAAAATCGTTGATTTATTAATAAATCATGAATTTTGTATATTTTTGAAGTTTTAATTGAACTCTATTTAGTAATTTGTTATAATGCATGTAGAAATTAATAAAAGAAACGGAGAGGAGAGACTATGAACTTAGGTATAATCGCACATAACAGCAAAAAAGTACTGATCGAAGATTTTTGCATTGCGTATAAAAATATACTTGCCAAACATGAAGTCTATGCAACCGGTACCACTGGTCGAAGAATTGAAGAAGCGACAAGCCTTCATGTGCATAAATTCCTAGCCGGCAGCATAGGTGGAGATAAACAGTTTATGGAAATGGTAGAGAGACAGGATCTGGACATGGTAATCCTGTTCTACAATCCTGTAATGATTGACCCCAAAGAACCGGACATTATGAGTATCGTCAAAAGATGCGACCAGTATAATATTCCTGTAGCTACCAATATTGCGACAGCAGAGCTTCTTATTTTAGGACTTGCCCGTGGAGACCTGGATTGGAGATTGAATCTGAAATGAGAGTGATCGCAGGGAAAGCCAGAAGATTAAATTTAAAAACAGTTCCGGGAATGGATACCAGACCAACCACAGACCGGATCAAGGAAACCTTATTTAATATTTTACAGCCCCAGCTTTTGGACTGCCGGTTTCTGGATTTATTTTCCGGAAGCGGCGGAATAGGCATTGAGGCATTGAGCCGGGGAGCCTCTTATGCAGTGTTTGTAGAGAAAAATCCCAAAGCCTGTTCCTGCATCAGGGAAAATCTTTCATTTACAAAACTTGCTGAAAATGGTAAACTGCTGAACATGGACGTGCTGCAGGCACTTCGTTCTCTTGAGGGTAAGGGCGCTTTTGATATTATTTTCATGGATCCCCCTTATAATCAGGAGCTTGAGCGTCAGGTACTTGAATATCTGCGTGATAGAACTGGTGTGGATGAGAATACACTTATTATTGTGGAAGCAGATCTGCACACAGATTTTGCTTATCTGGAATCTCTTGGATACAGGCAGCTTCGTTCCAAAGAATATAAAACAAACAAGCATGTATTTCTGGAGCGTGTGTAAATATGCTCCGGAGGATGTATGGTTTTCATACATTCTGTGCGGAGGAAAGTGAGTGTAAAATACATGAAGACAGCAGTATA
>OLRJ01002186.1_pt1 | contig 15045 bp, 8 predicted proteins | sample 1672741 | NCBI WGS metagenome assembly OLRJ01 (sample SAMEA3136719, study PRJEB25190) | human gut metagenome | biome: human gut; feature: human-associated habitat; material: faeces | place: Austria | collected 2013
ATAGACACCGCCATATTTCTTCGCACAGGTAAGACCAAACATGTGGTCATCCTCATTGATGGTTCCGCCTACTGCGCAAAGGGAGTTATGGCAGTTCGTCAGAACATAAGGTACCGGAAAGCGCTCCAGCCCTGATGCGCGGGCAGTCTGAATAATTCCAACAAAGGTAATATCATGAGATGTCAATTTATCAAATTTAATCTGAAGCTTGTCCATATTACCGGAAGTATTATGAGCTTTCAAAATAGAATAGGCAATGGTATTTCCCGCTGCTTCTTCCTTTGAAACAGGGAGCTGCGCTTCCTCTGCCGGAATAATCGTCTTTCCGTTCTGCAGATACACGCCGGTATCATATAATTTCATAATAAAAATCCTCCTCATTTGGATGTAATTAGTGGGTGACAAATATTACCGTTAATTATAGTAGATTTCCGCGCAAGAATCAAGCTAAAACACTTTAGCGTGCTAAAAAGTATTTTTGCTGTATTTTTATAAAAAAATAGTCTGAAATTTCGCCCCACTTTCCTGTTGCAACTTTTCCCAAACAGTGTTAAGGTAAAAGTCACGAATTTCCAAAATGATGGGGAGGTGTTCGAAAATGTTTCGTCTTTGGGGCCGAATCTGGAAAAATAACCATATGTTAAAAGATACCGTGATCTGTGATGACCGCCAGGAAACCCGAACCCATAAGGTTTTCCACTGTCTGGAGCAGATCTGCTACGAACTGGATCTTGGAAATCCCATCTGGCTTGATACCACAGTCCGGGATTTCAAGAAGCACAGCAAGGCACGGTTTTATCAGGATAATTTTATAGAAGAGATCGATTTCGATTATTTGGAAATACAGGTGATCGAGGAAGATTGAGTATAATATGGGTAGCTTTAAGTTATCAGCTTATTTTTATGGAGGCGATTTATATGAAAAAGAAAAAAACACTTATCCTGCTCTTCACGACTGCCGTACTTACACTGACACCCACATCTGCATTTGCAGCTGAAACGGCAGTCTCACAGCCCACACAGGTGGTTACCACCGCACCTGCAGCCCCTACTCCCGCACCTAAGAAACAGGGCTGGGAAACAATAAAAGGCGGCAAAAAAAGATATTACAAAGACGGCAAGCGTCTTACCGGTTTCCAGAAAATTGGGAAAAACTATTTTTATTTCAATGCCAATGGAAAGAAGATGTCCCAGGCACAGATTGCAGACCTTCGTTCCAAGCAGATTGTTGCCGAGATCACCAATTCCCGCATGTCCAAATCCCAGAAGCTTCGTACCTGTTTTAACTGGGTAATGAAGAAATACTATTACATCTGGCGGCGCTTTGACCAGGGCGGCAAGAACTGGCCGGCAGTCAATGCCAACGACCATTTTCTCCGCGGAAGAGGCGACTGTATCGCAGATGCCTCTGCATTTGCTTACTTAGCCAAGGCAATCGGCTATAAGAAGGTTTATGTTTGTGCAGACGCCAAGCAAAGCGACAACAACGCCCATGCATGGGCAGAGATCAACGGCTACGTTTATGATCCTCTTTTTGCAGAAGCCAAAAGCTACAGCAGATATTACGGTCTTCCAAGAAGATCCTACGAGCTCTCAGCAGTTCTCAGATACAGACTTTCCTGATTTCCACAGCTGAGCTTCTATAAGCCAGGAGGCAGAACCCTTCACATCCGGGTTCTGCCTCTTATTTTTATTTCTTTAATCCTTTTTATTTTTCTTTTTTGCCAGCACCACTGCCGCAACCACTGCGCACGCAGCCAGAACAAGCAATGTCACATAAAGACCGATTGGAGTATCGTCTCCCGTCTTTACATACGTACTGGTTGTGTGGGAATCATCGGATCCTCCAGGGGTTTCTGTAATATCCTCTGCCGGAGTAACGGTCGGTGTCACATCCTCAAACTCGTTGGTGATGACCACTTCCGCTCTGTTATTTTCATAATTCAGAACCACGTCGCCATCCTTAACTGTATAAGTAAAGGTAAGGTCGCTGCTCTCATCCAGCGGAACACCATTTTTATCCGTCTCCGTTACGTAATACTTCACAACAGCATCCTTGGAATCACCGATCATAACCGGAACTTCTACTGTCACGCTGCTGTTTCCATCCATAGCCAGCTCATACACGTTATTTTCAAACAAATTAGTATGCTCAGGATCTGTGAAAATTCCTACATAGAAGGTATCCTTGGAATCTGCAGCCTCACCGTTCTTCAGTACATTCTTAGTGACCGCGATCACACCCTGATAGTAGTATCCTTCCGGAAGCTCATAGAACAGGTTGTTAAAGTGGTAATCCTTTGCAGGAGCCTTTCTCGTGATCTGAACCTCCTGGCCATCCGGGTAAACTGGTGTATAACTGTAAATATTCTTATAAATATCTGCATCTATTACAGTGCCATATTCATCTGTCTCCGCCACATAATACTGGGTGCCAGGATCCAGATCCTCAAAAGTAGTACTGGAAGAAGAAACACCCTTAAAAGTGATCGGGGAAACTGCTGAAACTCTTGTGGTCAGCTGCTGGTCAGCAAAAAGTGCTACATAGAACACACCATCCTCTGCCATCAGATCTTTATACTCTTCATCATACAAATTCTTGGTTACCGTGATCGCACCGCTGGCAGTCTTCTCTTTTTCATCCACCATGGTAACTGTGTTCACTGCATCTGGCTCATTGCTTACCGAAAACTTCACATCACGGGCAACGGTAAAGCCTTTTGGCGGCTCCAGTTCTGACAGGTAATAATCACCGGCCGGGATTCCTTTCAGAATGTATGGTTCCGCTCCGCTGGTAAATACGTATTTCGCATTCCCATTCCCGTCCATAATAACCTTTCCGTCTGCATCCTTCACAACGAATTTTGCACCGGAAACATAATTTCCATCTTCATCCACCTTATTCACACTGGTGGAAATCCTTGTATTTATAACCGTCACATCTGCAACCCTGCCAGATGCAGCCTCATAAATACCATCCAGCTCCTTCACCTGTCCTGCTGCCTCAATAGAAAATTCATAAGGCACAGAGGAAGGAATATAACCGTCCGGAGTCTTTGTCTCGATCACACGGTAGCTGCCTTTGGGCATATCTGTGATCACAATCTGGCCATTGGCATCAGATACCAGATTTGCGGAAAATTCTTTCCAGTAAAAGGTTCCGTTTCCATCACTGCCGCTCTCGGCACCATCTGGAACCTGCTCCTGGCTGTCCACAGATACCTTCTGCTGCAGCACGAATTCAGCCTGGCCTACAGAATTTCCCTCCTCATCCACCTTGTGGACAAGAAGCACGCCGCCTGGGAAAGAATACTTGGGAGAAATCTCCGCGTCATAAACACCTGCGCCGTTTTCCCCAAGGTACGGAATGGGAACCAGGACACCCTGCACATTCATGATCTCATTTCCAGAGGTCTCCCCTGCCAGATACAGTGCTGGATTAAGTCCGCTGAAAAGGATTTTTCCATTCTCATCTACTGTCTTAATATCTGCAGCCTGTATTCCCTGTGCAGCCGCATAAGCTGCAAGGCTGTCCGCTGCTTTCTGGGCTTCACCGGCATCCTTCAGATTGGTAATGGTGATTCCGCTTTTTTCAAATCCATTGGAAAAAATATATTTTCCGTCCTGATAATCCGCAACCTTCCAGAGTGTGATCTCCACTCCTGTAGAATCCGCTGAAAGCTGTAAGGTTATGGAACCTTTTTTTCCACTGTCATCTCCGCCAGAGGAAGCTCCCCAGACAGAGGCAGTTCCTTTTCCAGTGACCAGAAGGACTGTCAGGACCAACAGGCTCAGGATCACTCCTACTTTTTCAAGAAAATTTTTCACACTCTCATTCCTTTCTCCCTTTCTGAGCCTTTCCCGGCAGAAAAAGGATCAGCAATATTATCACTACAACAAGCATGGCTGCGCCAGCCGCACCAGCCATCAGGATCGTAGATGCAGGGATCATTTCTCCTGCTGTTCCTGCTGACGGCGGCTCTACGGCAACTGCCTCCGGCACATAGTCTGTGCGCTCTCCCCGGACCAGAAGTCTGTGACTGTTGATTCCGTAAGGAGTGCAGGTAAGAAGGGTTACATAATCTTTTCCCTCTACGATCTGTATATCATCAGTATCTTCCGGCAGAACCACTTTGATCTGGTCTACCTTGTATGCAAGGGTTTGGCCAAGCACATGGAGGTAAAAAAGATCGCCTTCCTCCATCTGGTCCAGATCCGTAAGGATCTTCGCCGCCGGAAGGCCGGTATGGCCGCTTAATACGCAATGTGTGGATTTACCGCCTACAGGAAGGGATGTATCTGGCATGTGGCCGATTCCCTTCTCCAGTACCTCTGTGTCAATGCCATGGTAGATTGGCATATATACGCCAATCTTGGGGATTTCCAGGTAGCCAATGGCATCTGTGACAGCCAGAAGCTCGTCGTAGGAGGCAACTGAAGTTCCAGATGAGCCGTTCAAGGCTTCGTTGTACTCCTGTGCCTGCTTCCACATGGCATCCAGCTGGGAGGTATCCTCCTGCTCCACTGCTGCTGTATAGTCCGCGATTTCTACCTTCGCTGTATAAACGCTGAGCCAGTCACTGACCATGGGATAGCCAAGAATGGAAATCCCGGCAACCAGAATCAGGAACATAAATACAAGAGGCAGGCGCTTTTTTATGTTATGCTTCATTGTCTGTCACCACTATTTCGTCTCGTTTTTCTTTTTCAGATGACGGGTGTAGCCCATTGCCATGAGAACAACCAGGACTGCACCCAGAACCAGTGCTGCGATCACTTCCAGCTGACGCACCATTGCTGCGGACAGGCCGCTCTTTGCAGTGGCTGCTGTGGCTGGAACCTCATCCTGGACTTCTGTATATGGAATACGGATTCCACGGACCAGAAGGCGGTGGCTGTTGATTCCGTAAGGAGTACAGGTGACAAGGGTTACGTGATCTTCTCCCGGAACGATTTCCAGGTCTTCGCTCTCCTTCGGCTCCACAGTCTTGATCTGATCCACCTGATAGGCCAGGGTATCGCCAAGCACATGAATGTAAAAGGTATCTCCCTCTTCCAGCTGATCCAGTGCAGAGAGAAGCTCTGCTCCCGGAAGGCCGGTGTGACCGGACATGGCCGAATTGGTGTTGATGCCGCCTACGGGAAGGGAGGTGTTCTCTATGTAACCGCAGCCTTTCTTCAGCACTTCATCATCAGTACCATAGTAAACGGGAAGATACACGCTTATCTTGGGGATGTCCAGATAACAGATCACTCCGTCATCCATGTTCAGACATTTGTCCTCATTCTCTGTGGTGGTTCCGTAGTAAAGATCCTGGTTGAACTGCCTGGCAGCTTCTAACTTGGCCTTTGTCTCCGGATCCGGCATCTCCTCTACCACCTTTTCATAATCCGAAATGGTGACAGAAGCTGTATTTAAAGTCACATAGTTTCCAATGGAGGGATAAAGGATAAATCCCATTCCGATCACGAAAATGGCAAATATCACGCCCATAGGGTAAAGGGCCTTCGGGGAAAATCTATGCTTTTTTCTGCTTTTTTCCATCGAATCGATCATCCTTTCTGGTCCGTGCTTCACACCCATACAGGCGTTCTGGTGTGGAGTACGGAACACAAAAGATGAGTAAATGTTTCTTTTGTGTTTTTTTGATTTATCCGGCCCGGCAGACGCCGGACCGGATGGGGAATCATAATTTGGTTTTGATCGTTGTCAAACTCTGATTATGACTGTTTTTTCTGTTTGCGGGTGTAAACGATGAACATAACACCGGCAATGAGGATCAGGGCGATACCACCGAAGGTGAAGAGGGTGGTACCGATACCACCGGTTCCTGGGAGGGTGAGACCTTTCTGGTCAATAACAGTTACAACTTTATCTTTATTAATGTCTCCTTCTGTTGTCGTTCCATCCATTGTTATTGTGTATTTATATTTGCCATCATACTCATTGCTTGTCTGATCATGGTTAGCAGTAATTCTAACAATGATCGTGCCTTCATATAAATTATAATCTTTTGGTGCTTTGGTTTCTTTAATATAATAAGTACCATCTTTAAAGCCCTCAGCTGTAACAGTTCCATCTTCACCAGTCTTTAAAACACCATTAAATTTACCATTTCCATATACCTGATTACAATCACTATCAGTGTATACTGTAAATTCGGCATCTTTCAAACCAACCTCAGGAGCGTCAGCCCCAACTTTTTTAACTTTCAGTTCGAAAGTAAATGTGGTCACTTCGTCTTTAATTGTCTCGCTTCCATTACCTGTTGTAAAATCATTTGAATACTCTAATTTAGCACCATTAGGATTTCCTTCATTATAAGACTGGTCAGGGTTCGGCTCATTAGTTCCATCATAATCAGAAAGCTTATTATTATCTACATTTCCAATAACTGCATCGTTATTTAATTTTGCAGTGAAATAAGTGTCAATTGTCTTGTTTCCATTTGCCAACACCCATTCAGATTTAAACTTTAAAGTAAAACCACCATCCTCATTCCATACTACACTATAGTTAGATGGATCAACTTCGGAACCATTATCCTTTACAATAATATTTGCGGTTTCCTGATTAATAGTTAAACCCTTTGAAGGATTATCTGTAATCCAATATTTTACCTCCTGAACACCAGCGCCATAAGACGGAACTGTGGTTTCAATTCTGTAAATAATATTATCGTCAACATTTGCAGTAGATGTATCCCTTGGATTAGTTCCATCATAATTATCTACAATTTTTTTAGTCATGGTTACATCTGATGTTTTTGGAGTAATAGTAACATTATCTGTTAATACAGTAAATAAGGAATTAGCAGCTGTTAACTTTGTTCCTGTCGGATCTGCAACCATTAAATAATAACCAGGTTCCAATTTAACAAACGTTGTATTATTATCAGCATCGTTGTAATTTAATGTTGCTACAGCATTATCTCTAACTAAAGTACCCAAGCGAGTTGCCAAACTCTGTAAGCTTGTTGCATCAGTTACGGAAGCTAAATATTTCGGAGTTATAGTAGGGTCATTGGTAAATGGTGCTACAATTGTGTACTTATAAGCATCACCACTTACCGCTACATCTGCAACTTTGTAAAATTTATACGTAGCTCCATTAGTTCCATCTACAGTTACTTCTTTAGTGCCGGTTAATGGTTTTACTGCTGCAGATACTGTCATTGCCATCGTCAGTGTCATCACCACTGCTAAAAGCAAAGCAAAACATTTTTTAATATTTTTCTTCATGATTTCTTTTCCTTTCTTTTTCACTTTCTCTCCATCTTGCCCGGAGCAGGCTTTTTTATTTTCCTGATTGTTCAGGCATTTCTTTTTTCTTCTATGGTAATCCCTTCCGCCCCTCCTTTGCCGCTTTAATTAGTTTATTCCTTTTCTTAAAAGTCAAGCCAAGCCAGACAAGCGAAATAGCCCAGAAGCTTATTCCTAACCCATAAAAGATCCATCCGTCTTTACCACCGGTGCCCGGTAGGGTGATACCCTGAGTTTTTTTGGTGTTGGTTATGGTGATGGTGCCGGTTGTGATAAGACTATCAGTTGAATATGCTGTATCGAAGTTGCTCACTTCGTTACCATTAGGTCCATCCAATACTCTAATTTCCTTTACAAAATACGTGTAACTAGCATCCAATTTCTGCCACTTGTAAGACCAGTTATTATCTTTTGTCAATATTACTTCTGATCCGACATCTTCGGTCTTACCATCTTTCGTACGCTGTAACTGCACAACTACTTGATAATTGCCGTACTCACTACCAGTTTCAGACTTTTCATAGCCTTCCCATTTCTTGGTAACGCTTACGTCTATGCCAGTAGCAGCATTGGTTAATGTGATAGTTCCCTGAGAAATTCCACCATTATTGTCTTGCGAAACCAGTTCATATCCATCAGGACAATCAGATTCCTCTACCCAATAATAATATAAATGTCCATTCTTATCATATTTCTCAAGACCATTCCAGGTTTTCGTCCAGTTATCTTTTTCTGAAAGTGTAACCTCTTCGACTAATTTCTGTGTTATATCATTTTTCGAAAGGAAATCATTTGATTTAATTTCTACCGCTGCTATACTATCGCTATTCCATTTATACGGATTGCCATTGCTAAATCCCCAATCTTGTCCTGTACACTCAAAGTTCAAATCAATTTCTTCATTGTCTTTTAAATCAGAAGCTGTTAACTCGAACTTACCATCTGTACTAGAAATTCCGTTTAATTTAGCCTCATTACAGCCAGTATTGTGCAATTTAAATACCACTTCATATGCAATGTTATTATCTGCCACTACATAGTCAAATGTTTTCCATGCATTCCTATTAAATGTTACGTTAAACTTTACATGATATCCTGTTTTCTTCACAATACTTCTATAAAGTTTTATCTTAACAGTACCATTTTCTGGAGCTTTAGGTTTCCACTTTTTCTCAACGGAAATATTAGTTTCATCTGTTTGCGGTGGATAGTTTGTCACCGTCACTGATTCAATACCGCCACTTTGCCTTTTATTATACTCATAAGCAGGATCATACTGCTCAGAATCAACCTCCTTGATATAGTAATATATTTTATTACCATTCTCATCTAAAATTGGAAGATTTAACCATTTATATTTCCATCCATTTTCTGAATAGTTTTCTCCTGAATTTCCCAATTTCAAGGAAATTGGATTATCAATTGGTTCTGCATCGCTAGGTAAATTGATTCCCATATCTGGAATTGAACGGACACAAGTAGTATTTCCAACTTTCGGCCATACCGTACTGTCTGCTTTAAGATAAAAAATACAATCTTGTGAAATATTTTTCACTTTCCAGATTAAAGCATTATTATCAACCTTAGTTTTTTGAAAAATAACCACTTTTGGATCACTACATGTTATGTCTAATTGATTGATATCTGCGTTTCCAATATCACCAATTATCAAATTAGCACTTTGTGTATTAATCGCTCCATTTGTTATTTTCCAATATGTTAATCCATCTTTTGCCACAGAATCATTTGTATAACTATACATTCCAGAATTTGGTCCTGTGTAGTACACACCTATATTATGAGTTTCAACAGTTTCTGTTTTTGACGTAGGCGGAGTTGTTGAACGGTATAACTGCATTTTTACCTCTTCGCCTTGGTGTTCTTCTCCATCACTCCATTCCTTCTTTACTGATATTGAAGTTGCATTATTGGTTACTGTTACATCACCAAACAGGATTCCGTTATTATTGTAATCCACATTGAAGCCGCCAATCTTATAACCTCCTGCTTCTGTGTATTCCGATTTGACTGCTTCTCCGGCTTTTGTCTCAAACACATAATAATAATAGACATTTCCTGTATCATCTGCTACTTCCAGTTTTTCCCAGGTTACTTTGGCAGCATCTCCTGTAGCACCTGCCGCGATTTTCTTCGTTGCGGTCTCTCCATTTTTAAATGGAACCTCCTTAAGCTTAGGCTCTTCACCTTTTGTATCATTATAGGTCAGATTTGCTTCTGTTCCCCGATAAATAGTGAGTTCAATATCTACAGGTGTTGCATTCTCGCCCCAGATTTTCTTCGCTGAGACAGATTTTAATTCGTTAGTCAGAATTATCTCTCCATGAGTAATTCCATTATTATTGATGTCCGATACTAAGTACTTTCCAACTACATATCGTCCATCTGATGAAGCAGCAGTTTGTGAAGTAGTTCCTACACGAGTTTCAAATACATAATAATATATTTTATTTCCGTCTGCAGTTTTCTCATCCAGATTATACCAGGTTGCTGTCTGCTCACCGTTTGGATTTAGCGTAATCGTGGCTGTCTGTTTCCCTTTCAATTCGGAACCCAGAACTGGTGTAAGCTTCCGATTTTCCCCCCATTGTATCTTTGTAGGTGTATCCAGGTCCATCGCCTTTGTAAAGAGTCAAATCAATGGATTCTTTTTGAATTCCATCTTTCCACTCTTTCGTAGCGGAAATACTCTGATTAGATTTGTTTGGAATATAAATTGTATTTCCACCCGCCAGCTCATGAATCTTGGAAACATCAAGATCTTCAGGTTTTTCCAGAGAACTGACATCCAACTTATCGCTGATGTAGAAATAGTAGTTTTCACTTCCATCTGCAGGTGTCTCATAACCTAATGGAGCCTTTGTCTCCTTCAGACAATAGAGGACATTCTGTTTCAACGAGGAAGCTACAAAGTTTCCTTTCTCAGGTTCAGCTATAGTTGTTACACTTTCCCAGTTTCCAGAATTATAAGCTGTCAGTTCAAACTTAGCTCCTGAAAGAGTGACACCATAGTTTTCACTATCAACCTTATAGAAATTGATAGTATTTTTGATAACGCCAGCACCAGAAGTAGAATAGTTCTCATTCTTGCTTTCACTATCACTACCGCGATCTACGCCTTCTAACTTAGCTGTATTTGACAAATTCCAGCCACCTACATCTTGATCAGAATATAGCTGATACTGATATTCAACATGAATAGCAAGGCTATCTGGTAACTGCATTGTCAGCTTATTTTGTTTCTTTCCATCAGCTGTGTCCGTTTCTTCATACTGATATGTAAAGTCATAACCATTAGCAGGGAGATATATCTTGTTTTCATGATTCACATCGTCAGCAGCATAATAATATGCCTTCACAGAGCCAGATACAAGATCTACGGATTTCGCATTTGGAAGTTTTCCATGTGCAGGATCATATGTAAGAACGTCTTCCAGAGTGAGTGGCTTTCCATTCAGCAAGGTCTCACCTTTCGGATTGATCAGCAATTCATAATTCATCCGCTTGGTTGCAGAATCATAACTTCCACCTTTTTCCAATCGTTTCTTCTCATGTGTTATCTCGGTTTCCTGAGAATCTCCGTTTGTTTCCCTGCCTGAAACAGTAAGGGATGCATGATTGATGTATTTTACCGAAGTTGTAGCAGATCCGAAATCTTTGATATCGGCATTCTCGGGAATCTCAGCTTCTATATCCAGTGCAAACCAACGCTCACCATTCCAGTTTGTGATTTTATCACCAGAATCAATAATTTCTGCTGGAATTGTCACACAGATTGTTTTCTTTCCTGTTTGATCCGTTTTTACCTCAACTGTATAAGTTCCAGAATATTCCTCCTGTTTTCCATATTTAAAATCAACAGTGTATCCACCATCTTTAATTGCTTTTCCATCTGTACCTTTTAATATATTATTGTCAGACGTTCGATTTCCGATAAGCTGTAAGGAATATAATTCCAGTCCAGCAGGTAAATCATCTGTCAGGACCACAGCACCATTGACATCTTTTCCTAACTTTGTTTCAAGTCTCCATTTAATTCTGCCATTGGTAAGATCGGACAATTTTATAGAGCAGTCACTTCCATCAATCCATCCGCTATTATTTCTAAATAATTTCTTTTCGAAATAACTTCCGGTGTATACATAAGAGGAGCTGGAACTGTTTCCCATGAACTCAGCATTATTTACATACTTACGTGATGGCTGCGTGGACCCCTTTCCATAGATATCGGCATAGTCTCCGTAAAGAGAATACTTAGCTGTTAATTTCTTTCCCTTAATCTTTTCCAGCCCTTTAGAGGTAAATTTAATAGCATATCCATAAACCTTTGTATTACCTGTTACAGTTGTAAAAGCATCGTTTTCGCGGGTTTTATATAAGAGTTCATAACAGTCACTGGCTAATGAAGTTCCATCTTCCAGGCTGATTTGCAATAAACCAGCTAAAGCCTCCGGTGTAGTCCACAGGTGCCCTGCATTCTCAGCATTAAAGAAAGTATCTGCATACATATCAGACTCTGATACTGAATTTGGTACCTTGATCGTACAAATCCATGGAATTACAATAGCACGTTCTGTACTAGTCTTACCATTTTCTGTATAAGTTACGTCTGAAAAACTAACATTGCCAGAATCACAGGTTTTCTTCAGCAGCTCATTGGACACAGTACCTGTACCGCTTGAAGAATTTCCGGAATCACCACGGTTATAATCACCTGTGTTCGTGATCGTGCTGGAGCCATTTGGTAAGGAGCTTGAATCAATAGTAGTACTATAAGATAATTCAATGGAATACTTCTTCGTTGCATCACTGAATTGGCAATTAGAAGTTTTATTCAGTAAATCGCTTATTTTGATTCCATTATTTTGCAATTCAGATAAGTTAATCTTGACTTTCTCTTTCAATACACCTGACTCATCTTTTACTACCATCGTTACTTCACTATTATTGCATGTAACTCCCTGTGGTACTATCAACGTATCCTTAAATACATCATCAGCCATCATCTCATGATGTTCTGGATTAATTGAAACATTCCATTTCAACTCATAATTTCCAGAACCATTTTTTTCTGTTTTTTCAAGCTTCTTGGTAATCCAGGTATTGGAAAAATTCTTTGTATCGTTTGCTTTTTCATTCCATCCACGATCATCGCTTATTGAGTTACGTACAGTATAGTTCTGTTCGAAATCAAAGTCCTTACCAAGTTTCTTTAAATCTGTGCTATACGTAATATCGTATTCATTGTCATTTTCCATATCTGGAAGATAAAACAGGAACTCGCTCTCATTTGCATTTGGACGGTCTAAAATATAATATCCATCAGTAATCTTACTGTTGACAATTCCACCGCCATTGGTATATCGTTCAATTGTACCAATAACTGTTCCCTTAGCATTTTTATAAACAGTTCTTGTAATTCCAGTACTATTATCAGTCGTAACTTCTGGTTGCAAAGAAGACATATCTTCTCTCTTCAACACTTTATTTTCTTTATCCTTCACCAGAATGTCATCAAACTGAATTTTGCTTGTATCAATATTACCTGATGCTGATACAGTAAGTTTATCTTTTACAATTACATTCTCTGCTCCTGCTGTACCAGGGGTAACCTTGACATTATAACTGAAAATATGACCTTCTAGTACTACACCATTCTTCGAAGCATTAAATGAACGGTCTTTACTTACCTGACCTCCCTCTTCCTTTTCATTGATGGTATATTCGAATTTTTTCTCTTCACTGAATTTAATTTCATGTTTATTGTCGTCTTTGTCGCCTAAAATACTACTCTTGAATGTAATATAACCAGTAAAATCAGTATCTGTGTCAAAGAACTTGCTATTCGGATCAAAATTTAAGGTCACCTTGCCACTCTTAATGGTATAGGTTCCGGCAGTTCCATTTCCCCAGATAATAACTCCATCTTCATCTGCATATGCAAAGCCTTCCGGCAGATCATACGTCACTGTATTATTTTCCCTGCTTAATACACCAGCAGGAATTTGATACTGAATATTAAATTCCAGATTTTGATTTCCTTTTATAAAAGGATATGCACCATTCGCATCTTTTTCTACTGTTTCCCAGATTCCGCTGTTATTCTTCTGACGGAATGATACGGATGTAATAAAATCATCAAGTTTAGTTTCCTGTGCATTTACTGCTGCAAAGGTACATATATCTAAAGTTTCTGCTTCTTCACTTTCGTTTATATCATCTTCAGATTCCACTTCATCGTCTGCTTCAGGTGTCTCTGTCACTTCCGGCTCACCGGTGATTCCCGGAGCTTCCGTTACTTCTGGAATCTCTGTTACCTGCGGAGTCTCGGTAACTTCGGGAGTCTCAGTTACTTCGGGCGCATCCGTTACCTCTGGGGTTTCCGTTACTTCTGGAGTTTCCGTTAACTCCGGAGCTTCCGTTACCTCTGGAGTCTCGGTTACCTGCGGAGCTTCTGTCACTTCGGGAGTCTCGGTTACTTCAGGTGTATCTGTTGCCTCTGGGGTTTTCGTTACCTCTGGCTCTGCCGTTACCTCTGGCTCTGCCGTTACCTCCGGGACTTCTGTTACCTCTGGCTCTGTCATCTCTTCTACTGCACTCTTGGTCCACTGAATTTCCTGTTGTTCCAGAGTGATCCACTGGTCATTATACCACTGGGCAGAAATAGAGCTTGTGCTGGCTTCTTCGCATTTTTCCAGAGTAATAATCTGTGAGATCTGTACAGTGCCATCGCCTGACTGCGTATATACCATACGGAGAAGACTTGAGTCATTTTCATCTGAAGTAAGAGTCATGGGAAGGGTAATCTCTTCGCCATTCTCATCAAGGGCACTGATATGACAGACGTTCTCGCTGTCAGCTTTCGCAGAGTCTGGAAGGGCTGCGTAGGCAGTCTGATCCATTGCCAGGGCAAGACGAGTGTCTGTATCCTGGGCGCCAGTGATCTGCCAGGATGCTTCTATCGCGTATGTATTTTCTTTTTCATTATCAGGAATAATTGTAAGATGTGCTTCCGTTTTCTTATCTTCGGACACAGGTGTATCTGCTGACGGTTCACTTGGGGTGGCATCCGATAGATCAGTGCCGTCACAAAAGCCGCTGTCATCAGCTTCCACATTCGCCTCTGCTTCTGGCTCATCAGATGATGTGAAGTCTTCCAGAGAGCTTTCCTCCTGTGCATATAAGACTACAGAAAATTAATTTATTGATAAAACAAGAACGAGCATTAAAGCTAAAATCTTTTTGAAATGTTTTTTCTCTTTCATGGTTTCACTCTTTCCTTGACAGAATTTTCAAAATATATTTAATACTTTCCCTATAAAAATTTCTGCTCTTTTATGTGTACTTATTTTAGTACATTGTAGTCTGTTTTTCAATTATATTTGGTATTTTCGCATTTTTTCGTAATTTTATGTTTATTTTTCACAGCCATTCTTGTTCTATGCAGCCTATTATATAAGCTGGATTTTTCATTTTCAACCCAAATGGGGCAGCTTCCTCACTGGGTACAATTTTTAACAATATTATCCAATAAAAGAAGGCTTACAAAGGTATTTCAAGCTATAGATACAATACTGGATTAAATGCCAAGTGCCGACTTGGCCAGCTGGTCTGCCATATCATTATATTTGTCGTTGGAATGGCCTTTTACTTTTATAAAATGTACTTTTACCTTCTGCGTGATTTCCCGGTAAAAGCTCTGATACGCTATTGTTCCGGGTTTGGTAGCTTTCCAGGCACCGGTGCACCATTTGGCAATGCCTT
>OLRJ01002187.1_pt1 | contig 15044 bp, 17 predicted proteins | sample 1672741 | NCBI WGS metagenome assembly OLRJ01 (sample SAMEA3136719, study PRJEB25190) | human gut metagenome | biome: human gut; feature: human-associated habitat; material: faeces | place: Austria | collected 2013
GCGGCGCTCTGAGAGGAAAAAACAGAGGTTTTCGCACCCTAATTGATACATTTTTCAGGCGGGGATAGGCACGGATATGAAAAAACGCCATAGGGCGGCTGCCTATGGCGTGGGGACAGGAAAAGGGCACTGATTTTCACATCAGCGCCCTTCGTGCCTGTCAGTATGAGATTTTTTGACTTCGTACCGTGTTCCCTGCCTCTGAAAACATTGATTTTACTGACTTTTTCATGTTTCCTTATTAGGAGGCGGGGAATGGATGGCTGTGTTTTTTCATATAACGGGTGCCGCATCAAACGCACGGTTTCGCCCAAAGAGCAAGAGAAGCTCCTCGGAGAGACCCGTGTCACGCCGCTCGTTGATGCAAAAGCTGTCCTCAGCTCTATGTACTTAGCCTTTGCGGATATCCTTAATGAGCTTTTCCTTCTCCTTGGCTTCCTTCTTTTCTTCCTTGAGGCGCTTTTTCTCCGACTCATACTCCTTACTCGGACACTTGCCGCAGTAATGAACCTCATATCGCTCGATACAGTCCTTGATCACCTTGACCGCTACCGAGCGCGTCAGCGCGTCCGACGTTGCGGTGTACTTGTGCTCCAGACTCTTGTAAATCTCGAAGAAATGCGCGATCTCGTTGCCGTGATGCGGCGGCAGCTGGTCGATATCATGATAATAGTTCCAGTTCGGATCCTCGAACGGAATGGCGATGATCTTATCGTCGATCTCATCATCATCAATCATGCGGATCACGCCGATCGGATAGCAGTCCACCTCGACCATCGGGTCAAGCGTTTCACTGCACAGCACGAGCACATCCAGCGGATCGCCGTCACCCGCATAAGTACGCGGAATAAAGCCGTAATTTGCCGGATAATGCGTTGAAGTATACAGAATACGATCCAGCCGCAGCAGACCGGTCTGCTTGTCCAGCTCATACTTTTTCTTGCTGCCTGCCGGAATTTCAATGACTGCCGTAAAGCTCTCCGGCGTTACGCGACTCGGATCAATGTCATGCCAGATGTTGATCATATCTGATTTTCTCCCTCTTTCTTCTTATTTTATATCCAGTATAACAGAGCTTTTCATTTCCCGCAAGACCTGCGGACGAAAGAAACTTTTTATACATTTTACATGAAACACATTGTTCCTTTACAAAAGCGCAGTATAATAGTAACTATAAAATGACGGCGTATGCCAGCACGAAGGGGGATATGATATGACGCAGAAGATTTGGGAGCAAGGCTACACCCAGAACCGTGAGCTTTCGTGGCTGCAGTTCAACGCCCGCGTGCTCGCCGAGGCGGAGGATGAGAACGTGCCTCTGCTCGAGCGCTTCAAATTCCTCGCAATCTTTACCAGTAATCTGGATGAGTTCTTCATGATCCGCGTCGGCAGCCTGTGCGACATGGCCGCCGTGGACAAGGAGCATACCGACAGCAAATCCGGTCTGACCGCCAAAGAGCAGCTGCATCTGATCTACAAGGCGGTTGAGCCGCTCTATGCACGTCGTGACGCGGCGTTCTCCGATGTGGACAGCAAACTGAGTGCGATCGGTCTGCGCCGACTGACAATGGATTCGCTTGCGCCGGACGAACAGAAATACATCAAGCGGTATTTCAAGGATATCATTGCGCCGGTTCTCTCTCCGCAGATTGTGGACTCGCACCATCCGTTCCCGCACCTTGAGGGCAAGGTGCTGCATATTGCCGCGCTGCTCAGCCACAAAAAGACCGAACGGCTCGGTCTGCTGCCCGTGCCCGCATCGCTGCCGCCGGTTGTGTTCCTGCCGGAGACACCGTCGCGCTATATTCTCACCGAGGATATTCTGCTCGCCTACGCTGACCATGTGTTCGAAATGTACGATGTACTTGAAAAGGCCGTGCTCTGCGTTACCCGCAATGCGGATATTCAGGTGGACGATGAGACCTTCGGCGTAGAAGGCGGAGATTTTCGCAAAAAGATGGAAAAGCTGCTGCGGCAGCGCCGCCGCATGGCTGTCGTGCGCGTGGAGATCAACCGTCCTATCAGCGACCACTTCAAAGAGCACTTTCGCAGCCGCTTTGAGGTCAGCGATGCACAGATTTTCCTGTCGCGCACAGCACCGCTCAAGCTCGGATATGCGTTCTCGCTCGGCGAACACCTGCCGGAAAAAAAGCGTGCGTTTCTCAGCGACGCGCCCTTCACGCCACAGCAGCCGGCCATGCTGTCTGCCGGTCAGAGTCTGCTCAAGGCCGCTCTACAGCGGGATATTCTGCTGTCCTATCCGTATGAGAGCATGGAGCCGTTCCTGCAGATGATTCGTGAGGCGGCAAACGACCCGGCTGTACTGGCGATCCGCATCACGATTTACCGGCTGGCAAGCAAGGCAAAGCTGGTCGAATACCTGTGTGCTGCCGCCGAAAACGGCAAGGACGTTACCGCACTCATCGAGCTGCGCGCGCGCTTTGACGAGCAGAACAACATCGACTGGTCCGAACGCATGGAAGAAGCCGGCTGTAAGATCATTTACGGCTTTGAGGATTACAAGGTGCACTCCAAGATCTGCCTAATCACCCGCAGAGAACGCGGAGCCGTCCGCCATATTACGCAGGTCGGCACCGGCAACTACAACGAGAAAACCGCCAAGCAGTACACGGACGTGTCGCTCATCACGGCGGATGAACGCATCGGTCAGGACGCAGGCGCGTTCTTCAACAACATGGCGCTCGGCAACCTGTCCGGACGCTACAGCCGCCTGTTCGTCGCGCCGACCAGCCTGAAAAACAACATTCTGGCGCTGATGGACGAGCAGATTGCCAAAGGCAAGGACGGCTACATCTTGCTCAAGTTCAATTCGCTGACCGATATCGATGTAATCGCCAAGCTGCGGGAGGCATCCTGCGCAGGCGTCACAGTCGAGATGATCGTGCGCGGCATCTGCTGCCTGCTGCCCGGTGTGCCGGGCCACACCGAGAACATCACAGTGACGAGCATTGTCGGACGTTTTCTTGAGCATTCCCGCATTTATGTGTTCGGCCGCGGTGATGAGGAAAAAATGTATATCTCCTCCGCCGATCTGATGACGCGCAACACCGAACGCCGCGTTGAAATTGCCTGTCCGATCGACGATCCTGCCGTCCGTACCCGCCTGCATGATATTCTCTATGCCATGCAGCACGATACTGTCAAGGCGCGTGTTCTGCAGCCGGATGGCACCTACTGCAAAAAGCCTGCCGTGCAGGACCCCATCTGCGCACAGGATCTGCTTATGCAGCAGGCCATTGAGAACGCCCGCAAGCAGGCCGCACAGCCTGCGCCGCATCCGGGTTTCCTCAAGAAGATCCGAAAATGGTTCTCCGGTTCTTAAACAAATGGATTGTCGAAAACTTCGTTTTCCTGACAGACTGAAAAAGAGAGGCTACAAAGCCTCTCTTTTTCCATTTATTCTGCAGTTTTCTTTGCCGTCTTTTTTCCCAGCTTGCCAATCCGCTGATTGATATACGCCGGAACTTCCTTGAGCGGAATACCGAGTGCAACCGAAAGCTCGCTGTTAAGCAGTTCCTCGGCACGTTTGCGGTAGCGCTGATCGACCTGACTGACACGGCGTCCGTGCCGGCGCGACTTGGCGTAAACCGTCTTGATCAGCTGCACAAGCTCCTCGCAGTCGTGGCTCTGCAGCGCCGCCTGATAATGCTCATTCGCCATGCGGACGCTGTGACAAACAAAGTGGTCCTCTTCGATGTCAGGAATAGAGTTGATGAGTTCCTCTGCTTGTTCGCGGGAGATCACCGGACGGGTAAACACCGGCGAATCCGTCGGAATATAGATGGTCTCCGTGCCCGTTACCGGTACCAGCGTATAGTACAGCTTATCCTCCTCGGTCTCGAACGGCGGCTTGCCGATTGACTCTACCCGGCACACACTGTTGGTTCCGTACACAATGAACTCTCCTGCCTGATACATCAAGATGCCTCCTCACACATCGCGTTTCATTCTGTTTCCGTCATCCACTTTTTCTGATATAATTATAGCACATTTCTCTGCAAATTGTAAGTTTTATTTGCTCTTTTCCTCATTTTTCGGCAATTTGACGTATATTTTCGCTGTAAAACCGCACGTCCGTGCGCAAAATTTCTCCTGCAGATGAAAAAGCACCGTACATAAAGTACGGTGCTTTGGGTTTCAGCTTTTAGCCTTCGATTGCCGTGTAATCATCCGGAACGGTGATGCCCAGCTTCTCGCAGTTAGTCTTGTTGTACATCTTCGTGAAGTTCGGTGCAGGCTGCACTTCCATATCACCCGGGTTTGCGCCGTTGGCGAGGATCTCGTAAGCCATCTCACCGGTAGCCTGACCCAGCTCGTAGTAGTCGATCGACAGAGTAGCTACGCCGCAGCCGTTGCAGATGCCCTGCTCGCCTGCGATAACCGGAACATTTGCCGGGATAACAACGTTTGCAATTGCCTCGGTGCAGGAAGCAGCGGTGTTATCGGTCGGGATATACATAACATCGCTTGCCGCAGCAGCCTTCTGCGTTACGGAAGCAACGTCGTTGGAGTCGGTGAACGCATACTCGGTGCAGGTGTAACCCAGCTTCTCAAGCAGCGGCTTGATGGTATCGATCTGGTACTTGGAGTTCGGCTCAGCGGAGCAGTACAGCAGACCTACGTTCTTGGCATCCGGGAACAGCTCCTTGAGCATATCGGCCTGACCGTCGAGCGGTGCAAGATCGGTAGTACCGGAGATGTTGGTGCCGGTCTTGCCGGTCCAGTCGGATACGCCGAGTGCGGTGCCGTAGTCGGTTACCGAAGTGCCGAGGATCGGAATATCAGAGGTGCCGGCCTGTGCTGCCTGCAGTGCTGCGGTAGCATTGGCCATGATCAGGTCAACACCTTCGGAAACAAAGCCGTTTACAATCGTGGTGCAGTTTGCGGACTCGCCGGAAGCATTCTGCGAATCAAATTCAACCGAACCGCCGTCAGCCTCGACCAGCTCCTTCAGCTTATCCTGGAAACCCTGCGTAGCCGCATCCAGCGCCTCATGCTGAACCAGCTGAACGATGCCTACCTTATAGCTGCCAGCCGAACCGGAATCGCTGCCGGAGGCTGCATTGCTGTCATCGCTGCCAGAGCTGCTGCCGCCGCAGGCAGTCATCGTGAGTGCCATGGCGCCAGCCATCAGCGCTGCGAGTAATCTCTTCTTCATGGGAAACCCTTCTTTGTTCAAATTTTACTTTTCACAGAACTTTTGCACTTCTGTTACTTCATCATTTTAGCAGTTAAAAGAGTTCAAGTCAAGTATACCGTTTAAATTTCTTACGATAAGAATTATCCATCCGTCATTTTTTACAATATCAACTTTGCAATTTGTTAACAATCTGTAAGGAATGTCAAATTTCAGTTGACCGCCGCTCCTGTCTATCGTACAATAGAGGTAACAAAAGCAGCACCGGTGAATCAGCTTCACGGTGCTGCTCTGCTACGATTTATATTACAATTTTTAAGGAGCGATACTATGAATATTTCGTTCTTCCTGAAACCCAAGGTAGAGGTTTCCTACTTAACCGAAAGCTGCCCGGTGCAGAAGGCCATTGACGACATGCTCCACAGCGGCTTCACAGCGATTCCTGTGGTAGATGCCAAGGGGAAATACGCCGGAACGATCACCGAAGGTGATTTTCTGCGGCTGGTGCTGCATTACCCGAAGGAAATCCTCGAACAGCTGACCGTCGGTCAGGTTGAGCTGCGGGTACACCACCGCTCGGTAAGCATTGATGCACGCATGGAGGATATGGTCGATCTGGTCACAGCGCAGAATTTTGTACCTGTAGTGGACGGACGCGGTATCTTCTGCGGTATTGTCACCCGTCGGGATGTGATCACCTACCTCTGCAAGCAAGTGCAGAGCTGATTCAACGAAGCAGTTCGCGGTATGTATCCTCGCTGTCCGGCTGTCCGACAACGGCCAGAGAAGCCTTCGAGCGGTCGAACACACGGCGGGCAAGGTTCAGGATATCATCTGCGGTCACGCGGTCGTAGGAATCGAGCACTTCCTCGATCTTGGATACCTCGCCGCGCAGCAGCTCACTGCGGCCGATGGTCATCATGCGGTTTCCTGTATTCTCCAGCCCCATCAGCAGCGTGGTCTTGGCCTGCTCACGGCAGCGCGACAGTTCGTCCGGCGCCGGTCCGTTCTGACAGAATTCATCGAGTTCATGCAGAATGAGATCGAGCGCCTTGCGCTCGGTTTCCTGTCCCAGACCGGTGTAGATGGACAGCAGACCGGTATCCAGATGCGGTGTGGTAAACGTATATACCGAGTAGCACAAGCCGTTCTGCTCGCGCACGCTCTGGAACAGGCGGGACGACATGCCGCCGCCGAGGATGGAACTGAGCAGGTTCATTGCAAAGCGATCCTCGCTGACAAGCGATACGCCCGGGAAGGACAGGCACAGGTGGTTCTGCTCGATCTCCTTATCCCTCAGGAACAGGCTCGGCTGGTAGGCTGCCGGTGTGATAACGTTTTTGCCCTCGCCCTGCATCTCGGAGAACAGCTCCTCGATAAAGTCGAGATCCTCATCGGTAAAATGGCCGGAAACCGCAACAACTGTATCCTGCGGACGGTAATATTCGCGCATATACTTGTGCAGTGTTTCCGAGGTCATCGGCTCGAGCGTTTCCGCCGTGCCGAGAATCGGGCGGCCAAGTGCCGAGCCGCTGTAGCAGCTCTCGAACAGCTTGTCGATGGCAACATCCTCCGGAGAGTCCTCGTACATGTCGATCTCCTCGAGAACGACACCGCGCTCCAGCTCCAGATCCTCCTGTGCAAAGCGGGAATGCAGGAACATATCCGCCAGCAGAGCCACCGCGTTTTTCAGCCGGCTGTCCAGAACCTTCATATAGTAGCATGTGCATTCCTTATCTGTGAATGCATTCGCCTGCCCGCCTAATGCATCGATTGCGATTGCAATATGGCGGGCAGAGCGTTTTTCCGTGCCCTTGAAGATCATGTGCTCGATGAAATGCGATACGCCGCCGAGCTCTGCGGGTTCGTATCGGCTGCCGTTGCCGACCCAGATGCCGACCGACACCGTGCGCATGTTGTCGATCCGTTCGGTAATCAGACGCACACCGTTCGGGAGAATTCGTTTTACATACATCGGTTTTTACCTGCTTTCTGTTTGTACTCTTTCTCTCTATTTCTGATAGCACTTATTCCCATATAAGAACAGGGGACATGATCGTCGTCATGTCCCCTGCTTCGTTCTCTAACGATCACAAGTTTAATAATACACCTTATTCCCGTTTTCGTCCAGACTGTATCGGTCACCATCGCAATCATAATAGTCACCGGGGTCGGAATCGTACCAGCCGCCTTCCTCCACAAGGGATTCCGGGTCCACCGCAGTGGTATTCGACTTGGTATCCGTGCTCTTAGACGAATCGGTCGTATCCGTTCCGGTATCCGTATCGGACTTGCTGTCCGTGCCGGTATCATCATCGGTCGTGCCGCTGCCGATATCCGCGTCATCATAGATGTATGCGTGAATATGGTCGGCTGCCACATCCAGATCATAGGTGATAAACTCACTGGAATTACCGGAATAGCTCCACTCGCCATCCACCGGAATACGGGTGTGCTCAAGTGTCGGAATGCCGTTCTTGACCGCGCCGACGATCAGCGACGCCATATCAGTCGGCGAAAGCGAGGTCGTAACATACGGAACCAGCTTGCGCATGCTGCCGATCAGCTCGGTGGCGCTTGCGCTCTGCAGCTTGGTGAAGATGGCGTTCAGCACAACGCTCTGACGCTCCACGCGCGCCCAGTCATCGCCGGTGTCGCCCTTGCGGATACGGCCGTAGCACAGCGCCTGCACGCCGTCCAGCGTCTGCAGGCCGGTCTTCTCCACGCCGGAGAACTCCTTGCCCCGCTCTGCGCCGTAGTCCTTGATGACACGGTTGAGCTCCTTCAGCTCGTTATCGTTCTGCACGTCGATATCCACGCCGCCGATCGCGTCTACGATCTGCACCAGCTGCTCGAAGTCTACGGCAACGTAATCCTTGATATCCGTGCCGAAATTCTCGTTGATGGTGCGGATAGCCAGACTGGGACCGCCGCGGAAATACGCCGCATTCAGCTTGTCCTCACCGTAGCCGTCGATATCTACCAGAGAATCGCGCATCAGGCTGATGAGCTTGATCTTGCCGCGCGTGTTGTCCACGGTGACGATCATCATGCAGTCCGAATGGCTCTGCTTATCGCCCTCGCGGGTATCCAGACCGAACAATGCAATATTCGTAATATTTTCGTCCGCTGTGACGCTCGCCGCCAGATCTTCATCGGACAGCGAGGAGTCATAGGTATAGCCGAACATCGTGCGGTAGCCGTACAGTCCGATGCAGAACAGGATTGCCAGCGCCACAACAGCGGCCATCGTGCGGAACAATGCACGCTGCAAGCGTTTGAAAGACATAGTGTTAGTCCTCGAAAGACTTCTCGGTCAGTTCGTGTACACGCAGGGTATTGGTGTAGTAAACCTCGCCTACCGGCATACCTGCGGTGATGGTGATAACGTCGCCAACGCGCAGATCGAGCGCAGTTACCGCTGCCTTCTCGGACAGATGGTACAGCTCAGTGCCGGACTGCGGGCGCTTTTCAACCAGAATCGGCTTTACGCCCCAGGACATGGTCAGGCGGTTAAAGGTCTTTTCGCTCGGGGTAGCGGCGATGATCGGCGCGCCCGGACGGTAGGTGGATACAGCGCGAGCGGTAGAACCGGACTCGGTGAACGCTACAATGCCCTTAACGCCCAGATCAGCGGAGGTAGAGCAGGTTGCGTGCGAGATTGCCAGCGTCTTCATGTCGCCGTCTACATTCATGTTCTGGAACTCAAGGCGGGTTACACGGCGGCGGTCGTAGTGGATGGTCTTCTCTGCGTTCTCTGCGATGCGGCTCATGGTGCGAACGGTCTCTACCGGATACTTGCCGACAGAGGTCTCACCGGACAGCATGATAGCGGAGGTGCCGTCGTAAACAGCGTTTGCAACGTCGGAAACCTCTGCACGGGTCGGGCGCGGGTTCTTAGCCATGGACTCGAGCATCTGGGTAGCGGTTACAACGCGCTTGCCGCGGGAAATGCAGGTCTTGATGATGGACTTCTGGATCTCCGGCAGCTCCTCAAACGGAACCTCAACGCCAAGGTCGCCGCGGGCTACCATGATGCCGTTTGCCTCGTCGAGAATCTCCTGTACGTTGTTTACGCCTTCCATGTTCTCGATCTTGCAGATGATCTCAACATCTTCCTTGCCGTGTGCCTTGAGGATCTCCTTGATGTCGCGGACGTCCTGTGCGGAACGGGTGAAGGAAGCAGCGATAAAGTCGATGTCCTGAGACAGACCGAACTCAATATCCTCACGGTCCTTATCGGAAACGAACTTCATGTTCAGCTTGATGCCCGGTACATTGATGGACTTGCGGTTGGAGAGCGGGCCGCCGTTGAGCGCCTTGCACACAATGTCGGTGCCGTTCTTGATCTCCTCGACCTCGAATGCAACCAGACCGTCGTCGATCAGGATGCGGGTGCCCGGCTGAACGTCGTTCGGCAGGCCTTCGTAGGTGATGGAAACGATGGTGTTGTCACCCTCGATATCGCGGGTGGTCAGCGTAAACTCCTGACCCTCAATAATCTCGATCTTGCCGTCCTTATAGGTCTTGGTACGGATCTCCGGACCCTTGGTATCCAGCATAATGCCGACCGGCATGCCAAGCTCCTTGCGGGCTGCCTTAACGGCGTCCATGCGAGCCTTGTGCTCTTCATGAGAGCCGTGGCTAAAGTTCATACGGGCAACATTCATGCCTGCCTTGATCATCTCGGGCAGTACAGCATCAGTTGCGGGACCAAGCGTGCAGATAATCTTCGTTTTGCGCATCGAAACATATTCCTCTCTATAACAATATGGTTTTAATAATAAAATTCTCTATACGTATACGGCTTTTATTTTAGCAGTTTTCCCGACACTTTGCAATCATCACCCGAACCCCATTTGGATTTTCATGCTTTTCGACAAAAAAGCAGACCCGCACCGCAAACATCTTGTGTTTTATGATACGCTCTTGTATAATAAAGGAGTATTCCCGTTTGAGAGTATGAAAAACATGAATGAAATGCTTTATTTGTATAAATAGATAAGGTTCTTTAGGAGGATATAGACTATGGCAAATCCGGTTTTGGTGATCATGGCGGCAGGTATGGGCTCGCGCTACGGCGGACTCAAGCAAATCGACCCGATCGGTCCGAACGGACAGATTCTGCTCGATTATTCCATCTACGATGCACATCGTGCAGGCTTTGATCGCGTGGTATTCATCATCCGTCCCGAGCTGCACGAGGCGTTCGAGGACGCCATCGGCAAAAAGGCGCGCCGCTTCATGCAGGTGGACTATGCTTATCAAACGCTCGACAATCTGCCGGACGGCCTGACCGCACCGGAGGGCCGTGAGAAGCCGCTCGGCACCGCGCATGCCGTATGGTGTGCAAAGGAGTTGACTGCCGGCTGCCCGATCGCCGTTATCAACGCGGATGACTTCTACGGCGCAGATGCATTTCGCAAAATGTATGATTACCTCGCTTCCGCGCAGGATGACGACAAATTCCGCTACTGCATGGTCGGCTATCAGGTCGAGAACACGCTCACCGAAAACGGCACGGTCTCCCGCGGCGTATGCACCGCAGACGAAAACGGTCTGCTCGCACATATCATCGAGCGCACCGCCATTCACCGCGATGCGGACGGCGTCATCCGCTACGATGCGGACGGCGATGCACCCGCCGGTGAGATTGCGCCCGGCACGCCGGTGTCGCTCAATCTCTGGGGATTCACCCCTTCCTTCCTGCCCTCGCTTGATGACGGCCTTCGTGAGTTTTTCGCAGGCAAGCTGCCGGACAATCCGATGAAGGCGGAGTATTATCTGCCGTTCGCGGTGGACGCGCTCATCAAGGACGGAAAGGCGACCGCAAAGGTACTCACCACGGATTCCCGCTGGTACGGCGTCACCTACCGCGAGGACAAGCCGACTATCTGCGCTGCCGTTGCAGCTATGACGGAAAACGGCGATTATCCCGCCGATCTGTAAAAAAGCGAGGCTGTTTATGGACTTTTCTACTGAATTTGTTGCCTTGCGCGACAAGCTGCTGAACGGGCAGGATCCGCATTTCCGTTCCCAGCAGAACGTGCAGGTTTCCGGCCGAATGGCGGCGCTGCTAAGCGTTTTCAACTCCCGCACGCCCCGCAAAATCCTCGGTCTGATGCCGACCGGCGGCACGAGCCACGCGCACGAATACCGTCTGCTGTTCGCCGTGCCCTCGCTCGATGAGCAGACGCTTGACGACTGGTGGAAGTACGCGCAGCAGGTCAGCGCCGAGCTGGTAAAGCCGGACGAAAACCACGATTTTTCGCTGCTTTCGGTCATTCTTGCCGCCGGCGAGACTGACAAATCCGTGCTCAAAAAGCTGAAAAAGCTGTCCGACGAGCGCAAATACCAGAGCGGCAAGCACGGCTGGTCGTCCATCCGTCTGGCGGTCGTGGATCTTGATACGCACAAGGTGCACACCAACCGCATGGGCGATTCGCTGAAAAACATTCTCCAGCCGCTTGTCTGAGACAAATTCCCGGACGAAAATACGGAAAACCTCTTGAAAAAGTGCATTTAATATGATATAGTATCATGTACGCATATTGCGCGCATAGTCTCGTTATGCGCGATAAGAAAAATGAAAAGCAGTGGAGGAAATTACCTATGACTACCGCACAAATCGCTCTCTCGGTCATCATGATCGTTGCAAGCCTGTTCCTGATCGTTGTTGTTCTGCTCCAGCATGGTGCACAGCAGGGTCTGGGCGCTGTATCCGGCTCCGCAGACACCTTCTACGGCTCCGGCAAGGCAAGCGCATCCGACCGTATCTTTGCTCGTCTGACCTCGATTGTCGGCGTTGTTTTCGTCATCATTGCAATCGTCCTGAACCTCATCCACTAAGATGCAGACGGTTCAGCGACTGCTCCTGCTGCTGTTTGCCGCGTTCGCCGCGCTGACAGTCCTGCAGCAGATCCGCTACGGCATGATCTGCGGACGCAGTGAGCAGGAGGACAAGCAGGATGATCCCAAGGCAAAGGCGTGCCGTCAGCAAAGCACGATCTACGCGATCGCAGCCGCGATCAGTCTGATCGTCAATATCATCATCGGCGCACTCAGCAAGTAAAGCAGAAGCTGTCCTTTCGGACAGCTTTTTGTTTTGAAAAATGTCAAATAAATGCAACAATCCGCTGCTTTACAGCGGATTTCGGGTTCCATATTGATGAATGTCGATATTATAGGGCAGCCGCCTCCCCTTGTCAAGTGGAAGGCGGCTGTTCTTTTCAGTCAAAAAGTGCTTCGATACGCGGTTTCGCGCCCTGCCACTCCTCAGTGTGCAGACAGCAAAGGGATTCGTTCGGCATCTCCATCGTGCGTCCGTCCGGTGTCAAACCGGTGAGTGATGCGCCCTGCTCCTGTGCGGCGGCAAAGTCCGCCAGCGGCACGAACAGCATCTCCGCGACCTCCGGGCCGGGCCGGAACGGCGGAATGCCGTCGATACGCGCCAGAAATGTATACGCCAGCTCATCATCAAAGCCGACTTCGCCGCGCGAGTAGCGCTGACGATAACTGCCGCCGTCGATCAAGTCGGCTGCTGTCAGCTGCAGTCCGCTCTCCTCCCGTGCTTCGCGCAGCACGCCTGTCAGCGGCGTTTCACCCGGGTCAATATGTCCGGTCGAGGTCAGATCAAAGCCGCCCGGAAATAAAGGCCGGTCAAACTGCCGCTGCTGCAGCCACAGGCCGCACACGCCATTCCGCTCGCCGACCACCCACAGGTGGCACACATGGTGGGACAGCCCCTGCGCATGCACGACGGCCCGCGGGCGTTCTCCGCAGGCGCGTCCGTCTGCATCGTAAACAGTGAGCAGTTCTCCGCCGTTCTGACTGTCAAGCAGCGCCTGCTTCTGCGGCCGCGTAAGCTTTTTAATTGCCGCTTCGCGCTGCATGGCCTCACTCTGCGTGTCGAACATTTCGCTGTACACCAGCGTCACCGGGCCGCGTCCGCGCGTGTATTTCGCACCTTTTCCGCTGTTGTGCGCTGCCAGTCGAGCCGTCAGATCGTTCGTCCAGCCGCAGTACAGCGTATCATCCGCACAGCGGAGCACATAGGTATATCCTTTCATCGCATATCCTTTCCGCTCATCGGCTGGCCCGGATGTCACGCTGCGCCGTGAGCGTACAGCCGCGTTTTTTGATCTGCAGACGCACCTTCGCCCTGCTCTTTTCACTGTTTCCGCTGCCGGAAACCAGTATTACCTCGACCTCCGTACCGGGCGGCAGCAGCTCGACCGCGCTGTTGAATACCGGCGCGGGATAGCCCGCCCAGACCGGCGCCATCAGCACCACTCTGTCATAGCCGACAAACAGCGGCATGCCGTCCAGCGCGACCGCCTTCTGCTTGACAGCCTCCAAACAGCCGCGCACAAACGCGGTGAATCGGTTGTACGGCGTTTTCGGCGTAAGCTCGATCAAATCGGCGTTCCGCGCCTTGGCTTCCGCGCGGGCGTACGACCGCGTTGTGCCGCCGAGCGAGTAATATGCTACTGCGGTTTTCATCAAAACCAACTCCTTAGATGCGTTTTCCGTTGAATTTCTGCGCGGCAGCGGCACAGTCCTCCGCGATGATGCAGGCAGCCGCGTTCACTGCGTCCTCGCACGCCTTGTCGATAGCCTTCTGATCCTCTGCCGGGAACTTGCCAAGCACCCACGCCGCCAGATCGTAATCCGGACGCGGCTTTTTGCCGACGCCGATCTTCACGCGCGGGAAGTCCTCGCTGTTCAGATGATAGATAATGTTTTTCAGGCCGTTCTGTCCGCCTGCCGAGCCTTTTGCGCGCACGCGCAGCGTTCCCACGTCGAGCGATACATCGTCCGACAGCACAATAACGTGCTCCGGCGGGATTTTGTAGAACGAGGCCGCGTCACGAACTGCCTCGCCGGACAGGTTCATAAAGGTCTGCGGCTTGAGAAACAGCACGCGCTTGCCGCCGAGCATACCCTCACCCGCCAGTGCCTTGAACTTCATGCGGTCGATCTTCTGTCCGCTGCGGGCGCAGTAACCCTCAAGCGCACGGAAACCCGCATTGTGACGGGTGTTGTCGTACTTCGCGCCCGGATTGCCCAGTCCGACCACGATCCACTCGATCGGCTGGGATGCCTTTGCGGCTTTTTCTTCATCCAACTTCTTAAAAATATCGAATATTGACATATTTTTCTCTCTCCGATGTCTGTTTAGTATGCCATGCTGCTGCCGAGCGTGTCGTCATTCTCCACCCAGTCGTGCACGTTCACAGTGTCGTATGTATCCACATCACGGCGGATAACCACCTTCTCAATGCCCGCGTTGATGATAAGGCGCTTGCACATCGTGCAGGAGTTTGCGTCCGACATGATCTTTCCGGTGGACATATCGCGGCCGACCAGGTACAGCGTCGCGCCGATCATCTGGTCACGCGGAGCGGCAATAATGGCGTTCATCTCCGCATGCACCGAGCGGCAGAATTCGTATCTTTCGCCGCGCGGAATGCCCATCTTCTGACGAATGCAGGTGCCGATGTCGATGCAGTTGGCACGACCTCTCGGCGCACCGTTGTAGCCGGTGGATACGATGACGTCGTTCTTGACGATGACCGCGCCAAAGTTGCGGCGCAGACAGGTGCCGCGCTCGAGTGCAACCTGCGCCATGTCGAGGTAGTAGTTTGTTTTGTCCCGACGGTCCATTTTTGTTTCCTCCTTCTATATAGGAAAACCTGTTAGGTTTGATTGCGTTATTTTCACACACCGGCTTTGCGGGGGTACACGATCCGCGCAAGCGGTATGGTCTTTCTGGGCGAAGAGTTTGCCGTCTGCGGACGGCAGGCGATTCGCCGTACCCACGGCGGTGGAGCAAGAGGGTAGACACCTACGGTTTCTACCCTCTTAACTCCCGTTTCCCTTTATT